>JGI20214J51088_10003498_pt1 | contig 10340 bp, 7 predicted proteins | sample WetSurMetagenome_FD_51088 | JGI IMG/M metagenome (IMG submission 51088) | reverse complement strand
TGCTTTTTCGTTAGCGGCCGGAGAGTTGATTCTTTTAGAGTGGGAGATCGTCTTTATTGATGAACATGCTGAGACTATCAGGCACATTTTGTTTTGCCATGCTTCTTCCTTTGTGTGGAGCTTGGGGACAAGAGAAATCGTTAATTCATCCATTCGAGATCGTCGACACAGGACAAAGCATTTTTTTCGACAATGCCGAGAGCATCGCTAAACCACTTTCCGGTCAGCCATTCTTTGGGCAAGATGCGCAATTTACTCGCAATGCTCCCCGTTATACAAACAAAGGCGACGGAGCCATAACTGACAATGTGACCGGCCTCATCTGGCAAAAATCGTTTTCTGTGATGACCTACGACGAAGCTGTTCAGAAAGTGAAAACTTTTTCTTTGTCCGGGCAACAGGACTGGCGCTTGCCAAGCATCAAGGAACTCTATTCACTGGCACTGTTTAGTGGCGTAGACGCCAGCAGCCGGAATATGAGCAGCGTGTCGCCGGGTGCCACCCCCTTTATCGATAGCGTCTTTGACTTTCAATATGGTGCAAACGGCGATCGCCCGATTGATACCCAACTGCTTTCGTCCACGATCTATCAAGGCAAGACCATGGGGGGGCAGAAAACGGTCTTTGGCTTTAATGCCGCTGATGGACGTATCAAGGGCTATCCAATGTTTGATCCGCGCTCTCGATCAGGGAAGAAATTCACCGTTCGTTTCGTGCGCGGCAATCGCGAATATGGCAAAAACAATTATCTCGATAACCAAAACGGTACGATCAGCGATCTGTCTACTGGCCTGATGTGGGGAAAATCCGATAGCGGAAAGGGTATGAACTGGCAAGAGGCGCTATCCTGGGTGGCGGAAAAAAACGCTAAGGCTTATCTGGGTTATACGGATTGGCGTCTGCCAAACGCCAAGGAATTGCAAAGTATCGTTGATTACAGCCAATCCCCGCAGAACACAAAAACAGCCGCCATCTCCCCGTTGTTTGATGTGTCAACCATAACGGATGAAGCGGGCAGGGGAAATTACCCGTTTTATTGGACCTCGACCACGCACAAAAGTGTACGGGGTGGAGTGGATGCGGTCTATATCAGTTTCGGCGACGCTTATGGCTATTTCAAACTACCAGNCACCTTCGGCACTCCTATGTTGATGGATGTTCATGGCGCAGGCGCGCAGCGTTCAGACCCCAAGGTAGGCAACCCTGCCGACTTTCCTCAAGGTCGTGGCCCTCAGGGAGATGTCATTAGAATCATGAACTATGTGAGGATGGTGAGAAATATTAAATGAGTATCAAGGCAATGCCGCCGACGTCTTTCAGCCGCGTCTGATTCATCTGTGCTATAAGAGCCAAGGAGGTGTGCCCTTATGCCTGCAATACTTTGGACCGGAAAGCTTTCATTTCCGATGATGATGGTTGTCAATACCAATAACATCCTGGCCTGGATTACGGGCAACGCCAGGGACACGGCCGCCATGAAGAACCGCGTCAAGCAGGGTTATGACGGGGCTTTCTCCGGACACGTAACGAGGTATGATGAATTGGGGGCTGTGTTTCAGGCAAAGGCTGCAAAAGCCCAGCTCGAAGATGTGAACTTCCTCGGTAAGGAGGTACTGGATGTTGGTTGCGGTACGGGGATTATGTCCTTCCTTGCTCTCCAGAAAGGCGCGGCTAAAGTCGTCTGTGGCGACATTTCCAATTACATGCTCACCGTTGGCCAGGCCAAAGCGGAAAGGCAAGGTTACAGCGCCGACCGAATCGCGTTTCGTCAGCTTGATGGCGAATCCTTGCCTTTTGAAGATGCGAGCTTTGACATCGTTATGACTGGAATGACGCTGGGGTTATTCCCCGATCCGGAAAACGCCGTGGCAGAGATGGTTCGCGTTCTTCGTCCCGGCGGCCTTCTTTCAGTCGGCGCTCACGGCCCGGAACATTATTGGGAAGCCTGCGACGCCTCATTCCGCGCAATCAACAAGTGGTATGTCCTCGGCTATCGTCTGGAATTTTGGCCCAGGAAGGAAGCAGCGGTTCGGAGACTTCTGGAGGAGGCCGGCATCGTTGATATTGGAATCAGCCGAATCATTTGGCGAAACACGTTCGGGAGCGGAGAGGAGGCGTATGACTTCTTTGCCGCTCTTTCCTCTAACTGGTGGTATGCCAAGGTCCCGCCCGCCAAGAGAGATGAAGAAAACAGAAAAACACGCGACTACTTCAAGCGCAAGGGCGTCGTGGTCATTACGGATGACATCATTCTCTCATATGGGCGGAAGCCATGACGTCATCGATGTCCGCAACCCTTCAACCTTTGAGGCTCTGCATAATTCGACGTTTTACCGGATCGCTTACGCTCCATCTGAACCGCCTCTCTTCCCGAATAATGTCCAACGCACTCTATTGAAGAAGCGGATTTCCCGGGATAAAGATCCTATTTCTTGATGCGGTATTTCAGCAGGGTCCAGAGGGCGGAGAAACCGTGCCGCCAGGAGATCTTCTTGCCCTCCGCATAGCTTCTGCCGTAGTAGGAGATGGGGATTTCATAAATGCGCCACCGTTTGTTCTTGCAGATCTTCGCCGTCAGTTCCGGTTCCACGGAAAAATCGTCGGATTCGATCCGGATGTTTTCGAGAACCTCTTTCCGGAACATCTTGTAACAGGTCTCCATATCGGAGAGGGTCGTGTTGTAGAGAAGGTCGGTCAGGAAGGTGAGAAATCCGTTTCCGATCCGGTGCCAGAAGAGGTGGACCCGCTGCGGTTTTCCCCCGGAGAGCCGGGAACCGTAAACGACGTCGGCCACCCCCTCGCGGATGGGCTTGATCATCTCGCTAAATTCATTCGGGTCGTACTCCAAATCCGCATCCTGGATCGCCACGATCTCTCCGGTGACGTGGCCGAATCCGGTCCGCAAGGCCGCCCCCTTGCCGCGGTTCCGGTCGTGAAAGAAGTGTTTCACACGCCCGTCGAGTGTCTTCTGTTTCAGCAGTTCCCTCGTTCCGTCGGTGGAGCCGTCATCGACGAGGATGACCTCCGCGACAAAATCCAGTTTCAGGACCTTTTCGAGGATCTTCAGGACCGTTTCTTTTTCATTGTAAACGGGAATGACGACGGATAATGTTTTGGGGGTGTTCATTTCGGCTCCTTTGGCTTCCTTGTTTTATTCGCCCCGGTCGATCTTTTTCCCGGCGCAACGGGTGCGGGCCCCGGCCCGTCCGCAGGGGACATTTCCGGCGAACCGGCGATCATGAAGCATAAAAAGATCACGCTCGGCCACAACTGGAAGAGAACGCGGTTCAGAGACGTGGCGAGATGGTAACCCAGATCGAGAGGGGTCAGCACATAGATGAAAAAATAGCCGATCAGCATCAGGACAAGGACGGCGGTTGACTGGAAGAGGCTGATGCGGTCCCGCCTGTCGATCCGGACGCCGGCGAGGAAGAGATAGACGATCAGCAGGAGGATGTTGACGGCGCCGGGGTTCAGGCGCATCCCCACGCGGACATCGATCAAGCCTTGAGTGAAACTGATCCCCGTGATGAAAAAGGCCTTTGCAATCTCCGCATAGCGGCCCAGATCCGTCAATTTGGCCGCGGCGGAGGCCGGGCCGAAGCCCGCCATCAGGTCGTTCGCCGGGGACAATTGCGACTTGAAATAGATTACGATCAACAGGATCGGTAGGGCCCCGGCCAGAAATCCGACGGTTCTCTTCAGGGCCGATCTCCATCCCCCCACATGAACCGTTGTGCAGAAAAGGCTTCCCGTGACAATCACGAGAAACAGGAGGCCTTCGTTTTTCGTCCAGGCGCATATACCGGCGGCGAGTCCTGCCAGAATCAACGCGCCCGGCCGATTTCCCGGGGAGCGCGCATGCAGGTGGAGCAAAACGAATGTTGTCAGGATGAAAAAGGCCAGGGGGACATCGGCAAACTGGGCAGCCCCCAGGACGATGAAAAAAGGGGTTCCCAGCAGGATCATCGCGGCGAGATACCCCTGGCTTCGGCCCCGGAGCAGAAAGAGAGCGGACAACAGCAACCCGAGCGTCAGGAAGGTGAAGACAAAGGCCATGATAGCGGGAACGGGAAGGCTTTCACTCCCCATGTATTGCCAGCCGCGGGCGATGGAGAGCGGCAGAAGCAGGGGATAGTCCCAGTGGCTCCAGTCCAGACCGCTGGCGAACGCATCACGCCAGTGGTCGCCGCCCCGGAACAGGAAGCGGGCATGCATGTTCCAGATCAGCCAAGCATCCCACTTGCCGTGGGGTTCTTTCAGAAAGGCGAAGATAAAAGAGACCAGGGAGGCGACAAGTTCAACGGAGAAAATCGCGGCCAGAAGAATCGGAAAACGGGATCGTTTCCCGGCTTCCGGAAGAGGATGTTCGGCAATGGCGGCGGGCCGCCTGAACAAGATGAAGCATAGCATTCCCAGGAACAGACAGACGCCAAGATCGATTGCGGGAAGGTAGCGTGTAAGACCGTTCAGTAGACAGACGAAATAAAGGCACGACGTGACGCCGATCCCGAGGCCGCCGCCGGCAAAGAAGCGAAACGCCGGACCGGCAGTGCCGCCTTTCAGGGATGGCAAGAAGAGAAAGGTCAGCAGGATGCCGATGGTCAGGGAAATGAGAAGGGCGGCGATCAAGGAAGCGATCAAGGTTTTGGCTCCCTTCGATAGAGAACCAGGCCGTCTCCGAAATCCTTCAACGGAGCCAGGCCGTTCTGTTCCAGGAATCCGGGCGCCGGCGGGCCGTCGATAAAATTACCGATGACGAGCGGGAGATCCGGTCTGTTGTGTACGATTCGCGGGACGAGGGTGTATTGCGTCAGAACGTACTGGGCGAGAAATTCCACATTAATGAAGGTCTTTTCCCCGGCGAAGATCCGTTCGTTTTCCACGGTCGTGACATATCCCACGGCTCCGGAAGCAGGCAGCAACGGCAGGAGTTGGGCAATGCGCGTCTCGTGGATCGTGACCGGGTCCGTTTGAGGCAGCTCTGGATAGGATCGGACGCCTTGCCAGAGCAGATTCAGGACGGCGTAACCGGAAAGAACGACCAGCAATATGATGCTGGCTTTCTGCCGATAGGTTGTGTGAGTTGGGGGCATGATATGGAAAATAGCACAACCGACGAAAGGATCACAAGCAGGAAAACGGGGAAACATCCATCCGCGGACGCTGGTTGCATGGGTCTATCAAGTCCGAATGGAAACTATTACGCGTTCGGATCAGATGGTGTTGATTTCGCGTGAGAGGGTTTTTCCGTGGATGAGCGTTTCCAGTCTCTCCATCAGTGGGGGAAGGGTGGCCGGGGAAAGGGCGGAGATGGCGACGGCATCGAAGTGTGCGCAGAGGGTTTCGAGGAGCGCCTGATCGGTGACGCGGTCCATCTTGTTGAAAACCCGGAGGATCGGTTTATCGATCAAGTCCAGGTCCTGAAGGATCTTCTCGACGGCTGTGATCTGCGCCTCGAAGGCCGGGTTGCCCGCGTCGATCACGTGGAGAAGGATGTCCGCCTCCTGAAGTTCGTCGAGGGTCGCGCGGAAGGCGACGACGAGCTCCTTCGGCAGTTCCCGGATAAAACCGACCGTATCGGTGATCACCGCCTCCGTGTCCCGCGGAAAACGAAGGCGCGAACTCTTCGGGTCCAGCGTCGCGAAAAGGCGGTCCTCGGTGAAGACATCGCTCTTAGTCAGCGCGTTCAGGAGCGTCGATTTTCCGGCATTGGTATAGCCCACAATGGAGATGATGGGGAGGCCCGCCCGGTCCCGGCGGCCGCGCCGCTGTCCCCTGGCCTTTTCGATGTTCTTTAGATCCTTCTCCAAGTGGTGGATACGGTCCCGGAGACGCCGGCGGTCCACTTCCAGTTTGGTCTCGCCGGGACCGGTGCCGCCGATTCCTCCAGTCAGGCGGGAGAGACCCGCGTCCTGCTGCGTAAGACGGGGAAGCCGGTATTTAAGCTGGGCGAGTTCCACCTGGATCTTTCCCTCCCGGCTGTGGGCGCGCTTCGCGAAGATGTCAAGGATCACCTGGGTGCGGTCGATGACCTTCAGCTCGGTGGAATCGGCGATCGAGCGGATCTGGGCAGCGCTCAACTCGTGGTCGAAGATCAGAAGGTTCGCATCCATTTGCAGCGCCCGGATGACAAGGTTGGAAAGTTTTCCCTTGCCGATGAGATACCGGGGGTCCACCTCGGAACGGTGCTGGATGACCGCGTCGAAAACCTCCACTCCCGCGGTGCGGCAGAGTTCCCGGAGCTCCGCAATGGAGGCCTCGCCGTCGGAAACGCACTTCGTCTCCACGCGGACGAGGATGGCGCGATCGACGGCCTCCACCTTGCGCGTGGTCTGCCGCTTTGCGAACTCGCCTTCGAGGGCGGTGATGAAGGCGGTGAAATCGAGATCCATTTCCGCGGGGCGCCGGGGATCGGGAATCAACCAGTAGCGTCCTTCCGGATTTTCAGGAATCAGATGGGCCGTGTGGGCGAAACCCGGGAGGCCGTCCTCGGCGGTTTCCACCGCACAGACGAGATCGAGGCGGAGAAGCGCCAGATCGGTGAGATCGTCCGTGGTGAGCCCTTCGCCGGACAGATGGGTGTGGATCAGGCGGAGGCCCTTGAAACGGCGGGAGGAGGCGCGGAAGCCGTCGAGGGAGGGAATGAGGATGTCGTGGTGCGACCCGACGATGACATAGGCGACCTCACCCCGGCGGGTGATCAGAATGCCGATTTGGCGGTTGATCTCCCGGGAGAGTTCCGTGAGCTGGCGGGCCAGGTCGTGTGTGACGATCCGCTCCGGCGGGACGCGCCGCCGGTAAAGTTGACCGATTCGCTTGATCTCCGCCGGTCCGAGTCCGGTCAGGTTGCCGTGGATCTTTTCGATGTCCGCTCCTTAGTTCCTCGTCCCCTTAATTCCCTACTTGAATTTCTCCGGGCTGACCCGTTTTTCCATCCCGTCGAGGAAGGTGGACCAGGTGTTCGTCCGGAAGGGTGTGATCCGCCTTTGTGGTTGGTTCGCCCCGCAGGCCGGACAGGTCGGTGTTTCCTCTCCGACCTTCATGATCCGCTCGAAAGAATGTCCGCAGGATTTGCATTCATATTCGTAGATCGGCATGGCTTTCCCCTACGGCCTGAATGGACCCTTCCCGTTTCCCCGAATTCGGGAAATCCATAACATGCTTCGGCGCGGGCGGTCAAGCGGCAACGGAGATCTGATCTTGAGCACTGAGGCGTATGTTCAACGCATGTTGAACGGTGGAGGATGAGGAGATTAAAAACGAAAAAGCATTTCAGCCTGCCAAGATCGTGCTTTTTTAAAAGCCCTTCAGGATAAAAAAAGCCCCGGAGATTTCTCCCCGGGGCCGGTTGAAGTTGCGCCTTTGAAACAGGCTGGCTTAGAAGCTCANGGTCAGCTTGTTTATCAGCAAGTAGTCGTTGTCGACCTTCGCATTCACATTGGTGCCCTTGAAGTAATCGCCGGTCCAGAGGTACCCGGCGCCAACCATGTAGGAGAGGTTGTCATAAAGCTTGTAGGTTGCCGTTACATCGAATTCCGTTCCCAGCTTGTCGGACACGGCCTCGGTTACTTTGCCGGTGACCCAGTTCATGCTGATGGCCGTCTTGTCGACCGTGGCGTAGGTCAGGGCCGCTTCCACGTTCAATTTCGGCGTCGGATTGTAGCCGGCAAAGGCGTTGAAGATGACCGTGTTGTACTTGTTGCTGGTTACGGGGTTGTAAATGGTGCCGGCTGCGCTGGCGCCGAGAATGCTGGTGTAGTTTCCGGGATTCGCAGCGACATGTCCTCCGGACCAGGTGTTCAACGCATCGTTCATGAGGATCAGTGCGGGTGAATAGTTCGAGCCGCCGCCGCTCAGTGCCGTCGTGAACTTAGTTCTGTCGCTTAAATCATTACCGGAGGCATAGGAGAACAACGCCCCGAAATAGGCCGGGCCGACGTTCATCTGTCCCTTGAGGTAGGCGCTCCACGCATCGAGTTCGATATCCTCCGTTCCTGCGGGATATAACAGGTTCGGACTTTCAAACTTCGCGAACTTGCCGAACCAGTATGTCGCTTCCCCCTCGATGTAGACCGGGCCGAATGTCGCCTTCACATAGGGGGAAAACTGATTCAGCGCCTGCTTGATGCCAAACTGCCTGTAGTTGCTGTACATATAGTGCTTGTAGAGAAGGCCGGCCTCGAGATCCTTGCCTTTGTAGGTTCCACTTAGGGAGTAGGTGTCCTTGTCCGCATCTGCAAAGTTGTTACTCATAGTAGTGGTGGCGGAGACGGTTGCGGTGTCGTTCTCGTAAATTTTCTCGTATGTCGCCGCCAGTATCAGGTCGCCCAGTTTCGTTACAAATGCGATCCGGGGGCGCGTATTGGAGTAGTTGCCGAAGTCGGTGCCCCAGTCGTCGACGTTCTGATAGCCTATCTGGAACATGCCGATCCCGGTCAGGAAGGTCACAAAGGCGCGCTCGAACTCGATGTTCTCCTGGATCTTCTGGGTCTGCGTCCCTCCCATTTTGCGGCTGGATGTCAGATCATCCGCGCCAGAGATGCCGGCAATGACCGATTCTCCCTTCCAGTTCGTGTTGCCCCACTGTTTCTCCAGGGCGTCCATCCGGACCGTGAAGGTCAGGCCTTCGGCGATCTTGAATACGGGTTCAAGCCGCACCCTCTGGTAGAAGAAGGCGTGGGAATAACCGGTCTGGCTTAGAGAAGGATTGTCTTCATACACGCCGACCAAATAATAGCTTCCACCGAATTTCATGTCCGCGGCGGATGCGGTCATGCCGAAGGCTACGAGTAGCCCCAGCGACAACAAAACGACCAAAAGTTTCTTCATTTCATGCCTCCTGTTTTGTCTGTTTAATCCCCACGGGCATGGGGATCATCCTTTTGGAACCACCGCCCCTTCTGCTGCCGCTTGCGGCCCACTTTCCGCTTTCCGCCGGACTCTACGTCGGCATCGAAACCATGCTGCTTTCTTGAAGGCCGCTGAAATACCTGCTCGGGATATCACCTCCTTTCACAGATATTGATCGGGTGCATAACACTCCCCGAGGGCGATGTCAAGCCCCAATATTGTTCAAATTTCCTTCATTCGATTTCGGAAGGAGCCTGCCGGTTCGGGGGGCGGGAGGAACCTGGATAAAATATGTCCGACATGCAGGAAGGGGATGCGTTGGAAAAGCACCCCTTTTATCTTTTGTCTGAGCAGCAGCGGCAACGCTTCAAGAATACGCAAGGGTTCGTCGATCGACGCAGGGTAAAAAATTCATCGGCGGAGGTCCGTTTGCGTACCCGAAACTGTCTTCTGCCAGTTCCAAAATAGTTCTTGACATCCGGTGCATCTTGATATAAAGAATGCGCAAAATGACATGACCTCTGGTCATATAGTGACCGCCGTTCATAATCAATCAACAATGTTTCCTGGCGGCCCGAATCGGTTCCCTTATTGAAGATATTCCGAAGCGGCGATTTTGATGCTCCCCNAAAAAGTCAACGCACACGTCANCCCGGCGTAGATTGGGATCGGACCATCCTGAAATCGTATTCCTGCTTTTCAGGAATGACGCCGTAGAGGGTTTCCAGACTTTTACGAGTTCATCGAAGTCGCTCAATCGTCAGAAACAATTCAATACTAAAAAGGGAGGTCAACATGGGAGAAGAGCAAAAGGTACAGTTGAAAGAGGTTTATCCGGTACATGAAAATGTTCGCAAAATCGCCTACATCAAAAGCCGGGAGGAGTACGAGAAGATCTACGCAAAGTTCCTGTCCGACCCGCCGGGCTTCTGGGCCAAACTGGCCGATGAATATCTGACCTTTTTCAAGAAGTGGGACAAAGTCGAAGATTTCAATTTCGACATCCGAAAAGGTCCTATCTTTGTCAAATATTTCGAGGGTGCTAAGCTGAATGTCTCTTACAACTGTCTCGACCGGCAGCTGGAAAAGAGGGGTGACAAGGTGGCGATCCAGTGGGTCGGGAACGAGCCGGGCGAGGAGCGCGCCATTACCTACCGCGAGATGCATCATGAAGTCTGTAAGTTTGCCAATGTATTGAAATCACACGGGATCAAAAAGGGAGACCGCGTCTGCATTTACATGCCGATGGTTCCCGAGGCCGGTATCGCCATGTTAGCCTGCTCCCGCATTGGTGCCATCCATACCGTTGTTTTCGGCGGCTTCAGCTCCGATGCACTGGCCGTCCGTATCCAGGATTCGAAGGCGAAGATCCTTGTCGTCTGCGATGGGACCTTCCGCGGCGCCAAGGCAGTGCCGCAGAAGAAGGACGCCGACACGGCCCTGAAGAATTGTCCTACCATCGAGAAAGTGATCGTGCTGAAGCGGGT
>JGI20214J51088_10003497_pt1 | contig 10340 bp, 9 predicted proteins | sample WetSurMetagenome_FD_51088 | JGI IMG/M metagenome (IMG submission 51088) | reverse complement strand
GTTTCGGGGCTGAAGGAACTGGAAGGTCCGGTCTAGCTATCATGAAAATGAATAATCTGTCCGAGCTGGTTCGACTGGACAAAGGGCCGGTGTACCACGTTATCCTACTTGAACATACGGGATTTCAGGCGGTGACCGCCTGCAGGCAGCCGTCACGGACCACTTCGGCCAGGGCCGGCTGCGGGTTTGACGCCTGCGGGCCTAGCTAGTGGATGACGACAACTCTTGCTGCAGTCGTTGTGGGGTCATTCTCGAAATGGATCAAGTAGATCCCGGAGGGTGCTTCAGATGCATCCCAGCTTGTGCTCTCCGATCCAAGGCTTGTCTCAAGCTCTGCTATGGTGCGGCCCGAGATGTCAGATACTTTGATGGGCTCTGCGGTTTCCCCGCTCCAGCTGATCGAGACCATGCTTGAGCAGGGATTCGGGCATGCGCTCAGGATCTCTGAAGAGGGAAGCGAAGACTCCCCTTCAATTCCCGTCATCTCGTGACCTCTGGCGAACCACACCTGGTGATCTCCGAAGTTAGCCCAGGTCATGTAGATATATCCTGATTGAGCGTCGCCCGATACATCACAGCGAAAGGCGTCATTGGTGATCGGGTTCGCAATTATAGGCTGCTCCCAGACTGATCCACCATCCAGGCTTCGAGAACACAGGGCATGACTGCTATCACTAACAGCATCGTATTCCATCCAGCAAATAGCAACCTCCTCCGGGCTCCTCGCCCAGACTCCTCCCCATCGCCGGATATGCTCGGAACCGCCTTGATCAACTCGGATCGCAGCAGGAAGCCAGGAGGCTCCTCCATTATCAGAGTGCTGATAATAGACTTCGTTCACTTCAGCCTTACCGACGGTCCAGTACTGCTCAACCCAACTCAAGTGAAGCCTCGATCCATCCCAGCTCAGCTTGATTGCTCCGCCGGGCAGAATCCCGTGGTTTCCTGAGGGGATTGGCGTATTGGGTGTGCTCCAGGTCACTCCACCGTCCTGGCTTATGGAACAGTAAAGGGATGTAGGATTCGGTGCTCTATACTCATTCCAGACAGCCACGAAGCTGTTGCCTCCTACCCAACACACGGTTGAACCATAAGCCATTCCAGTCGTCAGGCCGTCGCCTACTGCAATGTCGCCTACCCAAGTCGAGCCCAGATCGGTGGAGTAAGCGCAGTAGATCCGTCTCTCTGACAGATGGTTGAACACTGAGACGAGTCTCGTTCCATTTGCGGCAGCTGCGATGTCTGGGTCGGTAGATGTAGCTCCCGATGCGCTAATCCTTATTTCGTCGATCCATGTTCCGCCTCCGTCAGGAGACATGGCAAAGTAGGAAGCGCACGACTCCGGGCCTCGATTGTCTTCCCAAACACAAAAGAAACGTCCCGCATCGTCAGTCGCCATCCCTGCATCTGCAGCCACAGCACCCTCTGAGGAGTTGACGATGGCAGTCTCGCCCCAAGTCATCCCAGAATCCAAGCTATGTGTAAACCATAGATGAGCGTCTCCTGTCCAAGAGACGCCTATGATTCCGATATTGGAGTATGCTTCATCCGGTTCAAGACCAACCGGCGGATCCAGTGTATCTATCCTCAATTCCGGGTCGAATCCTAGCCCAATGCACGACAGAAGACCGAAATGCATGAGCCGGGACATACCTCTAGTTGACATATAGGTTCACAGAACCCGAATACGGCGTATAGTTCTGCCTTGTCACTGTCACCGTCAGAACAGCTCCCTGCGCAGGATCTAAATACGACGAGAATTGCCCCGATCCGTCTGTCCAGCCACGCGTATAGATCGGATACTGCTGTCCACTTTCCACCATCAGGCACACAAATGCCCCTTGCACAGCAGCTCCCTGAGCAGTAGTCACTCTGAAGGCCAATTCCGCTGGGCAATGGAGCTCCCTGGCGTGCTGGACATATAGGGGGAGTGGCGCTGCTATCCAGATAGGGCAAGCTGGATCGCCGAGTAATTCAGCTCCCTTTAGGTCCCACATGGGCTCAACAGAGTCATCAATAGGGCCAACCGGTAGTGGTATCGCCCCAGGATACCCTTGTAGATAGAAGCTGCAGTAGATCATTTTGGCGATANTGAATGGTTCAGCCACGCCCCATTGACCCAGTGGCGGTTCGCCGGAATACAGGCTTTCCAGAAACCACTTGTTGAGAAGGTGGGTCGTACTTCCAGCGGCGATCTGAGTCATCAATCCCTCGCGAGTATTGCCGACACAGCATGGGCCCAGAGGAGCATTTATTCCCTCCTGATCAGTACCCAGCCAGGTTTCTCCGATTGTTGGATCGGTATCCGTGAAGTCCGCCGTCAAGCAGTTGAAGGCCCATGACGTGCAGAGCAATCCCGAGCTTCCTTCCAGTGCACGCAGATCACTGTCCCATACCTTGTTTTGCAGGACATCCCCATAGGGATTCGCGCCTATCCATGCCAATCCACCATGTCCTCCGAACTGGACTCGATATGCCCCCCCTCCCTGGGCAGAGCCATCCAAGTATTGGCATAGGGATGTTGGCGTTATGCGTATCTTCCCTGGGTGTGCTGTGTCAGCATCTTCGGATACCCACAATACATCCAAACCCGTCAGCGAGATATGCGACAACATGGCCTGAATATGCTGATACGTTTCGGGAAATCCTTCAAAATGAGCAGCTGCACTTGCTATAAGAAGGTCAAGTGAGGGCTCGCTTGTGTTGGGGCGTCGATGCTGATACTCCACTATTCTAGTTGCTGCATCAGATACTTCATCCGCACTATGAGCAGGAATCCTACCCAGGCAAATATCTGGGAGAAGATCCATTGCATCGTTTCTTCCTATAGCAGTAGGGTGATACTCTCCCCACTTTCCATTATTATTGGTGTCCCAGTTCCAGCTAGGAGAAAGGCAGGCATAATACCAATCGGTTACGTATGTCTCAAGCGGTCCGCCCGTTATCGTACGCCAAGGAGTGCCAAATCTCGCCGGGATATCCAGCCCCTCCGATAGGTAGCCCAGCGTCAGGTTCCGAGAGTCAACTCCTAGTATAAAATATTGCACCCCGTTGTTTTCATGCTGCCATCTGATGCAGTTGCGAATTGTTTCGGCCCAGTCACGACCCTGCAGCCATCGAGGGTGTTGCTCATGCCATTCTGCCTGTATGGCTTCGAGAGAAAGAACTTCGGTGTAAATGCCCCTTTGAATATTCCAGTCCACAAGAGGCTGCCATGAGCCGGCCCAATCTCCAGGCGTTAGTATGAGGCAGTCGATTACATTCGGAACTCCATTAGACCCACGCGCATTGATCGAAACAAGGTCTGGGGCTTCCGTGAAGTCCTCCAGATCATCGGGGTTCAGCACAAGCGCGGAGAGCTGCTCCACACGCCTGTCCCAGAAGTAGTCGGTCATCAGAACGGGATCGGGCGCAGGAATGCTGTCCTCGATCACCTCCAGCGATATGTCGATCTCTGTCCTGAGCGACAGCACTCCTGAGGAGGGATTCCAGGTCAGCGGGAAGACGTCCACCCTCGCAAAGTAGGTCCCGTCGACATCCCCGACATCGGCAGCCTGGCAGATAGTACTCGGCCAGGCGCTGTTCGCGTTGTAGATCGCGCTGTCCGGAGGAACCGTGGGGATCGAATCATCCCAGCTGATCGGGATGGGCGGCTGGGCTGGCCAGATCGAGAATGTGCCGTTGATCGAGCTGCTCTGCTCTACCGTCCCCCAGCAGTCACCCACCCTCGAGCCTGCCGGGATGACGAACACCGCGGGGAATCTCGGCAGAGAAGGCGAGCCTTCCTTCAGGATAGGCTGGCAGCCCCGCAGCGTTACGAAATCCTCTCCTCCGACCGAGTCGAAGGCAAGCTCGTTCAGGGAGAATGTCAGCGTGTAGTGAAGAGTATCCGGAAGAGTGAGGGAGAGACAGGCGAGAAGCAGAGAAGCGCAACCCATGGAAGCACCTCCGCCGAAAGCCTTAAGCGGCTTCTATTGTAGCACATCCGCAGGGGAAAGCAAAGGCTGACCTGCTATTGAGGAGCCTTTCGCATCCGCCGCAGCTCCCTCTCAGTCGCTACTCTCCGATCCCAGTTATCCCCCAGCGCCACTATTTCCTCGAGCTGCTCCGCCGGCAGCTTGAGCAGGCATAGCCACTGGATGACCCTGTCGAGCGAAATGCCGTGCCGGTCGGCGAGCTGCTGCCTGGTGAGGTGGTCCCTCTCCAGTTCGACTGCAAGTTCGCGTGCGAAGATGACTGGATTCCTGTAAACCCGTTTCGGGGCTGAAGCAACTGGAAGGTCCGGTCTAGCGATCCTGATGACGAATAATCTGTCCGAGCTGGTTCGACTGGACAAAGGGCCGGTGTACCAGCAACGCAAGGGGGCCTCGGCCCCCAGCGCTTTGCAGGCAGGTTCCCAGAGTCGCTCCCGGCTGCTCCAGAGCGTGCGATGTCCAGGAGCATGTCCATGGCAAACGACAGAGCCGGCGTACTGCACTCCGGGATCACCACGGATCTTTCCTGATGACGATGCCGCAGAGCGCCAGGCATCTTCTCTTTTCAGAGCCGTGCCACCCGCCTGGCGAACACTTTGCGAATCGTCTCGAAGCTGGGCGGGGGGCCTTTCTGCAGGTTCCTGCCGTCCACGAGGACGGCATCGGAGAAGCCCCACTCGGCGACGGCACCCCTCTTCGAGGTGTCGATCTCTCGGAAGACGACCTTGTCGCCGAACTCGGCCACGGCACGCCTTGCTCTCTCGTAAACGAGGTTCTGCGCCATGCACCAGCCGCTGGAGAACGCCGTCACATTGACCTTCCCAGGGATGGGTTCCGGGAGCTTCGAGGCCCCTGGGAGCCAGCGCGGTGGAGTTGCGTCTGCGGAGAAGGGCTTCCACAGCAGGACCGAGATGCCCCGGCGATCCGCCCGGCGATAGCCATGCTTCCTGAACCAGGAGGCCCTCATCCAGAACGGTAGCCAGACCCCCCACGCAGCCATGCCCGTCGCCCCCAACTGCCGCGCATCCTCCTCGGCGGCAGCCAGCAGCGCCTTCCCCATGCCGTGCTTCCGGAAGTTGCCACGGCCCTGACTGTGACCATGGACATGGATGCAGTAGACCAAGTAGAGCCCCGAGCCCTCGACATGAGAGTGCTCCACAGGCCCGTACTGGATCATGCCCCCTTCGACGCCCTTGTCGTCGAGCGCCAGCTTTGCGCGGAGGCCGCAGTCCCTCTGGCATCTGTCCAGCCATTCGCGGCGCTTCGGCCCCGATTCCCTGGCATCCTCCGACCAGTCCTCGAGGCAGAGGCAGAACAGGTCCTTCTTCTCCTCTGGGAGGTCGATGACCTTCATCGATGGCACTCTCCTCATCCCGTACAACCGGGCTGCTTCGAGATCATATCATCCCTCTGTGCCCGTTCTGCTTCCGGGGATAGACCCGACGCCCCTGAAATCGTTATCGCGAAGCGGCACCTGTCGTCGCCATGCAGTATGGATTCCTCGACCGCGACTTGGACGGGGACGCCGAAGATCCCTTCGTATATGCCCTTGTACCATCCTGCACTGCAGTGGCAGTAATCGAGGGAAATCCTATCCCAGGCGGCCCTTATGAGCGGACAGAAGCAGGCGGCGATCTGCCTCTCCCTTCTATCCTTCGCCCTTGCGAACGCCCCTGGATCTCGGGGTTTCCTCACTTCGACGATGGTGTCGCCCTCGAGGACGGGCTCGCCGAATCGGTCGGGGTTCGCGCGCATCGCATCAAGGACTTTCCCTACGCTCCCGGTCTCCCGGTAGAGCTCCCTCAGCCTGTTGATGTCACGATCGCCGAACTCCTCGATGAAGCTGCAGGACCGCTCGGTCATGATCCTGCGCCTTGCAGCCTCGTCCGGAACCTCCGTCTCGAGTCTCCCCTGAGCTTCTTCAGACCACCGGGCGAGGACGGAAGGGTCGTTCGTGAGAGCCTGCCAGCCTTCCGTCACCCTGCAGCCCCGGCCGCATCCCGCCTGACGGTCGATAGCCTCTTCCCATCTGCTGATCTTCTCCGACAGCCAGCTCAACTCGTATTCCTCCTGTCTGCCCGCCAGAAGAATGCCCCTCAACCGGATCATGGAGTATGGAGTCGTCCACGGCATGCATCCAGGCAGAGCCCGGCCTCCATATCCCCGGCCTGCCACGGAGGCTCCGGAATGGACGGCGATTGCCTGGAGGTCTTATAAGACTCGGGGGGAGGAAATCATGAGATCCTTCTTCTTGGCTCTGGTCGCTCTCTGCGAATGCGTGGCCGGCACCCTTGTCGTGGGTTATCCGCAATCGTCGACGGTCATGCCCTGGTGTGCCTCCTGAAACCACTCCCTGCGCTATCAGGTGATGGCGCTGGAAAGGGAGCTGGGAGGGCCGATGACCATCACCGGCATCGGCTGGCAGCGCACCGGTGAAGGTCATGACTGGGGGACCTACCTCGATGTCCAGATGTACATGGGAATCTTCGACGACGACAACCTGACGGCCTTCTTCGACTCGAACTACGCCCCTGGAACCAGGACCCTCGTCTACTCGACCGACAGTCTCCACCTGGAGGGCGCCCCGGGGGAATGGGTGACCCTCGATCTGGAACAGCCGTACTCCTACAGCGGAACCGGTAACCTGGTCATCGAGATCCAGCGCGACGGAACCTGCGACAACACCTTTCTGATGACATGGAGATGGTATACCGNCGGATACAGGATGCTCACAGCAGGCAGCCATGACGCCGCGAGCGGGTATCGCGACAGGGTGGCCTCCATGCTGAGGATCGAGTACAGCCAGGGTCTAGAGCAGGGCTCCTGGGCGCATGTGAAAAGCCTGTTCGCGGGAGCGGGCAGGACCGTACACCCGCCCTCCCCCGAGCTCAACCCATGTCCTGCAGCCGGGGGCGAGGGTCGTCGGGAAGGATCTAGTCCTCTTCTTCCGTGAGGTGCATGGAGGCTACCATGGAGTCCAGTGCCCCGAGAGCGTACTCTGCCGAGGGCGCAGGCGCAGTGGCCATCACCAGCACGGCATATCCCCGCCGGAAGGAGGCGTAGGCCCTGCCCCGGCCGAGGATCGCACCGCTGTCCCTGATGATGTTGTAGCTGATGCAGGGCATGAGCCCCATCGAAGTGCCGCTCCTGCAGGATGTGGCCTGGCTGCCTTCGATCCATTGGACATTCCCCATGAGGAGATTGTTGCCGAGATCCGGCGGGAGGAGAGAGGAGAGCCGGGTCGAGATCCAGTCGGCTCTCGCTTCACCGACTGGTATGTCCTCCTGCCAGTAACGGATGGAGAACTCCACGCCATCNGATGTGGGGCCGCTTACGACAGTGCCGCCGGTTGCGGTCATNTCGCCTTCGACGGGCTCGGAGAGTTCCGCGGGAAGCCATTCGAACGTCACGCCCGGGCCATCGAGCGTNTATGGCGCATCCGCCGCTGCGACCAGAGGCAGNGCGAGCAGTATGGGGACAAGGGACATGCGGGACATTCGTTCCCCCGTTGTTGGAGATGCGGCCTGCCGCCGCGTGAGCGTAGAATAGGAATGTTGTCTTCCGTGTCAATCGGAAAGGAAACATGGACAAGGAAGCCATCCCCCGCATAGTGCTCGTGGAAGACGACCGGGAGCTTGCCGGCCTGACAGCGGAGTACCTCCAGGCCCACGGGCTGCGCGTGGACGTCATGAACAGGGCTTCGGGCGTAGTGGAGAGGGTGCTGACCGACCGGCCCGACATGGCGGTCCTCGACATCATGCTTCCGGACGGGAACGGGCTCGATCTCTGCCGCGAGCTGAGAAGGAGCTGGAGAGGTCCGATCCTGATGCTCACCGCCCTGGGGGACGAGACGGACACGGTCGTCGGACTCGAGCTCGGCGCTGACGACTACGTTGCCAAGCCGGCTTCCCCACGCGTCCTGCTCGCCAGGATAAGGGCGCTGCTTCGAAGGAACGCCGGCGATCCTGGAGCCGAGGCTCTCATCTGCGGACCCCTGAGGATCGACCTGGGCGCAAGGACGGCCTTCTGCGCAGGGAGCGAACTCTCCCTTACCACATGCGAGTTCGAGCTTCTGGAGTTGCTGGCGAGGCGGACCGGCAGGGTGCAGGAGCGCTCCGCACTGGTCGAGGAGCTTCGCGGTATCGACTTCAGGCACATGGACAGGACGGTCGACGTGACTGTTTCGAGGCTCAGGAGAAAGCTCGAGGCGGCTGGCGGAGAGGGTTTGATAAGGACTGTCCGCGGAGTGGGGTATGTGCTGTCGGCGAAGGCGGCAGGCAGATGAACAAGCTCTTCCTCCGGATCTATCTGCCCCTGGCCCTCAGCATCTTCTTCACCATTGCCGTGTCGGCTCTCCTGGCCCTCTCCCTGGGACCGGCGAGGGTCAGGCAGTACGCGGACCGCACGATCCCGGAATTCCGGACACGGCTCTCTGCGCTTGACGACTACAATCCGGACCAGGTCATGCAGATTGCCGACTCCATGGGTGTCGAGGCGGGCATCGTGAGGATGGGTCCTCAGGGTCCCGGGCAGCTTCCTCAGGCGCCGAGACCCGGGCACATGTTCCTGGACATGCCAGGAGACGACCCCGGATTTGCCGTCGAGGTCCCGCTCGTTCCCGGAGGCGACAGGCTCTTCGGAAGGAATGCGCCGCTGATCTTCCTCGCCATGCTCCTTCTGGCCGAGGCGGCGGTGCTGCTCTTCTCCCTCGCCCCGCTGCGAAAGAGGCTCCTGAGCCTCGAGACAGCCGCTGAGAAACTCGGTGACGGCGAGTTCGAGGTGCGCGTTCCGGCGGAGGAGGACGGCGACTTCCTCGACTCGCTCGGGGCGACTTTCAACTCCATGGCGGCGCGCATCTCGGTGCTCGTGCAGTCCCACAGGGAGCTTCTGGGCAGCGTTGCCCACGAGATCAGGACCCCGCTGGCCAGGATGAGGTTCGCCCTGGAGCTGCTCCGCGAGTCCGGGGCCAGGCCCGATTCCCGCATCGAAGGGATGGAGAAGGATCTCGACGCCCTCGAGATGCTCCTGTCCGAGCTGCTGACCTTCAACAGGCTCTCGAGGACCGACTCAACCCATGCGGAGCCGGTCGACCTGGCCTCGATCGCTGCCGATGCCGTGGCCGGAGAGTCCTGGGAGCGGCAGGACCTCGAGATCTGCGTCTCCGGCTCGGCGGTGGCCTCCGTCGACCTCAAGCTGATGACACGCGCCGTGGCCAATCTCGTGCGCAATGCCTGCCGCTATGCCCGCTCGCGCGTCGACATCACCATGGGCGTCGAGGATTGCAGGGCCTGGCTCGAGGTGGGCGACGACGGTCCGGGCTTCGACGGCGCCATCCTGGAGAGGATCGGCAGGCCTTTTGCGAAGGGACCGGACAGCCATGGCTCCGGGCTCGGGCTGGCAACGGTCCAGCGCGTGGCTGCCATGCACTGCGGAATGGTCAGCTACGGCCGGTCGAACCTTGGAGGGGCTTCGGTCAGGATCGAGATACCAGCGGCCTGATGGCCCTGGGGGCGGAAATGCGAAGGGGCGGGCCTGCTGGCCCGCCCCTTTTTCCTGCAGGGCTTTTCGTCAGGACTTGCCGCGCTTCGATCTCCAATCCACGAGCGGCATGCTCGCGATGAAGATCGAGGAGTAGGTTCCTGTGACGACGCCGACGCACATGGTGAGGGCGAAGTTGGTTATCTCGCCCTCGCCGAAGATGAACAGGGAGAGGGCGGCGAGGAACACCGTGGCGGAGGTGATGACCGTCCTGCTGAGCGTCTCGTTGACGCTGAGGTCCACCGTCTCCTCGAAGGTCTTGCCCTTCCTGAGCTTGCGGTTCTCGCGAATCCTGTCGAACACGACGATGGTGTCGTTGATCGAGAAGCCTATGATGGTGAGGATGGCGGCGATGATCGTGAGGCTCAGCTCGATGCGAAACAGAGCGATGAAGCCGAGCGTGATCAGCGTGTCGTGCACCAGGGCGAGGACGCCCGCCAGACCCCACTTGAACTGGAACCTGTACCAGACGTAGATGATGATCGCCAGCCAGGAAAGGATGACTGCATTCGCGGCCTTGGTGCGCAGCTCCTCACCCACCCTCGGGCCTATCTGCTTGATGTACGAGAGGCCTTCGGCAGACGAGTCATCCATCGGCGAGCAGCCCGTCGCCAGCAGCGCAGTATTCACGCTGTCCGCCGACATGGTGCGGGTCCGCACCACATATGCGTTGCCCGCGCCCTCGTAGTCCTCGAGTTCCTGGGCCTGGACCCCCCGGAGCCCCTGGTCCGAGAGCGACGAGACGAGCTCGTCGACGGACGGGTGCGCGGTGGTGGTCACGTTCGTCTCGAGGCCGCCCGTGAAGTCGATGGCCATGTTGAAGCCGCC
>JGI20214J51088_10003496_pt1 | contig 10343 bp, 8 predicted proteins | sample WetSurMetagenome_FD_51088 | JGI IMG/M metagenome (IMG submission 51088) | reverse complement strand
GTAAATTTTTATCTAAATTTTTGCCAGCAATTCATCAAATCTAAAATTATGCGTCTAACTAAAGCTTTAATCAATAGAACAAATCTTAAAAAGAACTTTCTCAATATCAGAAAGAAAGTGGGCAAAGCTAAAGTAATGGCCGTTGTAAAAGCTGATGCTTACGGACATGGAGTTAAAATTGTTGTTGATACTTTAAATTCATTTGGAAAGCAAAAACCTGAATACTATGCAGTTGCAACTGCTGATGAAGGTGTTGAATTAAGGAAATTAGGAATTAAACAACCTATTTTGATTTTTGATCCTATAGATAAATTTCAAGTTAAAAGTTTTTTTAAATTTAATTTGATTCCATCAGTTTTTACCGAAGAGCATTTAAATGTACTTTTAAAAGAGAAGCAGAGATTAAAATCCAGAAGAAAAATTTTATTACATATAAAGATTGATACCGGAATGAACAGGTTAGGTGTTGATTACTCAGAAGCGGTTAAGTTCATTAAAAAATTATATTTAAATAATAGTTTTATTATTGATGGAATATTTACTCACTTCGCTACAACGGATGAAATTGGAAGCGTTTATGCGAAACTTCAAATTAAAAGATTTAATGAAGTAATCAAATCATTAAAGCAAATGAAAATAAATTTTGGATTAGTTCACGCTGCAAACAGCGGAGCGATAATTGATTTTCCTGAAGCTTATTACGATATGGTTCGCCCCGGAATTTCTTTATATGGATATTACCCTTCGCTTAAAACCTCAGAATCTATTAAATTGTACCCTGTGATGTCATTAGTTTCTAAAGTTTCGACAGCTAAAACGATTAAACGTGGTGAATCAGTTAGTTATAGCAGAAGATATTTTGCACGGAAGGAAACTAAAATAATTTCCGTTCCAATTGGGTATGCCGACGGGTTTACAAGATCATTAACAAACAAATCTCAAGCTATTATAAAAGGGAAATTTTATAATCAGGTTGGAACAGTTACGATGGATAGAATTATGTTTGATGTTGGAAGTGATAAAATAAAAGTTAATGATGATGTAATTCTAATTGGTGAAAATGGTAAACTTAAAGTTGATGCCTGGGATTGGTCAAAAAAAATAAATACAATTCCTTATGAAGTTACTTGTGGAATAAGTAAACGTGTACCAAGAGTAGTAAAAGATTAATGGATTTAATTAAACACTACATAAATCAAAGTATAACTATTGCTTCAAATAATTTGCGATTAAATAATCAGCAAATTGAAGTTGTTGCATTGCTGAAAGAAGCTATTAACAAATCAGATAATCTCAGCGATGATCTTATTAATATGAAAAAGATTACTGAGTTATCACTTCTTGCAATTCGGTTAAACGAGATTTATAATTCCCTGACCCAGAACCAAATTGATTTTTTGAAAGTATCCGATCAATTTAAGGAACATAGCAGATATTTGATAAAAGATCTTGGGCATATGCTTGATATTTCTACACCTGCATCATTTAAAACCGCGATTGAAAAATTAAATAGAAACATTGTTTTTCCTAAAGAAGAAATAAAAGTTGATCTCTCAAAACGAATTCCGGATGAAGAACCTTTTGAAAAAAACAAATCAGAAGAAATAAAAGAGAAAATTATTCTTGAAGAATATGCTGATGATGAAGATATTATTCAGAAGTTTGAACCAACTATTTTAGGTCCGATTAAACCTTTGGATAATCTGCTAAAAAAAATCTCTAACAATGAAATAGATTATGAAGAGCTGATAAAATTTTCACAAATAATGGATGAGAATGCAGCCCTTTCGAGAAAAATAGGTTTTGAAATTCTTTCCGGTATGCACAGAATAATTTCCAGAGCATTACTATTAATTAAAAACCGAGAGTTAATGCCCGGTAAAGAAGTGATAGAAAGTTTACGTGCCTGTTTAATCGTTATTGTTGCAGTTGTACGCGGTAAGGATGTTGATATAAATAATTATCTTAACAAAGCAGAAGATTTTGGAAATAGATTAGCTACAATAAAAAGCAAGGAATCAAATTAATGAAACTTTATGCTGTTATAATGGCGGGCGGAGTAGGCTCACGTTTCTGGCCGAGAAGCAAAAAGAAATTGCCAAAACAATTGTTAAAGATTTTTGGCGATCATACGATGATTCAAGCAACAGTTAATCGATTGTCAGGTTTGGTAGAGAAAGAAAATATTTTTGTTATAACAAATGAATTACAACGATCGGAAGTAATAAATCAATTAACCGATGTTCCTGCAGAAAATATTATTGAAGAACCTTTTGGAAGAAACACTGCTGCCTGTATTGGTTTAGCATCTGTAATCATAAAAGCAAAAGATCCTGATGCGGTTACAATTGTTCTTCCTGCAGACCATATAATTAAAGATGAAGATAAGTTCAAACAAATTCTTGAAAATTCTGCAAAGTACGCAAATGAATCTAAAGGTTTAGTCACTATTGGAATTACTCCAACAAGACCTGAAACTGGTTATGGATACATCCAGATAAATGATATACCTGTAGCTGAAAACATTTATAAGGTATACACATTTGCAGAAAAACCAAATTATGCAACTGCTGTCCGATTTGTTGATAGTGGAGATTTCCTTTGGAACAGTGGTATGTTTATCTGGCGGACTGATGTTATTCTTGACGAAATTAAAAATCTTATGCCTGATTTGTATGAGGGGTTGGTTGAAATTGAAAAAAGTCTAACAAGTCCAAATTTTAAAGAAAAGCTTAAAACTGTTTACGCCCAGTTAAAAAAGATTTCCATTGACTACGGCATCATGGAAAAATCTTCTAAAGTTTTTCTTACAAAAGGTTCATTCAACTGGAGTGATGTTGGTAGCTGGGAAGAAGTTTATCAATTGTCTGAAAAAAATGAAAATGGCAATGCAACGGTTGGAAATGTTTACACCAAAATGGTTGCCGATTCTTATATCTATTCGCCGGATAAAGTTACCGCTGTTATTGGTTTGGATAATGTCATTGTAATAAATCATCACGATACACTTTTAATTTGCAGACGGGATAAGGCCCAGGATGTTAAAGAAATTGTAGATTATCTTAAGATGAATAAAATGGATGAACATTTATAGCACATTCGGATTATTCGTAGGAAGTTAATAATTTTGTTATAACAAATTGTAATTCATTTTATATTAACCATCTTTAATTTGTTCATCCAAAAAACTTCGTAATAGTTTTAAGAGGAAGTAGATTGTTTGTCATAAATTCTCCCATCGTTGAAACAAAACAAGTTCACGAAAATATTTTTATCCAAAAAATTCATTCACCTGAAATTGCCCAATTAATAAAGCCCGGACAATTTCTAAATATTCGTGTTTCAGAAACTACTTTCCCTTTGTTAAGAAGACCTTTTAGTATTTGCGATGTGAGTGGAGAACATATCTTTTTAATGTTTAACATACTTGGTGAAGGAACAAAAATATTAGCTCACAAACGAGATGGCGATTTAGTCGATATACTCGGTCCGCTTGGAAATGGATTTAATATAGAAGGTGATTATAAAACTTCAATCATAGTAGCTGGCGGATTAGGTGCCGCACCTTTTCCGTTCCTTACCAGAAAAATTAAAAACAGTAAGAAAATTTTGACATTTGTCGGCGGTAGAACAAAACAGGATGTTATCACTTACGGTTTAGAGAATTTTAACCTTTCGTCGGATGATGGCTCAATTGGATTTAAAGGAAATGTTGTTCAATCTTTAGAGCAAAATCTTTCAAAGATTGATATACATTCATCAAAAGTTTTTGCTTGTGGTCCAAATGTAATGCTTAGAGTTTTAAAAGATTTTTGCATAAAATATAATCTTGATTGTGAAGCATCCACTGAATGTGCAATGGCTTGCGGATTTGGAATTTGCCAGGGCTGCCCGATTGAATCAACGTCAAACTCAGGTAAATATCTTTTAGTATGTAAAGATGGACCTGTATTTAATGTTAAGGATGTTGTGATATGAGTCGAATTGATTTATCGGTAAAGATTGGCTCATTGCAATTGCGAAATCCAATTATGCTTGCATCCGGAACGGTGGGATACGGTAATGAAATTTCTGAGTTCTCAGATTTAAATAAGCTTGGCGCCATTGTTACAAAATCATTAAGTTTAAAACCAAGAAAAGGAAATCCACCTCAGAGAATAGTTGAAACTCCTGCAGGAATGTTAAATGCAATTGGACTAGCAAATGTTGGAGTGGAAGAATTTCTCAAAGAAAAAATTCCATTTCTAAAAAAGTATGATGTTCCATTAATTTGTAATATTGCTGCCAGCACAGTTGAAGAATATGTTGAGTGTACAAAAATTTTAACGACCGAAGAAACGATTAAAGCTTTTGAAATAAATGTTTCCTGTCCAAATGTTAGTGATGGCGGATTACAATTTGGAAATGATAAAAATGCAGTTGGAAATGTAACTGCAAAAGTTCGTGCGGTTACAAACAAACCTTTGATTATAAAATTATCCCCAAACGTTTCATACATTTCAGAGTTTGCACAAGTTGTTAAGTGTGAAGGTGGAGATGCAGTATCAGCAATCAACACATTAGTTGGAACTGCATTTAATATCTTTACAAGGAAACCAAAAATATTTAATGTTAATGGCGGACTTTCTGGTCCCGCAATTAAACCTATTGCGTTAGCTAAAGTATTAGAAATTTCACGAAAGGTTGATATTCCAATAATTGGCATTGGCGGCATTATGAATTGGAAAGATGTAATCGAGTTCATGATTTGTGGTTCATCTGCTGTGCAAATTGGAACATTAAATTTTATTGATCCGACAGCTCCGGAAAAAATGATTAAGGAACTTGAAGATTATTGCATTGCAAACAAAGTAGAAAAAATTTCAAACTTAACAGCATCTTATATTTTATAATATGGATATTCAGGAATCATTAAATAAATTATTTGCACTTCACACTTTTGGTATAAAGCTTGGACTGGATAATATCCAAAATTTTTTAGATAAAATTGGTAACCCACAAAGGAAATTAAAAACTATTCACATTGCCGGTTCAAATGGAAAGGGAAGTACTGCATCATTTATTGCCAGCATCATTATGGAAAATGGAGGTAAAGTTGGATTGTACACTTCACCTCATTTTGTAAAGTTTAATGAAAGAATTTCAATTAACGGTAAATACATCCCGGATGATTTTATCGCAAACTTTATAGACAAGCATCAAAAATATATCGATGAATATCAGCTTACATTTTTTGAAGTTACCACAGCGATGGCGTTTGAGTATTTTATATTTTCAGGTGTAGATTACGCAATAATTGAAACAGGCTTAGGTGGAAGACTGGATGCTACAAATGTACTTGATCCACTTGCCTGTGTTATTACCTCAATAAGTTTAGAGCATACAAATGTTTTAGGTAACAAGATTGCGGGAATAGCTTATGAAAAAGGTGAGATAATAAAAAAAGGTTCAAAAACTTTTATAGGATTATTACCTGAAGAAGCGATCAAAGTAATTGAAAAAAAATGTTTGTCAGTCAAATCACCATTGTTCTGTTTAGAAGAATACATCATCGAAAAGAATGAGCATATAGAATTATACACCGAGGAGTTAGAATTTGATGATTGGGAAGTACCTCTTCTTGGCAAACACCAAAAATATAATGCTGCATTAGCTTCACTCTGTGTGGCTAAAACTTTTGATATTGATGATCCCTCTGTTATTACTGACGGAATAAAAAATGTTGTCAAGAACACCAAGCTTCAAGGCAGATATGAAATTATTAGCAATAAACCCCGAATCATTTTGGACTCTGCTCATAACCCCGAAGGGATAGATTGTTTAATTAATCAGTTTAAGAAAGAAAAGAATAATTACAAAGTTTGTTCATTATTGTTCGGTGCAATGAGAGATAAAAATATTGATGAGATGCTGGAAATAGTTAAAGATAGTTTTACTAATATTTACTTTTATGAAATTAATTATGAAAGAGCTGCAAGTACACTATTATTAAGTGAGCGCGCTCAAAAACGGGGTGTAAAATTCTTAGTTATTAAAAACTTAGAGGAATTTCTAAATCAACAATTAAACGGAGACAAAGATAGCTGTCTGGTAGTAGCTGGAAGTATGTATTTATTAGGCGAAATAAAAGCAATTTTACCCGAAATTAAATCTTGACAATATAAAGCTAAGTACTTAACTTTGGTTGAGGCATTGAGTTCCTTTCATACATATTAAGAAATACCACGAAAGCTTATCAGGATATTACCAATTTGAAAATTTTTTTAATCTAAACATTTCAACAAATAAAATAATAGGTACCACAAATGCCGATGGATATTTCTGAACTCAAATCAAAAAAGATTGTCGAGCTAAACGAGCTTGCTAAAGAACTTAATATTGCAGGTTATAGTGACCTCAGGAAGCAAGAATTAATCTTTAAGATTTTAGAAGCTCAGAGCGTTAAAGATGGTCTAACATTTTCTAAGGGAGTGCTGGAAGTACTTCCTGACGGTTACGGATTTTTACGATCTTCAGATTATAATTATTTACCCTCACCCGATGATATATATGTATCACCTTCTCAGATAAAAAAGTTTAGTCTCAGAACAGGTGATTTTGTAAGCGGTCAGGTTAGACCGCCAAAAGAAGGTGAAAGATTTTTTGCTCTGCTTAGAGTAGAAGCCGTTAACGGCTTATCGCCTGAACATATAAGAAACAGAACATTATTTGATAATCTTACACCTGTTTATCCCACAAAAAAACTTCAACTTGAATCAGTTCCCGGTGAATATTCTACCCGTATTATGGATATGCTTGCGCCGATAGGTAAAGGACAAAGAGGATTGATTGTATCGCCGCCTAAAAGCGGTAAAACAGTTTTACTCCAAAAAATCGCTAACTCGATTACTCGTAATCATCCTGAAGTAAAGCTAATTATTCTTTTAATTGATGAAAGACCTGAAGAAGTAACTGATATGGAACGATCTGTAAAAGCTGAAGTTATTAGCTCAACTTTTGATGAACCGGCAGATAGACACGTACAGGTTGCAGATATGGTTATCGAAAAAGCGAAAAGACTTGTAGAAGCTAAAGAAGATGTTGTGATACTACTTGATAGTATTACCAGGTTAGCTCGCGCGCATAACATTGTTGTTCCGCATAGCGGTAGAATTCTTTCAGGTGGTGTTGATTCAAATGCACTTCATAAACCAAAAAGATTTTTTGGTGCTGCCAGAAATACCGAAGATGGCGGAAGTTTGACAATCATCGCAACTGCATTGATTGATACAGGCAGCCGTATGGATGATGTTATCTTTGAAGAATTCAAAGGTACCGGAAATATGGAACTTGTACTAAATAGAGACTTGAGCGACCGAAGGATTTTCCCTGCTATTGACGTCAATCGTTCTGGAACCAGAAGAGAAGATTTGCTTATGAAGGAAGACGATCTTGCTAAAGTTTGGATTCTTAGAAAAATCCTTAGTGATTTCAATCCGGTTGAAGCAATGGAATTTCTACTCGATAAAGTAAGAGGAACTAAGAACAATAAAGAGTTCTTGAACAATATGAACAGCTAATAACTGTCGCTCATATTTAATAAATTTCAGGGCAATTCTTTTTCCGGTTTCTAAAAACTGATTGAATATTATTCAAGCTATTAAGAAATTAGAGCTAAAAATTGAAGAAAATATTTTATTACTGTTTATTAACAGCGTCTCAACTATTAGCTCAACACGATTTTAGAATTGAGCCAGAAATAATTCAATCCGGAAAATTTTTTAATTCCGAGATTCATTTCTTTCCATCTACCCAGGATTATTCGGTTTATTATTCGTATAAAATTTCATACTCACAACTGTTCTTTGAAAAAAAGGATGAGAGGTTTTATGCCGGAATAAGTATCAATATTGAGATTAAGGACTCTAGTGGAAGTACTACAAAAAGGGCATTTGATGAAAGGAAAATCTTAGTTGAAGATTTTGATAAAACAAACTCCCAAAATTCTTTTCTGCAAGGTGTGATTGAATTCAATCTTCCTGAAGGCAAGTACAATCTGCTTGCAATTATTTCTGATTTAACTTCAAAACGTGAAAGAAGAATTCCTCCAATAGATTTAGTGATAAATAAATCAAACACAATTCTAAAGCCAATTGTTTTTGATCCGGGTAAAATTAATTGTGATGAAAATGAAGATTATGTGCTTTCAAATAATTCTTCGTCAATTCCATTTAACCAACCAAAAAATGATTTAATTATTCCCGTCTCCGATCACAAAATAAATTCACTAACATTGACCGTTAAAAGAGGTGATACAGTTTTAGTTTCTGGTGAGAATATTGTTGATTCATTTTTTGCAATTCCTGAGATAAAATTATGTAATGAAAAGGTTGTGATTGGGCAAAGTACTGACACTACTAATTTTAAATTTTTTCATTTGAAGGATTTTGCTACAAATATTAGTGAGGGACCTATACAATTGGAAATATATCCAGATGAAAACATAAAAGACAAACAAATTTACAATCTAAATGTTATCTGGATTGCAAAACCAATTTCATTAATGGACGCTGAAGCTGCTATTAGATTTCTTGAAATCATTGAACCAAAAGATAAAGTTTCTGATCTATTGAGGAAGGAGGGTAGTTATTTAAATAATTTGTTTGATTATTGGAATGCAAAAGACCCTACTCCGGATACAAAGTACAACGAATTAATGAATGAATTTTACACCAGGGTTGATTATTGTGAAGAGAACTTCAGAACAATATCAGGTAATGGTGGAGCAAAATCAGATAGAGGAAAAACATATATAAAATTTGGTGCCCCTGATACAATTGAACGTGATACAAACAGCGATGATAAAATTGTTGAAACATGGTTTTACAAAAAATCTAATAGAAAATTTCTTTTCGTGGATGGTGATGGAACAGGAAAATTTCAATTAACGGAAGGACAATGATACGGGTTGTTTTTACTTGTGGAGATATTAATGGGATTGGACCAGAAATAGCTGTAAAAGCTTTTTCTAATATCTTCCGGAAGAAAAATAACAACAAGATAATTTTTGTTTGTCCAAAAAATGTATTTGAGTTTTATTATAAGTTCACAAAATCCTCTTTTGAGTATCAGGTAGTAAATAAGCAATCCTTTTCAAAATCTTATCTAAATTTAATTCCGTTGCCTGATGTAAAGATTAATTTTGGTAAACCAACTGCCTCATCAGGCAGAATTGCTTATAACTCAATCAACCAATCTTTAGAACTTATTCATTCTGATAAAGCTGATGTTTTAGTTACAACTCCTATTTCCAAAGAAGCATTTAGTCTTGCAAAGATAAATTTTCCGGGTCATACCGAATTGTTAGCAAAATCTGAGAACAACAAAAATTATATGATGCTGTTCCTTTCAGAAAAGTTAAATGCAGGTTTACTTACCATACATTTGCCAATTTCTAAAGTATCCAAACTTATAAGTAAAGAAAGAATTATTAAATCAATAAATCTGCTTAACTCTACTGCAATGCAAGATCTTGCAATACCAAATCCAAAGATTGCTGTGCTGGGATTAAATCCGCATGCAGGTGAAAGTGGGTTGATTGGAAATGAAGAGGAAACGATCATCAAGCCGGCGATTAAGTCTTTACAAAAAAAAATAAATGTTACCGGTCCATTTGTGCCCGATGCTTTTTGGGGAAATAAAACTTATAAGAAGTTTGATATGATTTTGGGAATGTATCACGATCAGGTTTTAATTCCATTCAAACTTTTAAATTTTAATAGTGGAGTGAATTTTACTGCCGGATTAAATTTGATCCGTACTTCACCAGATCATGGAACTGCTTATAATATTGCCGGGTTGAACAAGGCGAATGAATCAAGTTTACTTCAGGCATATAAATTTGGATTAAAAATATTTCAGAACAGGAAACGATTCATTGCAGAAGCCAAATCTGACTGATCCATATCTACACGTTTCAAATATTTATCCACACTTAATGGATTTTATCAGCTACAAGTGGTGGGCTAGATATTTGTATATAATCACAAAAAATAAAGATGTAAAAAATCCAAGCGTACTTGAATTAGCTGCCGGCAATTGCAGTTTAGCAAAACATCTATCAAAGCCATACAAAAATTATTTCGTGACAGATATTTCAAAAAGCATGCTTAATCATTCTGCTGATAAACTGAATAAGGTATGTTGTGATATGACATCCTTACCATTTAAAAGTAAGTTTGATTTAATATTTTCTTCATTCGATAGTGTGAATTATTTAAGAACCAATAAAAAATTACTTCAATTATTTAAGGAAGTAAATAATCTACTAACTGAAAAAGGTACATTCACTTTTGATGCTGCAT
>JGI20214J51088_10003494_pt1 | contig 10347 bp, 3 predicted proteins | sample WetSurMetagenome_FD_51088 | JGI IMG/M metagenome (IMG submission 51088) | reverse complement strand
GATTATTTCCAGCAGGTGATCGATACCCAGCAGGATATCACCATCCCGGATATTCTTTATTATCAAGGGGAATCCTACCGCAACATTGGATATACCAAACCTGCAGTAGATGTTTTCAACCGCATCATCAAGAGCCATCCAGAATTTGCCCCAGCATATATGGGCAGAGCGCTGACCCGGAGAATGGTGTCGCCCAAGGATTACAACACGGTCATAAAAGATCTTAATGAAGCAATCCGGATGGATCCCAACCTCCTGCAGGCGTACCTGGAGGCTGCAGATACTTATATCTCCGTAGGATTAAATAAAAAGGCGGTGGATTATATTGAGCAAGCGATTGCCCTTGCGCCGGAATCCCCTCGGCCCTATTACCTCCGCTCGCAAATTGCGGTGGATAACGGCGATCTGGAGTCAGCCCTGGCAGACGCCTTAAAATCCAACCAGATGGATATCACCTATTTACCGGCTTACAGGCTGATTGGTGAGATTTATCAGAAGTTGAACCGTCCGGAAGACTCTATCTCAGCGCTGGAGACATATACGAAATATATCCAGTCGGATTACCGGCCATATATCTGGCTGGGTCTGGCTTACGCTCAAAAAGGAAATTTCCAGGATGCGGTCAACGCCTTTACGAAAGCGCTGACGCTTGAAGATGCATTATTTGAGGCAAACCTCGGCCGGGCACAGGCATATTACGCCATCAACGATTTCGAGAAATCCCAGAAAGATTTTGAAACCACACTCCGGATCAATTCAAAGACCTTCGAGGGACATTCCGGATACGCGAAGACGCTGTTCGCGCTGGAAAAATTTGCCGATGCCTATAAACAGATAAATATCGCCGACGCATACGACCAAACCCCTGAACAAAAAGGGATCGTGTTTTATTGGCGCGCCATGGTTCTGGAAAAATTGAATCAACCGGAGGTGGCTGCCAAGGACTGGGTGGCACTGCTTGCCCTGCCTCGTGATGCTGTCCCATCAGAGTGGCTGGATGAAGCCTACAGGCACCTCGAAGCAATGGGTGTAGATTCAACCACCATCACCCCGGGAGTCACCCGCACCCCCACGCGAACCCCCACGCCTTAGGGTGCCCCTTGGGCTCATTTCGTATTTATCAATTCATTCGCCGCAGGCGGGCGGGCTTCCGCAGCGGGGGCGGGGAAGCCAGACGAATGCTGCCTGGCGGGGCAGTTATCGCCATTTGTCTTGTGGTGGCTGCTGTTTCGGTTTTTTTGGTCGGGGCGGGCTGGCTATTTTCGTCGATCACTGGCGACCTGCCTTCCATTGATGGTTTCAAGATCTGGCTGGACCCACAAAAAGGTTCCCTACTGCAACCCACCCGGTTCTACGACCGCAGCGGGCAAACAGTTATTTCCACGCTGGAAAACCCCGGTATTCAGCGAAAGTTCCTCTCGGTTGATCCCTCCAATCCGACTCACTTCAGTCCACAGCTCATCCGCGCCTGGGTGGGGTTGCAGCAAAGCGATTATTGGCGTAGCAAGGGGATTGACACGACGGCGCTGCTCGACCCGGAGCCGCGCACAATTTCTGAAAAGTTGGTGGCATCCCTGCTGCTGGAGAAGGAAGACCCTGGGACGCGATCCGCGATCCGTATGCGTTTGTTGGCCTCGCAGCTATTTCGGCAATACGGCGCAAGCCAGGTGCTGGAATGGTATTTGAACAGCGCAGATTTTGGGCACCTTGCATACGGTGCGGAAAGCGCTGCCCAGCTTTATTTTGGGAAATCCGCCGCCAACCTGGATCTATATGAGGCGGCATTACTGGTGATGATTTCAGAATCTCCTGCGCTTAACCCAATAGACGCGCCAGCGCACTCCGAAGAGATGCAAAAAGAAGCCCTGAATCGACTGCTGCTGGCAGGTTTGATCTCGAGTGACGATTACATCCAGCGCCTGACCAATTTGCCCAAGTTTACCCCGGCACCGGTTCTGGAAAGGAACCGCTTTTCGGGTTTTATTGACTTGGCGAAGGATCAGCTTGAGGCAACCCTGGGGCGGGAACGCCTGGAGCGGGGCGGTCTGAAGGTGGTCACCTCGCTTGATCTTGACCTGCAGGATCAGCTCGCCTGTACACTCCAGACGCAGATGCTGAGGATGAGATCCACCGATACGAAAACGGATGTGGAACAGAATTGCCCTGCCGGAAGACTGCTACCGGCTCTGACAGGGCAGGCAGAAGCCTCAGCAGATGGTCTCAACGCAGAAGGGCTCGTCACAGATCCGCACAGTGGAGAAGTGCTGGCATATTCAGGGATGCAGAACTCAGATGGTTCGTTCCATCCCTCGAGCGCTCATGAACCGGGCAGTCTGCTCACACCTTTTGTGGCTGCGGGTGCTTTTGCGCGTGGATACTCCCCGGCCAGCCTGGTATGGGACATTCCAGATGAAAACGACCCGGCGGCAGACGCAAGCGGAAATTTCCACGGTCCGGTCAGCCTTCGAACCGCCTTAGCCAATGATTACCTTGCGCCGATCGTGAGAATTTTTGAGGAAATCGGAGGTCAGAGCCTGGCGCAGCTCTGGGCACCCTTTGGGTTGGGAAAGGCGGGCCAAACCACGCCGGAAAGCAGACTGCTGCGGGAAGGAGGGGTTCTCAGCCTCATTCAGGCTGCCCAGGCGTATGGCATCCTGGCAGATGGCGGGCAAAGCAATGGTGTGAGCCTTGGCGGGGATGGTGTAATTCACCCCAGAGCGATCCTCGCAGTGGAGGATAGTCATGGAACAGAAATCCCAACCACTCAGAAAGAGGTTTCGCTTCCGGTTCTCAGTGAACCCCTTGCTTATTTGCTAAATTCAGTGTTTTCGGATGAATCCGCCCGCAAACCCAGCCTGGGCAGTGCCAATCCTTTGGAGATAGGGCGGCCGGCGGGGGGAAAGATGGGGCAGACTGTGGATGGGAATTCGCTCTGGGCGGTGGGGTACACGCCTCAACGGTTGGTTGCTGCATGGGTTGGAAAGGAACTTTCAGGGGAAAGCGCACAACTGGAAGGACGTTCTGCAACCGGGGTGACCCACGCGCTGCTGCAATATGCGACCCGCGACCTGCCTGTGGAAGGTTGGCGATTACCAGGGGGCGTTTCTGAGGTGACCGTCTGCGACCCTTCTGGAGAGCTGCCGACCAAAGATTGTCCCACGATAGTCAAAGATGTCTTTCTTTCCGGTAGTGAACCCACATCAACGGACCCCATGTACCAGCGAATCGCAGTCAACCGGGAGACAGGCCGGCTTGCCACTGTTTTTACCCCCGCCGAATTGCAAGCGGAAGATATTTTCTTGGTAGTACCATCCGCTTATCGCCGTTGGGCAGAGAAAGCTGGTTTTCCCCTTGCGCCAACCGAATACGATACCATTCAGGCTCCTGCCTATAACCCGAATATAAATATCACCAGCCCGGCAGGTCTCGCCTATATACGCGGGAAAACCGAGATTCTGGGAAATGCGAATGGGGATAACTTTTCTTCATACCGGCTCGAGATCGGCCAGGGAGTGAATCCGGGTGAGTGGATACAGATTGGGGGTGGTAAATCCCGGGTGGAAAATGGCCTACTGGGGGAATGGGATACAAGCGGACGGGAGGGACTCTATGCGGTACGCCTGATCGTTGTGGACCAGAACCAGGAGTACCAGACTGCGGTGGTGCAGGTAGCGGTTGATAACACCCCGCCTGAGGTTCGGGTATCGTATCCGCTGGTTGATGAAAGCCCGGATGTTTCAAAAGGTGGAGAGATCACTTTGCGTGTGGAAGCAGAAGATGCGATCGGCATCAGTCGGGTGGAGTGGTGGCTGGATAATGTGCGCATTGGGAGCCGTGAACAGCCGCCATTCAGCCTGCCTTGGAAAGGCGTTGCCGGGGAGCACTTACTGATTGCGCGTGCCTTTGACCAAGCTGGAAACATGGGCGAATCAGAACCAGTGAGGTTCACCTTAAGATAGTTTCCATTTTTAGCGAATTAGTTTGAAAATCCCGGATGGTATAATTTTGCATTCAGTTTTCCTTGATGGGAGGCTCCATGCCTGAATCGACCAATTTCCAGGACATCATCATCAATCTGCAGAATTTCTGGGCACGCCGCGGCTGCCTGATCTGGCAGCCTTATTATTCCCAGGTTGGCGCGGGGACGTATAACCCGGCCACATTTCTGCGTGTGCTTGGACCTGAACCCTGGAACGTGGCCTACGTGGAACCATCCATCCGCCCGGATGACGCACGTTACGGCGAAAACCCCAACCGCCTGCAGCAACATTACCAGTACCAGGTTATCCTCAAGCCAGACCCGGGCAACCCACAGGAGGTTTACCTGCAATCGCTGGAAGCGATCGGGATCGACCCGCGGCGGCACGATATCCGCTTCGTGGAGGATAACTGGCAATCCCCGGCGCTTGGCGCCTGGGGTCTGGGCTGGGAGGTCTGGCTGGACGGGCAGGAGATCACCCAGTTCACCTATTTTCAACAATCCGGCGGGCAGGTGCTGGATCCGCCTTCGGTGGAGATCACCTACGGGCTGGAACGGATTGCCATGCCGCTGCAGCGCGTGCGGAATTTCCGCGATATTCGCTGGACGGAGAGCCGCACATACGGGGACGTGAACCTTCAGGGTGAACAGGAGCACAGCAAGTATTATTTCGAGATCGCGGATATCGAGCGCAACCAGGAACTCTATAAAATCTATATGGCAGAGGCGGAGTCCGCGCTGGAAAAAGGGTTGGTTCTGCCGGCCTATGACCAGATCTTAAAATGCTCGCAGACCTTCAATGTGCTGGATACGCGTGGGGCGGTGGGGGTTACGGAGCGGCAGGTGATGTTTGGCAAAATGCGGGATCTATCCCGCAGAGTGTCTGAGGCTTATATCGAAGAACGGAAGGCGCTTGGTTTCCCCTGGCTGGCCCAGACTGAACCACTCAAAGCCGAAGCGGCTCCAAAAGCTTTCCCCGCAGCCAAACCATCCCAAAAAACCGTGGACTTCCTGCTCGAAATCGGCACCGAAGAACTGCCTGTTTTCGATCTGGATGCCGCGCTCACCCAACTGAGGGAGCGCGTCCCGGCATTATTGGATGATTTGCGTTTGGAACATGGAAATATTTCCGTGATGGGCACTCCGCGGCGGCTGGTGGTGATGGTGGAGAAAATTGCATCCCGCCAGGAGGATCGAACCCTGGTGGTGAAAGGTCCGCCCGCTGCGCGCGCCTTCGACCCGCAGGGCAAGCCCACGCCCGCCGCGGAAGGATTCGCCCGCGGCAAGGGCATTCCGGTGGAGAAGCTGGAAGTGCGGGAGATGGAAGACGGAAGCTACGTGACGGCGGTCATTCAAGAGAACGGTATTTCTGCCGCGGAGGTCCTTCAAAAAGCGCTGCCGGAGCTGATTGGCGGGATCAAATTCGAAAAATCCATTCGTTGGAACAGTTCCAACGTGGTCTTTTCGCGCCCGACACGCTGGCTGCTGGCGCTTGCCGGAGGGCAGGTCATTCCCTTCGAATTCGCCGGGTTGACAGCCGATGGCGCCACCCGCGGACTGCGGCTAAATACCCCCGCGCAGATCGAGGTTGGAAGCACCATCCAATACCGCAAGGTTCTGGAAGCCCAAGGGATCATTCTTGATCCACAAGCCCGGCGGGAGGCGATCGAGAAGCAGGTGAAGGAAGTAATGCGAAAGGCGGGTGGGGAGCCGGTTCTCTCCGATACGATCCTGGATGAGGTCACCAACCTGGTGGAAGCGCCGCAAGCCTTCCTGGGGAAATTCAACCCGGATTTCCTGCGCCTGCCGGCGGAGGTGTTGATCTCGGTAATGGAAAAACACCAGCGCTATTTCACCATCCGTAAAGCGGATGGCAGCCTTCTGCCAAACTTCGTAGGTGTACGCAATGGCGATGACCAATTCCTGGAAACCGTTGCCGATGGAAACGAGCAGGTGATCACCGCCCGATTCAACGATGCCGATTTCTTCATTAAACAGGATCTTCAGCACAAGCTCGAGGATTTCCTGCCGCGCCTGGCCACCCTCACCTTCCAGGTGAAGCTGGGTTCCATGCTGGATAAAAGCCGGCGTATTGAGCGGCTGGTGAATGAACTGGCTGAGCCGCTGGGACTGGAGGGAAAGGAAAAAGAAACTGCGCTCAGGGCTGCCATGCTCTGCAAGGCGGATTTGGTGAGCAAGATGGTGGTGGAGATGACATCCCTTCAGGGAACGATGGGCAGATTCTACGCCCTGAATTCCGGTGAAGAGGAAGCGGTTGCGGATGCGATCCGCGACCATTACCGCCCGCGTTTTGCCGGGGATGCCTCACCTTCGACTAAAGCAGCGCTGGCCATCAGCCTGGCGGACCGTTTCGACAGTCTGGCGGGGCTCTTTGGCGTGGGGCTGGCGCCCAGCGGCACCAAGGATCCCTATGCCCAGCGCAGGGCTGCCATCGGGCTGGTGCAAGCGCTCATCGACTGGGACCTGGATTTTGATATCAACCGTGGGCTCTTCATGGCAGCCACAGGGCTGGCAATGCTCGCCGGCGATGAAAGCCTGATAGGGTGCCGCGATTTCATCATCGGACGGCTGCAGAGCATCCTGCTGGAGCAGGGGTACCGGTATGATGTGGTTGCCGCGGTCCTGGCTGAACAAGGAAGCAGCCCGGCCAGGGCAACGCGCGCGGTTAAAGAATTGACCGAATGGGTGAATCGCAAGGATTGGCAGCAGATCCTGCCTGCCTACGCGCGCTGCGTGCGTATCACCCGCGATCAGAATGTAGACCATACATTCAACCCAAAAGCTCTGGAAGTACCCGCGGAACAAGACCTTTACAATTCTTTTGAAGCTCTGAAGGCATCGTTCACCACAACCGGGTCCCCAAATAATTTCCTAAGTGCTTTTAAAGAACAAATCCCAGTAATTAATAATTTTTTTGATAAAGTAATGGTCATGTCGGATGATCCTATTCAACGTGAAAACCGTCTATATTTGCTTCAACAAACCGCTGGCTTAGCTGCTGGGACAGCGGATTTCAGTAAATTGGAGGGTTTTTAGATTTATACCTTCCTGCTTTCCCCAAAAACAATATTCCTGAACCGAATAATTCACTTTCAAGTATCATAAATTTACTGGGCATCAAATGCTATGACTTGAGATTGATTTTCCGTCAAGGCACCGTTTTAGGTTTTTCCTATTTTCGAATTATCAAATTTACTTACACACTTCCTTTTGTCCTTCCCGGCCGGATATGGATGTAAGTAAAATCTTTCCAGCTTGATGTCCTGAAAAACTTTTTTTCAAGGAACATGGAATAAATCATCGTTTAATTCAGGGCGTTTAACACTTTAATGAATATATTAAAGCTAGCATTAATCAAGACTGACGATAGAGAAGAGATTACAATATTAAAATCAATCATCGGGATGAGTTCGTTTGAGGTTTTCGAATGGACAAAGAAGATATCCCTCGTGTTTCATCTTATTGGTCACATACCTTAATTGAGCTATTTGGCACCCTTCAAAGCTCACCCAAAGGCTTGAGCAGCGCCGAAGCTCATAACCGTTTGATCAAATTTGGACCCAACGAACTTGCGGCGCATAAAAAAGCAGCCCCCCTGATTCTCCTACTTGGACAGTTTAAAAGCCCGCTTGTGCTTATCCTGGTTTTTGCGGCTATTATCTCCTTCGTAACTGGCGAATGGATCGACGCCACAATTATCCTTTTGATTATTATCGCGAGTGCATTCCTTGGTTTCTACCAGGAATTCAGGGCTGGTAACGCTGTAGAAAAACTCCGAAGACGTGTATCCCTAAAAGTCAACCTTCTGAGGGACGGGAAATCTCAATCGATCCCAGTCGAAGAGGTTGTGCCTGGAGATATTGTGCTGCTTTCCGCAGGGAGTATCATACCTGCAGACGGTGTGCTAATCCAGGCTGATGATTTCTTTATGAACCAGGCAATCCTCACCGGTGAAACATTCCCTGTAGAAAAGCAGGTGGGCGAAGTTGCTGAAACGGCCAGCTTGGCTGATCGTTTGAATTGTGTATTCATGGGTACCAATGTTTCCAGTGGCAGCGCCCGGGCTTTGATCTGCGAAACCGGGAAAGGTACAGCGTTTGGCCAGATCGCCGAGAAGCTCAACCTGCGTCCCCCTGAAACAGATTTCGAGCGCGGTATCCGGCAGTTTGGTGGAATGCTGACCAAGTTAATGTTAGTCCTGGTACTGGTCGCTTTTGCCATCAACGTTTTCCAACACAAACCGGTTATTGATTCGCTGCTCTTTGCGGTGGCCCTTGCAGTTGGGGTCACACCTGAATTATTACCAGCCATCATTAGTATCACCCTTTCCAAGGGGGCACAGAGCATGGCGAAAAAGGGCGTCATCGTCCGGCAATTAAGCGCCATTGAAAATTTTGGTAGCATGGATGTGCTTTGTACGGATAAGACCGGAACATTGACCCTCGGCGTGGTCAGTCTGGATGGTGCGCTTGACCCCAACGGGAAACCCTCCGACCTGGTGCTTCAATACGCGTATCTTAACTCACACTTCCAGACGGGTTTGGCGAATCCTTTGGATCAGGCAATTTTGCANCAAAAACANCCCAAGGTTGGTTCCTTTGTAAAAAAAGAAGANATCCCTTACGATTTTATCCGCAAGCGNTTAAGCATTGCTGTTCAAGATATAACTCATAAGAAACCAACTTATACCCTTATTACCAAGGGGGCGTTGGATAAGGTTCTGGAAGCCAGCACNCATATCCAGGAGGATGGTAAAGCGATCCTATTGGATAAAAAGCATCAGAAAGAATTGCAGACGAAGTTTGCTGACTGGAGCGAACAAGGCTTCCGGGTGTTGGGGGTGGCAATCAAAGAGGTGGCTCCCCGGCAGGAATACCAGGCTGTAGAAGAATGCGATATGACCTTTATTGGGGTTTTGCTATTTTTTGATCCCCCCAAACCTGATGTGAATAAGACCATCACTGATTTGCATAAGCTGGGAATAACTCTCAAGATCATCACTGGAGACAATCACCGGGTGGCACTCCATGTTGCACAGGCAACCGGCATGAAGGTTGCCGGCGTATTGACCGGTGCAGAATTGAACTCGATGAGCGACGAGGCTTTGTGGCGGCAAGTTAATAAGGTGAACCTGTTTTCAGAAGTGGACCCTAATCAGAAGGAACGCATTATTTCAGCCTTGCGAAAAACAGGACACGTGGTTGGTTATATGGGGGATGGCATCAACGACGCTCCTGCCTTGCATACTGCCGATGTGGGAATAACGGTTGAAAACGCGGTCGATGTGGCCAAAGAAGCTGCTGATTTCGTTCTTCTCGAACAGGACCTGGATGTTTTACGTTTGGGGATCGAACAGGGACGCCAGACTTTTGCCAACACCCTTAAGTATGTATATACCACTACCAGCGCAAATTTTGGCAATATGTTCAGCATGGCAGGCGTTTCGCTCTTCCTGCCTTTCCTACCAATGCTGCCCAAGCAAATATTACTAAATAACTTCATGTCGGATTTTCCCGCTATGACCATTGCGACCGATAATGTGGATCCGGAAATGGTGGATAAACCACGGCGTTGGGATGTAAATTACATCCGCAATTTCATGATCGTATTTGGATTGATCAGTTCCGCCTTCGACTTCATAACCTTTGGTACCCTGCTGCTGTTGCTGAAAGCCAGTGAGGATCAATTCCGTACCGGCTGGTTTATCGAATCCTTGTTTACCGAGTTGTTCATCATGCTGGTTGTCCGCACCCGCCGGCCTTTGTTTAAAAGCAAGCCCGGACGCTGGTTGTGGATGAGCAGCTTGCTGGTAGGGATTGCTGCCCTGGTCATGCCTTACCTGCCTGGGGTAAGTCTTCTCTTCAGTTTTGTACCCTTACCGGCTTTAATGATGACCCTTTTGTTGTCAATCACCATTTTATATGTAATTGTTAATGAGGTTGCGAAACAGATTTTTTACCGCAAGGTGCATTATTAGGCTGCTTTTCGCGGATCGATTCTTGTAGATTAGAAATTAACGGCCAGGTCTAAGAAAATATTTACAAGGTGGCTACCTTTGTCATTTGAAAGCATATCTATTACCATCTTTATTGAGGGGTGTGGTATTAAATTTGACAAGTCATTAGGATTAAGGAGGAAAAAATGACTTACGACAAAAAAACCAAACGCTATCTTCTGGGCGCAGTTGCAGGGGATATTATTGGATCCGCCTACGAGTGGGATCCTGTGGACGATATGGATTTTCCGCTCTTCGGTCCCAAAACCAGGTTTACCGACGATACTGTCTTAACCGTGGCTGTCGCCGATCATTTCGTGAGCGGAATGCCCTATGCTGAAGCGATCCACCG
>JGI20214J51088_10003493_pt1 | contig 10347 bp, 11 predicted proteins | sample WetSurMetagenome_FD_51088 | JGI IMG/M metagenome (IMG submission 51088) | reverse complement strand
GGGCGTCGGTGGGTTCCTGCGCGAGTACGGGGCCCTCGACTTCGCCGGCGGCGCCGTTGTGCACATCAGCGCGGGCATGGGCGCGCTCGCATCCGCGATCGTGGTGGGCAAGAGGCATGGCTATCCAGAGACCGGCTCGCCGCACAACCTGGTGCTGGTGGCACTGGGCGCGGCTCTGCTCTGGTTCGGCTGGTTCGGCTTCAACGGCGGCAGCGCCCTAGCGTCAGGCAAGATATCGGCCCTCGCGTTCGTCACCACGCAACTCGCCGCCATGTCGGGGGCCATCGCCTGGGTGTTCCTCGATTGGATACTCGCCAAACGGCGGCAGTCCTGGTTCGTCGGCGATGACGAAATCGACCGACCACAACGACCCGTCCTTCTTGATGGCGAGCGAAGCCCACGGCCCCGACGCCGCCGAAGCCCAATCGCTGTCTGTGCCAACCTGGGTCGGTACCAGCATGCCGGGATAATAGTCACCCGTGTCCTCGTCGTAGCCGTCGAGGCCCCAACACCACAGGGTGCCGTCCTCTTTCACGGCGAGAGAATGGGCCAAGCCTGCTCCGAAGCCCGACGCAGCCTTGCCGGCGTCGCCAGCGGCGGTCGCAGGTGAGGGCCAACTGAACCAGATCGCGAGCCCACACAGCAGGACGGCCGCGGCCAAACCGGCGCTGCGCCAGGAGAGCGCTGCGAATGGATACCTTTCGTGGCCTTTGCGCACCGAACGGCCCCCCTTCCATGGAGTCATGTGATTTCGCGGCCGGCCGGGCGGCCGGTCCGATCCCTCGTCACACAATCTACCTGATTGCACCGCCTGTCGCGCGGTGCGTGGAGGCTGCGGCCGCGGCCCGGTCTTCAGGCAGGCTGCTACCGCCGCGCCTTGAGCACCTTGAGGGCCACTGCGCCGACAGTTCCAAAAGCCGTCAGTGCCGCCAGCGTCAACTTGGTGACGTCGAGCACAGGCCGTACCTCGACCCCGTCGGGACCGATGATGATCGTCGAGACCGGCCGGCCCATGGAGCCGCCGCCCCCGCCGCCGCCGATGCCCGCGCCGGTACCGCGTTCGTCCTGGTCGACTGCCTGCTCGTCTTGGCCGGCGTCGCGGCGGCGATGCCCGCGCGGCGCGCCCATGCCCATGCCCGAGCCGAAGCCCCCGCCTCCACCCACCTCGGCGGCGGTGATCACCGTGTAGTCGCCTGACGTCACCGGCTGCGAGAAGACTCTCGCGGCGTCGGCCGCCGAGAGAAGTCTCTCCATAGTCTGCGCTTTGCGCTCCGCTTCCTGCTCCATGCCACGCAGGAACTGGTTCATCGCCTCGTCCACCGTGGTGTCTCCTTTCGGGATGATCTGGTAAGCAGCCACGCTCGGATGAGCAGCCATGCAGCCACGAAGACCGCGGCGAAGACGACCGCTTGGGCTCGCCGAGTGGCGTTCACGATGCGCAGACGCGAAGTATGCCCGCCGGCCGACACGCGGACGGCGCTCGGCCACGCGTAGAAAGCCCCGCCCCAGCGGCAGCGCACTGTCAATGCGCGGGCGACCGGTGTCACCAGCGTCTGCCCGGCCTTCACCGGCGGCCCGTCGGCCGTGGCCAGGCTGAGGAAGCGGGAGCGATGCTCGTCTACCTCTTTCTTCGTCCGCATACCCTCAATCTACCCCGCCACCGCGCCCTGGACAACACTGTCGGCAAGCGGCCAGGTCGGGACGCACCGGCAAGCGGCCACGCGCGCGAGCCCATAGGCGATAATCGGCCGATGAACGCGAATGATCCCCAGGCAGCGGCGCCACGGCGCCTGCGACGCGAGGCACGCACCGTCGAGGTGATGATCGGGCTCTACTGCAGGCACCACCACGAGCAGGCCGGCCATCCGGCCTGCGCCGACCCCTCTGGACTCTGCCTCGACTGCGCGGCCTTATGCGAGTACGCTCGCCGGCGCATCGAGGAGTGCCGCTTCGGCGCGGACAAGCCCACCTGCGCCCGCTGCACGGTGCACTGCTTCAGGCCGTCGTTCCGCGAGGACGTGCGGCGCGTCATGCGCTACTCGGGGCCGCGCATGACCGTTCGCCATCCGTACCTCGCGCTGCGCCATCTTCTCGACCGTCGCTGACGCGTCTTCCTGCGCGCCCCTCCCCCTGGTACCCTGTGCACCTGCAGGGCAGGCTGCTTGGCGACGTGGGCACGGCTACGGCAATGGAGGAAACAGCTGTGATCGACAGCGGGGATACGGCATGGATCGTTATGAGTTCGGCCCTGGTGCTGCTCATGACCCCCGGACTAGCGCTCTTCTACGGCGGCCTCGTGCGTCGCAAGAACATCCTGTCGGTCTTCATGCAGTGCCTCGCCGCGATCTGTATCGTCGGCCTACAGTGGGTGCTGTTCGGCTATAGCCTGGCGTTCGGGCCCGACCACGCGGGCATCATCGGCGGCCTGTCGTTTGCGGGGCTGCATGGGGTCGGCCTCGACCCCAACCCCGACTACGCCGGCACCATCCCCCACCTGCTCTTCATGATCTATCAGATGATGTTCGCGGTCATCACCCCGGCCCTGATCATCGGTGCCTTCGCCGAACGCATGAAGTTCAGCGCCTTCCTGGTCTTCTCGCTGCTGTGGGCCACCCTGGTCTACGATCCGCTGGCCCATTGGGTCTGGGGCGTCGGCGGGTTCCTGCGCGAGTACGGGGCCCTCGACTTCGCCGGAGGCGCCGTCGTGCACATCAGCGCCGGCATGGGCGCGCTCGCATCCGCGATCGTGGTCGGCAAGAGGCATGGCTATCCAGAGACCGGCTCGCCGCACAACCTGGTGTTGGTGGCACTGGGCGCGGCTCTGCTCTGGTTCGGCTGGTTCGGCTTCAACGGCGGCAGCGCCTTGGCTTCGGGCAAGATCTCGGCCCTCGCGTTCGTCACCACGCAACTCGCCGCCATGTCGGGGGCCATCGCCTGGGTGTTCCTCGATTGGATACTCGCCAAACGGCCCACCACACTGGGTCTTTTGTCAGGCCTCATCGCAGGCCTCGCGGCGGTTACCCCGGCCGCTGGCTTCGTCGGGCCGATGGGCGCGCTGGCCATCGGGGCCATCGCCGGCGTCGTCTGCTACTTGTCCGTCATGTTCGTGAAGAACAAGTTCCAATACGACGACTCGCTCGACGCCTTCGGCATCCACGGCGTGGCGGGAAGTTGGGGCGTGCTCGCGGTGGGCATCTGGGCCAGCCTATCCCTCAATCCAGCGGGGGCCGATGGCCTCATCCACGGCAAGGGCCACCAGTTGCTGGTCCAGTTCGTGACCTTCTTGGTCGCCAGCACCTTCTCGTTCGTGGTCTCGTTCATACTCCTCAAGCTCGTGGACAAGACCATGGGCCTGCGGGTGCGCAAAGACCACGAGCTGATCGGCCTCGACCTGACGCAGCACAAGGAATCGGCTTACACCTTCCTGGGATAGCCGGTCACCTGATAGTCGGCACCTCGACCCCCAGGTCGAGATCCCAGGGATTGCTACCCCAGGGACTCCCCGGGGCGGTCACCAGGTAGTTGATCCACATTTCCATCTGGCCGCCGTCCTCCTGAGTCTGCTCGTACGACCAGAACTCCCGGCCGATGAGGTAGTTCTGCCCGAGTTCTTGCCACGACGAGAAGGTGGCCTGCAGCTTGGCCGCCACCGGCATGATCTTGTCCCAAGCCTCGTCCTCGGTCAGGTAGCCGCACAGGCAGCCCCAGCGACACACAGCGACGTAACGGCAGAGGTCGAAACCCAAGATGCTCTTCGAACCCAATTGCGCGGCATATTTCTGTACCATCTCCACGGTGTGCGCCGCGTTCGCATCGAGTTGGGACACGAAGTCGCTCAGTTCGCCGCCGCTCGCGGAGGCTACATACTGGGCCAGGTTGTTCCATTCCGAGCGATGGCCGTCGGCCTTGAGCCAGGAGAGCACCTCCTGCAGGTCGGCGCGGCTGCCGACTCCCCACCACCGTTCCAACGAACTCTTGCACCATTCGACGTTGCCGCCCTCGGGCGGTAGACCGGTGAGGAGGTCGTGCCGGTAGTCCTCGCTGGGCTGGAGCATCGCCGAAGTGGCAAGAGCCCAGGTCTGCGGCGTGCGGGGCTGCAGATAGGCGGTCTGGCCGCCTGCCGCGGTGTTGCCCGCGGCTGCGTCGTTCACCGGCGCGATCTCGTACTGCAGATCGGCCAACTCGGTTTCGCGGGGCACCTCGAACGCCAGCGAGATAGGCCGCCGTTCCTTGCCCTCCATAGCGGTCTTCAGCAGGTTCGCCGTCGCGGGGAGGAGCGTGGATGTCACGCTCGACACCTCGTAGCGGGTGCCGTCGGGGGTCGACAGCGCGAGCGGGTAGTTGCCGGGCGACCGCCGGTCGATGGCCAGGTTGTTGGCCACCACCGTGACCACGATGACGCGGTTGCTTGCCTCGGCGGCCTTGGCGTTGGGGTTCTCCTCGATCCTGACGACGTCCCACGTCATGCCGTCGAGTTCGGTCCCCAGGTCGAGAGGCGACACTCCCACGGCGTCATGGGGGCATCCGTTCTCGTAGCAGGTGCGGCGCCACACGCCATCGGTACATGCCCAGACCGTGCTCTCCACGCATCGTCCAGTCNTNCCCTCGGCCAAGCGGACCTTCTGCTCGGTCACCACCCTCGCGAGCGTGAGATCGGCATTCAGGCTGATCCGCACGACCGAGCAGGTGCCGGGCATCACCACCGCGGTGCCGCCGTCGGGCTCGTCCGACCACCGCGCCAGGTATTCGTTCGTGACTCTTCGCTGTTGCTCGGTGGTGCCAAGCAGAAAGGCTTGGAGGTCTTTGGTCTTGTCCTTGCCGGTGGCGACGAGCGAATCGAGGAGCGTATCCAGTTCGCGCACACGCTGCCTGATGGCCGTTTCGGCAGCCGCCTTGGGGTCGGCGGTCTGTGTGGGGCCCGCGGCCTCGGCCAGAGTGGTCGGCACCGTCGTCTGATCGATCTGGGCCCGCTTCGAAGGCTCCGCCGAGCACGACAGGCAGACGAGAGCCCCCGCAGCCAGTACGAGTGCGAAGAGCGCGGCGCACACCACAAGCCGGATGCGTTTCATGCACGATCCCCCAATGTCGTCGACCGATGTTTCATGCGCCGGAGCGGTCTGCCCCCTAGAATCTGATATCGGCAGGGGAGGCCTGTCTCTTGAAGTGAGTTCCCCGAGAGACAGGAACAGGGGAAACGTGCAAGAATTGAGCGTATGGAGCACCTTTGCCGGTGCACCTTCAACGGAAGGAGCATCTGACTCATATGGCCGAAACTGAACGCACCCTGGCCGTCTTCATCGATTTTGAGAACCTCGCCATCGGCTTCAAGCACCGCCGCGGCGACTTCGACATCCACAAGATCCTCGAACGCCTCGTGGAGAAGGGCAAGGTCATCGTCAAGAAGGCCTACGCCGACTGGGGCGAGTACAAGCAGTACACCAAGCCGCTCCACGAGAACGCCATCGAACTCATCGAGATCCCCCGGCGCTCGATGACCGGCAAGAACTCGGCCGACATCCGCCTCGCGGTGGACGCCATGGACCTGGCCTGGTCGAAGGAACACATCGACACCTTCGTCATAGTGTCGGGCGACTCCGACTTCTCGCCGCTCGTCTCCAAGTTGAAGGAGAACGGCAAGCACGTCATCGGCATAGGCATGAAGGAATCCACGTCGGACCTGCTCTCGGGCAACTGCGACGAGTTCATCTTCTACGAAGACCTCGAGAAGCAACCGGCGATCCCGACCAGCGGTCCGCAGGCGGTCGACGCGCCGCCCGAGAAGAAGGAGGTCTTCGACCTGTTGCTGGAGTCGATCGGCGCCCTCATCCGCGAGAACAAGGACCCCATCTTCGCCTCCATGGTCAAAGACACAATGCAGCGCAAGCGCCCGTCGTTCAACGAGTCGGCGTATGGCTACCGCAGCTTCAGCAACCTGCTGATCGACGCCGAGAAGCGCAACTTCATCAAGCTGCACCGCGACAAGAAGGCCGGCTGGACCTACGTCATCGAAGGCTTCGTGGAGTAGATCCTGGTGGCCGCGGGACGGGCGGCACTCATCGGACAAGGTGACGAGGGCTCGGCCATCTGGCCGAGCCCTCGCTCTTGTGAATCATCGTGCAGGTCATCGTGGCGACGGAAGGGATCCGCCGCGCATCCCGCGCCCTACTTGCGGGTATAGACGCTGTCCTCGCCGTCCGAACTGATGGTGAGGGTGTCGCCATCGAGTTTGTAGGTGGCCGGCATGTCGGTGGCCAGGCCCTCCATGGAAAGAAGGAGTTGGTCGCCGTCGACCTTGTAGGTAAACTCGAGTTTGCCGGTCGACTCGCTCTCGACACTGATCTTGTCGGCAGTGATGACGACCGTCTCGCCGTCCTTCTCGCTGACCCAGGTGCCCTCGAGGCCGCCTCCGCCGCAGGCCGCGACAGACAGCACGAGCCCGATCATGAGAGCCGCCAGAACCAGCACCGAAACGATGGCCGCCTTCTTGCCATCGCTGAGCCGAGCACACTTGAACGCACCAGTCATTCGCACCTCCGGAAGCCGCTGATAGTGTTTTCCCGTCTGACATGACGGGCCCCGCATTACATGAATGCACCGTCGCGGGGTGCAATCCTCCGCACCGGTGCTTCCAGTGACGTAGCATCGGCACGTCGGCGCCCTGACTGTAGTCTCCTACTCGATCGGCAACGTCTCGTAGTACATGGCCATGGCTTTGCGATACGCGTCGCGGTCGGTGCGGCCCTGGTTGAAGAAGTCATCTGCGGAGCTGATCTTGCCGCTACTCCACATCACCTCGACGCCGGCGATCGTGGCCCCGATCCGCGAGGCCATGTACTGCACGGCCTCGTCCAACCAGGAGAACGACTCCCCGAACCCCTCGGGCGCGCCGACAGCCCAGAGCTTATCCCCGAAGGCGCTGACCCTGCCCATCATCTGCTGAAGCTCGTCGTACACCGCTTGGGGCACACTGGGGGCGGTCACGTTGATCGTGGTGGCCAACTGCGGGATGCGGGCATCGTCGGCCTCGAGTTCGGCGACGATCTCGTCGGTGAGCGTGAGATACGCGGTGGCCGCATCGATCGAGGTGACCGTGCTGGTCGTAGTCGACCTGCTGGTCGTCGTGTTGAGACTGGGGACGGTCTGGAAGGTGGAGTTGGAGGTGAGAGTCGACGTGGAACCACCGGCGGCCGTGGTCGTGCTGGTGCGGCCTGTCGTCGACGAGCCGGCCGAGGTGGCGGTGGAGATGGTCGAGACGGCGACCTCGTCCTTGCCGCCCGAATCGTCGCGGATGAACCCGAAGTAGGCCCCCAGTCCCGCGCCGGCCAAGACGATCACCACAGCGACCACGATGCCGGCGATGAGACCGCCCCGTCCGCCCCTCGGGGGAGGCGGCTGAGGAGGCTGCCAGCCCGGCGCGTATCCGGGCGGATACCCGTTCGCGGTCGGCGTCACGTACTGGGGCGCCTGTGCGGCTGGAGGCGCCTGTGCGCCAGGGGGCATCTGGACCGGGCCCCCGGCTGCCGGACCGCTCGCCGCCGCGGGCGTGCCGCACGCCTTGCAGAACGCCGTTCCCTCGTCGACCGATTGGCCACAGTTGCTGCAGAACATGATCCCCTCCTGGGAGGCTGCGTCGCGCCCTCGGCTAGAGGGTAGAGCAGACCCGGGCGATAGTCCATACCCAGGCCCCGATGCTACCATGGGGACAATGGCGGCCCCGCGATGGCGATCCCGGCGGGCCACCGTACCCATCTATCCCGGAGTGAACATGCCCGAAGAACCCAAGAAACCCAGCGACGACGCTGAAGCCGGCCCCGACCTCGACAACCCGCTGCACAAGAAGCTGGGCATACGGCCCCAGGCGTCGGGCCTGATCGTCTCTCCCCCGCAGGATGACGACAACCCGCTCCTCCCGCTGCCCGAGACCTTCTCGACCATCACCGGCCTCGACCAATTGGCCGCGGCAGCCGGGCCCTACGACTACATCCAGGTCTTCGCCCGCGACAAGGTCGAGCTGGCCGCCGCCTTCGCACAGCTGCGCGACAAGTTGGCTCCGGGCGGCAGCCTCTGGATCTCGTGGATGAAGCAGCCTCCCCGCGGCGGAAGCCTCATGCGTGACCTCAACGAGAATGTCGTTCGCCGTCTCGCCCTGACGCACGCCCTGGTCGACGTCAAGATCGCGGTTCTCGATCGCGATTGGTCGGCGATGAGGCTCGCGCACCGCAAGCACTGAACGACAGAAAGCCCCGCCTGCCGGAGCAGACGGGGCTTCAAAGCCACCGTGTGGTATGAAGGCCTCGAGCGAGGCCGGTAGTACTAGGCCTTGTTGCGGCTCAGCCTGCGGAGCCCCAACCCACCCGCGATGAGGGCGAGCACCCCGAGACCCATGAGGCCGACCTGGAAGCCGGTGAACGGGAACTCTCCGTGCTCTCCGCCCGACTTGTCGAGGATGCCCTGGGCGATGCCGTCGAGCGCGGTGAGCAGCGCCCGGTCGCCGTACTGGTCGAGAGTGGCGTCGCCGAGGTAGGCACGCAGCTCATCGTCGGTGTAGGTGCCGTCGAGCTTGCCGTCGGCGAGGTAGTCGTTGTAGACGTCCTGAGGGCTCGCGGCGAGAGCGATGCCCGTGAAGACCGAGAACAAGGTCACGAGCGTCACCGCGAACAGAATAGCCTTCTTCATCTACGACCCCCTTATCCGTACACCACGTGAATCAATCATAACCGATAGAGCGCATACTACGCAAACCGCGTATCGGCAACCCGCGGCCAGGACTTTAGTCCGTGCTCGTCTTCTGATTACGCCGTGAGCCTGCCGTATCCTTGCCTCCTACTCCTTCTCGAACCCCGGAGCGGTGCCTGCCATGCCGATGTTGTCTTTGATCAGGCGCACGAGCGACCGCTCGGTACTCGCCCGGATGGCCACAAAGCAGGCGTCACAGCTCTCACGCGTGGCCTTGAAGCCCTCCAGCATCTCCTTGCGGGTGGCGTACTGCAGGTCGGGGAACATGGAACAGGCGTTGATGAGCCCGTCGGGCCGCACCACGAGGAACTTGCGCCCGGCCTGGCAGCCACCCATGCCGCCCTCGGCGAAGAAGCGATAGGTCTGATCGAGGACGTAGTCGGAGTTGACGATCGTGTTGGCCGTGCGCTTGTGCGCCTTGGCCCACTCGAGGTGCTTGCGGAGCGTGGCCAGGTCCTCGGGCGTGGTGATGCAGAGACTCCTGTCGCCCGTGCGGAGGGCGCTGTAGGCGCTGAACGAGATCTGCGTGCCCCACTCCTCAGCCTTGGCGACCAAGCCCGGCACGGTGTCGAAATTCTCGTGAGTGAGCGCCGAGTTGAGCACGATGTTGTTGCGCCCGTACTTCTTCACCAGGTAGGGGATGATCTCGCTCATCTTCTCGAACAACCCCGGCACCTCGCGGAAGCCGTCGTGCCGCTCGTCGGGGAAGTCGAGCGAGACCGAGAAGAGCGAGGCGCCCGCCTTGTTGAGGGCCAAGTAGCGCTCCTCGGTCATGAGCCACCAGTTACTCACCAGCACCACCATGGGCAGGCCGCTCGGGCGCTTGACCGCCTCGATGATCTCTTCGAGATCGTTGCGCAGCAACGGCTCGCCGCCGGACATCTGGCAGACGCCGGGCTTCAGTGCCTCGGAATACCGGCGGTATTCGTCGAGGGTCATGTGCCGGCGGTCTTCTTTGATGCCGCCTTTGTCGCAATGATGGCAGTCGGCACAGCAGGAGTGGGTGACCTCGAACGAGACACAGACGGGCATGCCGATGGTGCGATTCCACAGGGACCGGACGCCGATCTTGACCGCTTCGGAGTTCTTCATGCTGAGGTTGATCCCCTCTGGACGAGGCCGCACGGGCCTTTTCGGTTCCAGCGCGAACTTTACAGCACAAGGCAGGGAGCGGAGAAGTCCCCGCTGTTTCTCGGAGTCGTGAGGCTGGTATCCTGCGCCCGATGATACGATGCTCCTTGCACCTGAAGCGAGTTGCGGACATGAACCCGCGGCCAAGGAGGCACTTCAAGCGTGGTTGACGCGTTGATAGGCTTTCTGAAAGCTCTCGGCATCTCGGCTCCGGGCCGGTGGGGCTGGGCCACGGTGATTCTGACCTTCGTTCTGGCGGCCCTCGCCGCCTGGTGGTTGATGCCCCGGGTGCGCGTGTTCTCGCTGCGGGTCGGCTGGGCCGACGAGCCCAACCCACGCCGGCTGAACAAGGAGCCGCTGCCCAACGCCGGCGGACTCGCCATCTTCCTCTCGGTGATCCTCGCGCTGGTCATCGCCACCCTCCTCAACCGGATCCTCCGCCAAGACGTGCAGGTACAGATCCTCGCGATTCTTCTCGGC
>JGI20214J51088_10003492_pt1 | contig 10351 bp, 10 predicted proteins | sample WetSurMetagenome_FD_51088 | JGI IMG/M metagenome (IMG submission 51088) | reverse complement strand
TATGCCTTTGCCGCATTCTCGTATGCTCCTTGCATCAGATACTTCGCAGCTTCAGGACGCCATTGACCAAGGCCAATGGGTGCGGTCAAGGCTGCCTTTGCCTCCTTGATACCCTGACGAGCCCTCGCTACATCATTCTCTGTTTCGGTAAACCGATCTAATCCGAAAACATCACAGGTATGGAAATCTGGCCCCTGTCCGACAAGGTACTGCGCCCGCTGAAAATGATATGTACCGGGACTCGTCCTGTGCAAGTAGGCCTGTGATGCGCGGCAATCGAATGGGAGGATGTGCTTTGGAGCATTTTCGGGGAACATCTTGGGGCCCGGATGTTCCTCATCCAAAAACAAAGGCGGAGCTGCTAATTTTCCCTTGATGGCTTGATCTCGATGTTCGTTCGCTGTTTGCGCTGGCAAAACTGTCACGCCAAACCATATAAAGTAGGCTATTAGCATGGGAGCCTTCATTGTAGCCTCTTTCAATTAAGATTCTCGTATTTGATTTTGTGCTTTGCACGGTTCTGAAAGACCATTTTAATACGAACGGTTTATAAAACTCTCAAGAAGTCCCATCGTGGGACTTAGTGCCGTTTGTGGCGCCTAGATCAAATCGAGCGCATCTTTTCAGGATAGCTTCACTCGAACTGAACTACTTAGAATGCGGCGGTGTCGTTGTGATATCCACCACATTCATATAGACCGGCGTAATCTGATACATTGCAGTTCGTCGCCGCAAAACACCCGTAATAGTTGCTTTGTGCCCGATAAGTTTTCTGGCTCTGGATTCAAGCTCACTATCAGAAAGCTCGACCGGGAAAAACAACCTAATCCGACTGGTTGATCCGCATTCAATATCCGCTAGATCGGCTCTAGAAGGGGTACAAGCCAAGGTCACCTTGAAAGGCAAATCGAGCACCCAATAGCTGATTTTGGCGTCGACCTTCTTATCCTCGCCGTATCCTGGTGGACCGAAGCCATGCACGATCTGCAGGATTCCATTAAGAGACACTGTGTGATCTGTCGGCTGCATGATCGTTCTTGCAACTGCTGAAGAACTTAGAAAGAAGGTTATCCATAATGGCATGAGTGCGGCCAATATCTTCATCTTCTCAATCCTTAGGCTAGCCTATACAATAATCTTCAGATTTCAGTGGCGTAACTAATCATCAATTTGCACTGAATCGCGCGAAGTCGCGTTCAGGGAAACTGCGCCATAATGTTAAGTGCGAGTTCCAATGCTGGCTCTGGCTACCCTATCGTCAAGGCTTCACTGATCGCCGTTTGTTTCGGACTTGCCATTCCAGTTCATCCGGCAAGAATCAGATCCAGCACATTGCTGGTAATCCAAATGCAACGTCTTGAAATTCTTTCTTTCAGCAAAAATGCCACTTGAACAGAATGGTTTCCGGGCAAGAGATTAATTCCCCGCTGATAAGACCGGTTCCCCCAATCCTTGTCAGACAGGTCAATGGAGGCCTGGTATACGGACCCGGGATCATACCGTGCACCCTTAACATCAACACCCCCCTGCCAGTAATACCATTGGGCATCCACTCGGATCGCAAAATTAGTCTCAGTCGACATATATCCGGTGAAAGTCAATTTCCCGGTGTTGTGGAGATCAACGAGGAGTCTGGGTGCGCGGCCTGTTTGGTCACGGCGTATTTGACACATCATTCCCTGCGCGACTCCGCCTGAAGATGAGGGCAAAGAGGGAGTCTGCTCTCCACAAGCTGAATCCTGGCGTATGAGAAGAAAGGCTCCGAGAATAATCACTGATGCCGAAATGACAGTGAAAAAGACGTAAGCACTTGATAAGCGAAGAGAGTTGGGTTTAGTTGCAACGAGGCGTTTCACAGTGGCTGTCTCTATTCAATTAGAGGTCATTGGTTGTTATAAGTTCCATCCCGGCTTCGGAGGGTGACATTTAGCACCGGATTGATCCTCCTGAGAAGTCCGATTCGCGGAGATAACGCCAAAAAAGTCAATACTGCCATGCAAAGCCGCATTTTCCTACTTGGCCGATATCGCAATGAATGGCATAAGGTTTGTTTCTCGAACTATTGCATCTATAACGGATTCAATTCCGGCCATCGTGATTTAACATTTTTCTTTTCTCAACTCTGAGGTTGCTGGCATGTTCAACGCAAACGATTTGCATCTGTCTTGCCCTGTGCCTGGTTAGAGGACACAGAACGAAATCTCCGTACACTTCTGTATCGAAATCACCCAGCAACTTAAGCAGATTATCGGGCAACTGGGAACCCTCCCGTATGCCTAGCATTCGATGCGTGCCGATTATCCAAATCCTTTGAGTAGGATTCCCATTCCAGTTAGATAAACGGCCATGCACTTTGAAAAAAGGTCCTTCAACGGGTTCTTGCATGGAACAGGCGCAATGAATTTTGATCTCTTTATCAACGGATGGAAAACCGGAAACCGCTTTTTCTGTGAGAATGGGATCCGCAGTCGAGTTTTTCGGATCTATTTTTAGGATAGAATCATCAGAAGATATAGTTTGGGCATTGCCCAAACTATTCATTCCTAAAAAGAGTAATAACAACCCCAATACTTTCATTTTTCGCCTAATATTCCTGTGAAGCCCGAACAACTCCCGAAAAGTCGCCTTCGAGGAAACGTGCCTTGAGTGATTAAAAAGGGCAATCGTCATCGACCTTTCTCGGCCGGCGCACTCGCCTTGCAGGTGGCCGATTTTTCGACACGGCAGGAGTTGGCTCCGGACCTTCATAGATAACCCGATGCTTTGCGATTTTCAGAACGCCGTCCTGACAATCAGTCAACTGTATGATCCTTGAACGGGATTTCAGAAAAGACCTCACCTCCTGGGCTGCGAAATCGAGTCGCTCAATGAGGTTCCGGAAATTCTTGCCATTTAGAGCGGCCTCATTGGCACGGGCTTGAATTAGTCCCGAGTGCTTTTTCGCGTCCGCTTCTTTGGGAACCAGTTCAATTGCAAGATCCAGATCTCCAATGGTGGGCGATCCGGCAAGAAAGCTGCCAAACAGGACGACTTTCCGCACTCGGAACAAAAACCTCCCGTCCCCATTTACAACCTGAACGCGATCCATGAATTCGGCGAGTGACTTCTCTGCATTCTCCCGGTAAACGGGTGCGGAGAACAGGGCCTTGCTAAGGGCACCTCCTTTGATCGTATGCTTCCAGTGCCTATCAGGGTTGGGCGCGGCAGCATTCTTCTCAATAAATCCCTTTTGTTCGAGGGTCTCCAATAATCGTTGAGCACTTTTCCCGCTGAGTCCCAATACCTTGGTGACATCGTCCACCGATAGGAACTCGAAATTTTGACGCAAGAGTTTCCGGATCTGCTTAGCAGGAAAACCCGCGACGAGATCATCTGACCGGATTCGCATACTGTGCTATATGACACCAGTTGTAACCGGATTTCAATTGTTGTGTCCAGAACGCAAAGGGAGTTGGCCTACCTGGCGACCACGCTGCGCTTCGAAACTGCCGTATCGCCGATAACAATACCGGCGGCAAAGGAGGCCGTCGGTTATGGCAAAATCCCGAAAAAAGGGGCGCAGCCCCAAAAAGGTCCTTCGGATTCCAGACTTGGAACATTCCAAACATGCAGTGATCAACTCCCTTCCAGCAAAGGCATCTCAAGTATCCTATGAGTATGCAATCGACGAATTCATTTCCTGGTACTGTTCAGAACCGCGGCTGGCCTTCAATCGCACTGTGGTACTCCGATATCGATTCTTCCTTGAACAGAAAAACCTCGCCCCCTCAACCATCAATGTTCGGCTCGCCGCTGTACGGCGTCTCGCTTTCGAAGCTTCAGACTCGGGATTGCTGAGCCCAGAATTGGCGGCCGGCATCGCCAGAGTTAAGGGTGCCAAACGGTTGGGTGTTCGGATTGGTAATTGGCTGACAGCTGAACAAGGGAAAGCACTCCTTCAGGGCTCACCCTTGGAAACTTTGCGCGGAAAAAGGGACCACGCAATTCTGGCTGTACTTCTCGGGTGTGGACTCCGTCGCGCTGAAGCCGTTGGTATCCGCACAGACGATTTACAGCTTCGAGAGGATCATTGGATAATTGCCGATCTCATCGGAAAGGGCAGGCATGTCCGGACAGTGCCGATGCCTGGTTGGGTTAAGAATGCCGTCGATGAATGGACCTCCGCCGCTGGAACTTCAGAGGGAATAATCTTCCGCAGAATCAGCAAGGAAGGCAAAGTCTGGGGTCCTGGGCTCACATCAAAGGCGATATGGCATGTTGTCAAAACGGCCGCCAAGCGGGGTGGATTCCAGCATCTTGCCCCTCATGATCTCAGGCGCACCTGCGCCCGCCTTTGTCACCTTGCCGGTGGCGAACTGGAACAAATTCAGTTTCTGCTGGGGCACGTGAGTGTGCAAACTACTGAAAAATACTTAGGTAGCAAACAAAAACTGCGCGAGGCTGTGAATGACTTGATTGCTTTTGGCGCGGCGAAAGAGCTTGTACTTCCCGGGGCTGAACAGCTGTAGTAATCTGGATTCGGCAATGCAGATCAGGTCGCGAGCGCAGTATTCTCGTTAGAATAGGGGGATTACCATTTCGGCGCAATGTCCTCGAATTGGACTTAGGGAAAACTACCCGTCCGAGGTTACACTTGCCAAACTTTTTGGAATGGAGGACTACCTATGATTACGCCTGGTTTCACCACTTATCTGGAGTTGCTCCTTCCCGGGATCTCGGCTCCAGGTTCATTTTGCGCAGCAGGGCGAAGTAGCACAGTTTGCTGTTTGTCTTTCAGCGCATGAAACCTTGTTCGTCCATTAAGGCTGAAACGGAAAATGGCATCGACTCAATAAAGCCGAAACGATATCTCGATGTTGGCCTTGACTGATACCGGCTGGCCGTTCCGCCGCCCCGGCGTGAACTGCCACTTTTCGACGTTGTCTATGGCGGATTCCTCTAGCCCAAGCCCCAATGGAACAATAATCTGCAGGTCTCGTATTTTTCCCGTATCCTTGTCGATAACGCCAGCGAGCAATACGATTCCTTCACAGCGAAACATTCGGGCTTCCTCTGTATAGTGCGGCAGGACGTTGCGTGTTAATTGTGGCGCGACGACTCCGGTTTCGTCTGATTTTATTTCGGCCTTATACCAAGCATCCTGTTCGGTTTTGCCGGGGATAGTTTTCCCGGACAAAAACAATTTCCAGAATTGAGGAACGAAATTTGCAAGACTCTCGCTGTCCTTGAGAAAAATGCTTTCGAGCGCGGCATTGAGGGCAGGCTCGCGGTCATTATCTTTTATCAGGGGAATCTCGATGCGAAGCTCGGCTAATTTATTTTGATTCGCGGGTGCTTGATTTGCCCGCAGACCGATCAGGGCTTTTTGTTGGCGGTCGAAATAAAGAAATATACGATTTCCCTGAAGCTTCAGCTTTTTTTCGTTCAGATCCAATTTGGTAATTTCAACTTTTGCGCCGGTCGTCCATGGCCCGATCCTCGCGCTGCCTGTCGGGCTGCCGTCTGCATTGAATAGAATTTTACGTCCGGTATAAAAATGGCGCAGTGTGACGACCTTGCCTATGTATTTAGCCACCAAGGACTTTTTCATCTCCTCGATATTGTCCTTAGCGGAAAGTGTCGGGTTCAGACCAAGAATCAAAAGACAAACAGCGCAAAAGATTCGCATTGTTCCTCTGGATAACCAATCAGTTTGGATGCAGTATGATGCAATGCTTGAGGCATATGTGTCCATTATAATTTAGGAATTTGAGCACACTGGGAAACGTCGGTATCGGCCTTAAAAAGGCTTTAAAAGCTTAACCCGCAGCTATTATCGTGACAATCGGGGGGTCGCGGCCGGATTACTTCCCACATTCCGACTTTTTGGGATTTACCCTCCGGTGGCATCAGAATTGGTACTCTGCAATGGAACCCTCCTCAAGAGCGTCCATTTGTTTTCATGCCATAGATAGTATGAGGCATACGCGAGCTTTGGAAATCCGGGGTTGCTTTTGATTACAAGAAGATTGCTATCTGCCCGGAACTGGACCTCCGGGATTTGGGGATTCTGTCCAGGGTAGGATAGGTTGTGGAGCAGATTAAAGCTTACGTTACAGTTGCTTGTGTCCGGAGGCGAAAAAACGTTTCCATTTTTTGCATCCACAATTGCCATTGCCAAGCATTGAGTACCACAACTCCATCTTATTAGAATGAAATTTCCAGCAAAATTGGCTCCCGGCTTCTCCGTATCACCGTGAAATACGCCCCATCCTTTTTCAACTCCATTTCTGATCTTCTCCATATCCAACTGGGAGGATGCAACAATCTTGGGTGAAGTAGGAGTGCTGGTGAAAATGCCAGTAACAGGATAATCTTCAAAGCGTGGGGCTTTATGCCTTCTAAACTCGAACGGGCCTTGTTCATCACCACGCTCAAAATCAAACCCATTCGGATCTAGAAATCCTACAAAGGGGGCGTAACTCGAAATGGGATTGGTGATATAAAGCCCCTCTTCCTCTCCACCCTGAATCGTCAAAACGATAGCGACATTTAGCAAGTGATCATAAACTCTGACGGGATTTAGTTCTTTGATTGAGTCACTCCAAAACTGCGCAGGAATCTCGTACTCCCCATATTCACTTCCGGGCGGCTTAGTTCCATTCAAAGTCGTTGCGTAAGACCGAGCACTCTGCAAAGCAGCTCTAGCTATTTCGGCATGGTTTGGTGTGGAAGAAGAATTGACCTGCCCGAAAATAGCCATACAGGTCAGGAAACCTTCTATAAGAAGTATTATCGGTTTTTCAGGCTTCATCCTTTACCATCCACTATTTTGTATGAGATTAAACCCATTCTACCATACGGACAAGGAACACAATTTCCACAAGGCGGCCACGCAAGAAGACTGAATGGGCGTAGAATGCAGTATTGATGGCGGCGATTAACATTTTGGCGTTATCTCTCCGAAGCCGACTATTGCCCGGAATTCACGCACAAACCGCTCTTAGCGGGAGTTTTCTGCCGAGTAATTAAGACACGACCTATGGCGTTTCGACGGCTTCCAAGCACCAGTCCGTTGTTAAAATAAATAGACTTTCTCTTGATCATTAGCATCTTTGAAGTTGTCACGCTTTTATTCTCGGGCAAGTGCTATTGGACGCGCATGCAGCTGAAGTCCTCTTGCTGAAGGATTAGCATTGAAGATGATCCCTCTCGAAAGGAACAATTATGAAATCTTTGCGCTCGTGTTTTGTTCTGGCCTTCTGTCTTTTGTTGTCGACGACACCCAATCTCAAGTCACAATCGGGGGATAGGAACCTTCTTCTCCCTGGTGCTACACCAGCGCAGGCGGAACAGGAATTGGGTAAGATCTTGCAAAATCTTGCACTCGCGAGTCAGGTGGACCTGATCCTTAAGGCAAAGCAGCCGGATCAGCAAGTTTCTCAGAATCTGACTAAGGTGGCAATTCGACTGGAATCCAACTGCGGCTTTGAGCAATTGGTCATGTTCTTGGATGCTATCAAGAGCTACGAAACTTTTCTCCGGGTTGAAGAGCTCACAGTTAACAGCTTTCCCATGAAGGGGCGCACAGAAATTCGTCCCAGTCTGACGGTCTCTGGTTTCATCGAGATTGCGCCTGACCACTCACGCGCACAGGCATGGAGCCTTGATAAGGGCGTGGACTCGACCGGAGCGCTTCTGTTCCGGCATGACCAGAATCTTGAAATAATGAAAGAGCTAACCAGCTTACTTCCGCCAGACGCTGTCCTGGCGACCTACCGTAACCGGGACTGCGCGATTCAGCTCATCGGATTATTTCCTCCCTCTTCCTCTTATGACCTCATGGAAAAACTCGAAAAATCTCCTTTGCTGAAAGATGTGACTTCTGTGGGAACCATATATGTCGATCCGTCAACAGGCAAAGAAAGAGCTATGTTTGCTGCCAAATGCGAGAAATAGCGTGAAGTGAGATAGGATGAGTCGAAATAATCATCGGGGCATCGGAAAGTTGTCATCCGCATAGCTTCGCCGGAAGTGGCAGATCAGGTAACTGCATTCGAGATGGCAATTAACATTTTGGCGTTATCTCCGCGAATGCGACTACAGGACAATTGCATCCGGACTTCGTGGGAGTTGTCAGCGCAATATTGTCAGATTTATGTGGTAAATCAAATTCTCTCAGTAATCCACCTCACCGAACAGGAAAAACTAATCAGCTTCTCGCAGAAGATAAGCCTGCAATATTCGTATTGGCGAGGCAATCATAAAAGTTAACAAAACCGGTACGGATGTAGCGAACACAAGTTCCAAGGCACCATCTGGACGTCTCAAATTCGAAAGTATGAAGACCCAAGCAGTAACCATTCCCGATACAGCTATGGCTGAAATACGCTGCTGCAACCTCCTGATATCGAAAACCGTCAATCCGACAAGCAACGCAAACAGAGTCGCCCCAAACCCTAGGCTCAGTAAGGCAGGATCAATCCTTGAGGGATAGAGAGGAGCGGGTCCAGCAAAAACAACGCACACTACTGATATCCCGAGCTGGCAGGCTATTACCATTGCCGCAAATATCCATCCTCTCGCGGAAGGAGCCGCAAGGAATAACCCATAGAATGCAGACATTAGAATCATAGCTATGGCAGCTCCGATTTCGGGCGGCTGATGCACCGTCGTAATTGCCCGAATAATGCCATAAAAAAGGCCAAGCCCTGCGCCATACATTGCGTATTTGCGTATGGAAGCCATGTTGCGCTTGCGGGTGATCAGAGCGCAAACGGTGGCACAAAGAGCCATAATAGATAAAGACTCCGGATGGAAGAACGCATGGAATCGGATTTCGGGCCTGGTAAATGACAGAATAAACAGGATAACAACTGCCATGAGCCGAATTGTCAGGCATTTGTACGACAGTGCGCGAGCCTTGTAGATCTCCTTTGAGATGAGATCGATATTTCCGAATTGCTCCCTGGCAAGCCTCCAGGCGTCTTCAGCATTATGCCCCTTCGCCAGATTCGCTTCATGGGCATCTCGCAGATGATCTGCTATTTCGCATTGCATGGATTTAGCGATATCCATGTGAGCAGCGATTCTAGGGAATCGTCGATTCAGGATGGTGATCCAGATGGGTTCTGTTGGCAGATTTTGTTCACAATACTCTCTGATCAGAATCTCAAGGTCACGCATAGGTTGCCTCCAGAACGGTTTTCACTGCTTTAGAATAAATGGACCACTCATTCGCATCGGTTTTGAGCGCACGTTTGCCCTTTTCTGTGAGCGAATATACGCGCCTCACCTTGCCGTTACTGGCTTCCACCCATTGCCCTTGAATAAGTTCCTTGGCTTCCAGCTTGTGAAGGGCCGGGTAGATGGTTCCCTCTTGCCACTCGAAAATGCCATCAGACATCTCATTTATCCGCCGGACAATTTCGTACCCATGAGCTGAAGCTGCATTCAGAACAGACAGGATAAGTGTCGTTGTTGTACTACCGACCAATTCCTTTCGAAACTTCATATCGCCTCCATCTACGTCATATGCATCGACCATCATGTGCATCGACCATCAAGGCACGAATCTTTAGTTCATTTTTGTGGACGGTTGCACAGAAGCAGGACATCGGCCATGGAGGAAGCGTGAATCGGTGTAAAATGAGTGGCACAGGCTTTACATTATGGCGTCATCTCCGCGAATCCGACTTATGGACCGAAACCCTCGCAGGTCCTATGTGAGCGTGACCGAGATTGCCAAAATTCTTTGCATTTCGTGGTCCGCTGGCAATTCCTTCTCATGAATTCGCAGTGCTTGATCATAGACGATGATTTTCTATGTGAGGTTCCGGTTCTTCAGACTGCATTCGCTACCTCTGCGATACCCTGAATGGAGGGCTGCCGGCCTGGCAGGTTTTGCCTCCAAAATTGGCCGAGGCATAGTCTCGTGGCATTTTCCTGCCTCTCCGTCCTTGCACTGGGAAGTGAAGTGCCATTCGAGGCGATGCGCTCAACCGTCAGGTTGAGCGCATCGGTTATCCAAAGTACAGCCGAACGGATCGATAAGTGCGATTTGCTGGATCTCTTACGGAATCATCTTTTTCTCGAACGTCCACTTGTCGCGAGCGCAGAGGCCGCAGTTCGAACCTGTAAACATTTTTCCGGCCTCTTTGTCGTTTTTCAACTGCCATTTCAGCCATGCTCCGGCGACTACTCCGAACTCGCCGCCATTCGGCTGATTGTAGGTGCCTCCATGCCCCACATCAGCGAGATTGGCTATGGCGACAGGAATTTTGTCGATCTTTGCGAAATCATCGATCGCTTGCGGGTACGCAATATCCGTCTTTCCGCCGATGATATAAATAGCGGGCGAGTGCAGTTTTGC
>JGI20214J51088_10003490_pt1 | contig 10355 bp, 9 predicted proteins | sample WetSurMetagenome_FD_51088 | JGI IMG/M metagenome (IMG submission 51088) | reverse complement strand
GGATACAATGCCCGCTATCTCAGGAATCTGGCGAAATCTGCGGGGTGCCGGACGCCGCTGCACGTCATCTACCACGGCATCGATCTGAGTTTTTTCAACTTTGGCCGCACACCGCCCCCCGGGCCGCCCTATCGCATTCTCTCCATCGGTCGTCTCGTTGCCAAAAAGGGCTATGACACCCTGCTCAAATCTCTGAAATTGTTGGACCTGGCGGGCCTCGACTTCCGGTTCAATCACATCGGCAGCGGCGAAATGAAGCCTCAGGTTACTCAAATGGTTCGCGATCTCGGCCTCAAAGAGCGGGTGAGCCTGCTTGGGACTCTTCCCCACAAGGAGGTCATCAGCCATTATCGCCAGGCCCACTGTTTTGCTCTTGCCTCGAAGGTGGCCCCTAACGGGGATCGGGACGGGATCCCCAACGTCCTCATCGAGGCTATGGCCACGGGCGTTCCAGTGGTGGCGACCAAAGTTTCGGCCATTCCCGAACTGGTCGAAGACGGCGCCACGGGGGTGCTGGTTCAACCCGACGACCCCGACGGAATGGCGGAAGCAATCACCGACATCCTGCTCCGTCAGGAGAAATATCAGGATCATGTCGCACGGGCCAGGACCAGAGTCGAAAAGGACTTTAACAACCAAAACTGCATACAGCGGCTCCACTCGCTTTTCAGAGACGCACTGCAAGGAGCTTGAGAGTACCCGGATGTTTGTTTTCTTACCGCAGAGACGCAGAGAAAACCCTATTCGTGTTTCTTCGTGTGACTTCGTGGATCAAAGAAGCCTTCGTGTGAGTTCGTGGACAGCTTAAAGATTGCCTTCTTCTGCCCCAATAAACCGCTTTCCCACCCTCACCCGTCCGGGGATCTCACGATCGCCCGCGATCTCCGCCATGCTTTGAACCATCTGGGACATGAGTGTCGCGAGATCGTTGCCTTGCGCACCCGGTGGTTTTGGAAATCAACCCGGGGCTGGTCGCAAACCCTTCCGGGCTTTCTTAAGGCCTACAGGAACACACGGGAATTCGAACCCGATCTGTGGCTTACTTATCACAGCTACTACAAGTCCCCTGACATCATAGGGCCCTTGATCAGTAAGCTCCGGCACATCCCCTATGTCATTTTTCAGCCCATGTACAGCACCAGACGGCGCAAAGCATCCTCAACCCGCGTTGGCTTCACCCTCAACCGCCTGGCACTCAAGGCGGCATCTCACACTTTCACCAATAACCTCAATGATCTCGAAGCACTGCGGAGAATTCTTCGGCCGGAGTCGATTACCTATCTCCCGTCGGGCATCGTTCCGGAGGATTTCCAACGGGACGAAGCAGCCGGGAAAATGATTCGGAAGCGATTCGCGATCCCCGATGCCGCAACGGTGATCATGACGGCCGCCCGATTCCGGCCTGGTGTCAAGTGCGAGAGCCTGGCTTACCTTTTCAGGTCGCTGGCGCTGCTCAGAACCGCACCCCATGAATTCAGCCTGCTGGTAGTCGGAGACGGCCCCGGGGAAGAGCACCTGCGAGCCCTGGCCGAGGAACTCCTGCCGGGACGTACCATTTTCACCGGGCTCGTCGCACGCCGGGATATGGTTCAATTCTATTCCGCGGCAGATTTGTTTGCTTTTCCCGGTATCGGAGAATCCCTCGGGATGGTTTATCTGGAGGCTCAGGCGTGTGGTTTGCCGGTAGTAGCGCTGGACTCCCCGGGGGTTTCCCAGGTGGTGAGCGCCGGCCGGACCGGCCTGCTCGTTCCTCAGGACGCTGGTGAAGCCATGGCGGAAGCAATCCGCACCCTCTTGAGAAGTCCGGAGAGGCGATGCAGGCTCGGGCAGGAAGGTCTGCGTTACGTCAGGGAAAAGCGCGATGCGCAGCGAAACTACCGCCAGCTTTCACAAAAACTGAAGGAAATCGCAGGTCGTTTTGCGTTCGATCACCATTCCGACCCTTAATCTCCCATTCTTCCCGCATTTTGAAGTCAGTTGTCCCGTCCTGGGCTTGAACCACTCTAAAGGTCACCTTCTCGCCGCTTACCATGACCTCGACAATGGTCTGCATCTTGTCGCTGTGGTTAACCTGGCCGGCGTTCCCCGCGTTTATGAAATAGATGCCGGCAACTGCCTCCGGAAACCTTCGCTTGTGGTAGACATGAGTGTGGCCCGCAAACACGGCTCTCACCCTTTCCACCCTCACGAGCAATTTCCACAAGGGATCTTCATCAGGATGATCCGGCAGATAGGGTTCATGAAAAGCCACAAAAATGTGGCGAATATGGTCAGGCGCTTTCAAAGCACCTTCAATCCACTGCAACGCGGAACCGCCGTCGAACGATTTGCCAAAAGGGGAATACTGATCCAACACAATCATTCGCGCGTTCTTCCAGTCCGTAAAGTAGTTGATGTTCTTTTCATCTTGAAGATTTATCCGGTAACCGTAGGGAAGCAAGATCTTCCCGATGATAAACCGAACATCAGCCGGACCTTCATGGTTTCCTCTGACCGGGAAATAGAGCGGCATACTGGTCTTGAAGACATCGCGGTAGATAGCGTAATTCTCCTCAACAGGGTCCAGGTCTCCGCAGGCCATCACCCAATCGAAAGAAGGGAAAGTTCTTCCAGGATTGACCGTTTGCGTCCGGATCTCATTGAGAACATTTCGGTAGGCAGCAAAACCCGAACGGTGGTCGCCGATCACTGCAAAAGCCCATTCTTCAGCAGCAGCCGACCCGCCGAACAGGACCAGGAGAAGGAGAGCCGCGAGCAGTCGCTTCATCGCCCCGGCAGGCTTCGACCTTGCCACAATGGTCACTGGAATATGGCTGGCGGTCCTGCTCCTGCGGCTACGGAACTCATTGCCGTGTGCCTTCAACCTACAGATCTCCTTCGTGCTCTACGTGGTGAAATACGGTGTAGCTTTATCTGGACGACTTTTTAGTTCTCACCAAACTCAGATCTTGCAGTATCTTATTGCTTATCATAATTAAGAAGTGTTGGGGACCCTGAAGCCCCCCTTTACCTTTCTATGAGGGAAATCGATGTTTTCAGAATGGTTTACCCTGAATCCCCTGGCCCATGGAGCGTTCCTTCTGCTTTTTGGAGCTGCTCTGGGCTATTTCCTTCACCTGATCCTAACCAGAATGAGCAGGCGCGCCATTTGTGTCCCCTCTTCCGTCGCCGCATCTTCCGCCTTTCAGCGCATTATGTTGCCGCTGGCGTTGACCGTGATGGCCATTTTTGCCGACGATGTCATTGAACTGGCAGGCTGGAAATCTCATTTCTGGTGGGACGAATCGCTGTCCGCATTCCAGTCGCTGCCGGTAATTGCCTGGACCTGGTTTCTGGTCGCCATCTCCCGATCATATTTCGGCCGGTTGAGCAATCATCACACGGAAGAAGCCAACGTGGTCCACAGTCTGGCCCTGGTTAGTAACCTCGTTACCGTGCTGCTCATCATCGGAGGGTGCTTTCTTCTGCTCCAGATCTGGTCGATTGATCTCAGTCCGCTGCTAGCTTCGGCAGGCCTGGTGACCGCCATCAGCGCCCTTGCTGCGAGGGATGCCCTTTCCGACTTTTTCGGCGGGATTACCATCTTTTTGGACCGCCCCTATCACATTGGCGATTTCGTTGTCCTCAATACTGGAGAACGCGGGGAGGTGGTGAGCATCGGGATTCGCAGCACCCGAATCCGGACCCGCGACGATGTCTTTGTCTCCGTTCCCAATTCGGTCATGGTCAGCGCCAAAATCAACAATGAGTCCAGTTTTCTCCCTCAGTATCGGGTCCGGTGCCGTTTGGGAGTTGCCTACAACAGCGATTTGTCCGAGGTTGAGAGAGTCCTCCTCGATTCGGTGAAGGCCAACCCCCACATTCTTGGAGACCCCGAACCGCGGGTGCGGTTTCGCGCCTTTAGCGACTGGTCGATCGAAGTGGAACTGCTGGTCTGGATCAAAGATCCCCGCGACCGGGGATTGGTTCGAGACGAGATGATTCGGAGCATCCAACAGGCTGCTCGCGAAGGAAAGATCAACATCCCCTATCCGCATCATGATTTAACGCTGAAGACAACGGACTTCAACGAAAACCCCGGCGCCGACAAATAGGTCTGAAAGCTGTGAGAGGATGAAGAAAACAGTTTGTAATTTTTTTGGATTCACAGGCCTGCCTTTTTTGAGAGCACTCTCCTTTCCTGTCATCCTGGCCCTGGTCTTCCTCGCCCTCGTCGGATATGCGGAGGCAGCGGCGCAGCAGGCCGGATCCATCCTCGGACGATGGCAACACAGCGGACCTCAGCAGGTCATCGTCACCGATTTCAATGCCGACGGAACATTCTTCCAGATCACGAAAACGGCCCTCGGACAGCAGGAATTCAAAGGACGGTACACCTTCGGCGGGCAATTACTGCAAATTCAGCCGGACGGCTATCCGGCAGCCCAGCAGATCGGCTGCCGCTTCCTGAACGCGGACACCATGATCCTCACTTACCAGACGGGGGAAACCATCCAGGCCAATCGGGTCGCCACCGCCACGGCCAAACCCGGCCAATCGGCTGATCCACCACCGGCCAAAGCGCCATCCNCCCAGCCCCCGGCAGCCCCGTCGGGCGCGGCACCAGTAACTGCATCGGGGGGTGGGAAACCGCCGCGGGTCTTCCTGCAGCGCGTTTGGGAACCCAATGAAAAAGCATTCACCGTCCTCATTCCCAAGGGATGGAAGATTTCCGGCGGGATCTTTAATGTCAGCCCCCTCCAGATGAACGGACCAGGGAACACGATCTCTCCCAAATGTGATTTCACGGTGAAAAACGACGACCGGGGAAGCCTCATGATCCGCTGGCTGCCAACCTGGAACTGCGCCGACCTCACCTATTCACCGACCGGCTACGGCCTCTTCAAACCGGGCCAGTATTACCAGGGCATGCTGGTCAAATCCATGCCGAACGCAAAGCAGTTCCTGACCGAAATACTGGGCAAAGAACGACCCCAGGCGTCTAACCTGAAGCTCATTGCCGAGGATCCCATGAAGGAAGTCTCCTCTGCCTTTGCCAAACAAGCCGAGCAAGTCAACATGAATCTCCAAAAGATGGGGATCGCCCCGATGCGCTTCGAATCATTGGCAGTGCTGGTGGAATACACCGAAGGGGGGCAGCGCTTTCGGGAAAGCATCAGGACCACTGTTGCCGACAATCGGGCGGGCGCCTTCCAGTGGTCCAACGAAAACACGGTCATGTTCCGGGCTCCGACGGCGGAATTCGACTCGTGGAAGCCAATCCTGGACATGATCCAATCCTCGCGGGAGGTAAACCCCCAGTGGCTGGCTGCCGTCGAGAAAGCCGCCGGCCAGCGGGCAAAGGCGGCCCTGGATACCCAGCAGTACATCAACAAGGTGGCAAGCGAAATCGTGGAAAACCGGCGAAAAACCCACGCCGAGATCCGTCACGAGCAATGGCTCTTTATCTCAGGACAGGAAGAGTACAAGAACCCCTTCACCGGCGAGATCGAGCGGGGCACGTCGACCTACCGCCACCGGTGGGAGAACAACCAGGGCGAGATCTTCTATACTGACGAGAACAGTTTCGATCCGAACCGATACGAGGAGTACAACACCAGGGAGTGGAAACGCTCCGAGGTCTGGGACCGCAAAAAATAGCCGACGTCGTGACGAATCCCTTGCTTCCACGCGGCCTGTCGCCTGCAGCAAGAAACTGAACGATCTCCCTGTGGGAGCTTCTATTTATTGGAATCCGAGACCTCCAGGAAATGGCGCTTGTTTTCGAGAGGAAGGAGAGCCTTGCGAGCGCCGTTCCCCATACCCACCTGAAGGGGTTCCAAAAGCGATCTCGCCGCTTTGAGGTTTCCATGGATGCTCAAGTCGCCAAGGATGAGAAGAACCAGATCATCATAGGGCAACACGTGAGCCAGAACGCCAATGACAAAAAGGTGGTGGAGCCTGCACTTGAGCAGATTCAGGAAACTATGGGAGAGCTTCCCGATAAGTTCTTTGGCCGCATGGTTGGTCTCCGCTCATGCCAAAGTTCGGCATGGTAGATAGCCATTTTGACACAGGAAGCCAGGCGCTTTCGGATGCCTTGACTGTACTGTCAAAGAGGAAACGCTCTCCTGAAAGGGAAACCCGTAGACGAGGTAACGGTGGCGCGTATCCGTCGCGCCGTACACGAGGGACGAGTGGAAATCGCACCACAGGATAAGATCGTTGATCATCGGCAGCAGGTCGACCGGATCTTGCGTGACATCGGCTTCCCTGAAGCCCTCGTCACTGACGAGAGCTTCTTCTCGGATTTTCCGCTCGAGGATGAGGACTACGGGCGGTTGAGCAGTCAGTATGGCTTCGGGGTAGGGAAGCACGACCACATTGCGACCGTTGCAGAGCGACTGGCGGGTCTTCGATGCTGAAACAATTGGGTAGAAGGAACACGCTTTGGATAAACCGTTGAAAATGGATGATGATTTCACCCCATGCCCTGTTGCTGCCGGAGATGAGCTGTATCCAAACGGCATTTTCGTATTTAACATCACAAAAATAACCGAGTACATACAAAGAAATCCTGATAGCTTTGCTCTTGAAGAAGTGGCAGTGAACGATTTCCCCAGAGCTTTTTCATCCATCAATGAGCCTCACGTGGAATCGGTTGAAATTTCAGAACCCGTAATATTGGCAGAGATTTCCCCCGGACGATACAACCTGATTGATGGTCACCACAGATTGGAGAAGGCACGCAGGATGGGGATAAGTAGTATTGGTGCGTACAAACTGAATGCTGAGCAGCACATCAGATTCTTGACCAGCGAAAAAGCTTATTGGGCATATGTAGAATATTGGAATGGCAAACTGAAAGGGGTGGGGAAGATTGGCCGTTCCCCTAATAAGAAGAATCGCCGGACCGAGTGCTCGACTTAAGAGGCTGGATCTGAACTCCTCACCGGCTCAAAAATCACTTGTCGCGACACCTCCTCTTAGGAATAAAGGAAGGCCTTGTTTTGCGGTTGAATCGATTCTCGAACGACCTTGACCCAAATCGCGTTACTTGCTACACAAAGGTTCTCGAAAAGGGATCTTGTGCCACTTGTGCCCGATTATTTCCTGAACCTCCAGTTGGCGGGGCAAACAATCATGGATGCTGCGACGGTCGTAGCCAAGATGTGCGGGGAAGAGTTTACCGCCGCGGACTTTCAAGCGGTCTGCCGGAACCGAGGGTTTTCCGTCAAGGCCGCGGGGTCCCCCAAGCTCCTCGAAAACCTGCTCCTCTCCGAGACGGGCCTCAACGCCGCACTCAAAGCGCTCACCCGTGATGAAGTCGTGCTCCTTCACCTTCTAAGATCTCATTCCCAACCGGTGGACCTCCCGTTTTTCCACCGCGTCTACGGCGCCGGCGAGCACGCCTGGACCAGGACCTTCACCGAGAAGTATAAAGAGACGTTCAAAAAGGTGCGAGCCACGCTCATTCGGCGCGGGGTCCTCTTTTTTGCTGACAGGGGCGAAGATTCTGTTGCAAGGAAGCCCAAGCTTGAACGGCTCCTATTCCTGTTTCCAGCAGAATTTCAACCACTCCTCCCCCCGCTCTTCACCGAGGTCTTGAAGACGCCGGGGCCTGGTGATGTGAACGACTCCGTTATTCGGGGCAAGCTCATGGAGCTTCTTGGCACATCACAAAGCGGTCTTCCCCTTTCGGCTGAAAAGGCCGGTGCTTTTAGTATCGAAGCGGGAGAGCTCCAATTCGACCGCAAAAAGCTCAGAACAGAGCATCTCTTTCGATGGCAAAGGGCCGCCTGGGCCGAGCACCTCCCCGGGTTCGAGGAAAAAAGGAAGGTGCCTCCGTGGTCCAAGGGCGACGTCCTGCACTGGTCCATGGGTATTGTGGAAGCTGTAATGTACGCCNCGTCCGAGCTCCAGCCAGGGGAATGGTTCGAACCGGCTTCCCTGGCGTCCATCCTCAAGGTCTTCTGCCATGGCCGCTATATGAGGGATTCCGACGAATTCCGCCACGAGGTGTGCGACCTGGGCTGGCGCTGGGGGTGCCTCGCCAAGGCCGAGGTGGGTGGACGGACCTGCTATGGGTCTTCGGAAGGGACCGAGGCCGTGATGCAACCGAAAGGCTGGTTCCTGCCCGACTCCAGGGACGGTGTCGCCGTCGATCCTGCCCGGATTCCCCTCCATGGCATCGAGGAGGTCGCGCGCGTCTCGCGCTTCGCTGCCGCCCAAGCCAGCCTCCATGCAAGGCCGGACCCGGTTAAGATCGGCCGGATCATCAGGAGCGTCGACCGGGAGCCGGTAGCCCTCTGGCTTCGCGAGAACGTCGCTGCCTTCGGCCGCGCCTTTGAAGATGCGGAGAAGAAGTGGGGGAAACAGGTGGTCCACGAGAACCTGCTCATAGCCGAAGTGCAGGACCTGAGCCTCAGGGTATCCATCGAAAAAGCCTTTTCACAGCGCGGGCTCGTTTCGCTCCCCAACGGTTTTATGGCTTTTCCCCAGGCGCTTCGGCCGGAGATCGAGGCACTGGTCCTCAAGAACGGCTACGTGGTAAAGACGATGAGGGGCAATGACCATGCTTGAGCCATTTCCTCCCGCGGCCGGGATCGAGTCCCTGGATGTCTTCGCCAACCCTTTCGACGTACGAAGGGACTTGCACGCTTTCGTTTGCTACGTGAGGGACCGCCAAATCAAACGGTCCTACAGAGAGAATTTGCTCCCCAAGGGTGACGTCCAGAGGCTGCTCAAGTTGCTGAGCGACGCAGGGGCTCAGGAGCGCCTCGACGAGGATTCGAGGGAAGCATGGCTCACCCGCGTGGATGAGCTCGCCCTCGGCCTCGGTTTCGTGTCGTACAACACCAAGGGGACCTACGCCGGCTACTCCAGCCAAGAGGAGACGTATCCAGACAACTACATGAGCTTAAATGGCGAAGCTTACCAGCGCTTTCTCGCCCGGTCGCTCATGGAACAGGAAGAGGCCATCCTGGCAGCCCTCGTCGGGGTCTATTCGCACAGCAACAACGAATTATTCATGCGCGGGGCACTAGGACTACTGGATGGGTTCAACACGTGGGGCTCCGGGCCCGGCGTGATACCCGGCATCGATTTTTCGAAGGTTCGCCTGACCATCCTTCAGGTCCTCGCGCACTGCCGCCCCGGCGCCTGGTACGAGACAGCCTCCCTTGTGCAGCACATGAAGGACGAAAACCCCTGGTTTCTCATCCCGAAGACGCCCACCTACAAATACCAGAGGGACCGCCAAGCCGGACGGTACGGGAACTTTTACGAAAGCAAGGAGCGCTGGGGCCACGAGATCAAAATCACCGAAGCGGACCCGGACGCGTTCGAGAGAGTGGAAGGCCGATACATCGAACGCTTTCTCGAGAGGATTCCCCTGATGTTAGGCTACGTCGAGGTGGCCTACGGCGAGTCCATTTCCAAGGTGCCACACCCCTCCCTAAACCGCCTGCGTGCCTTTCGGGTGACGGAGACCTTTCGGCGGACCGCACGGAAGGAGATCAGACCGCCCAAAGTGACGGTTCAGCCGGACTTCTCGATCCACATCGACTCCGAGCTCTACCCGGCGTCGGTGATGGAAAAGCTTGCACCGCTCACGGACACGGCAGTCATCGACAAAGTGAGCTGCCTCAAGCTCAACAAAAAGAAGGTGGCATCCTTGCTCGCAGGTGACGTATCCCTGGACGTCATCCAGCTGCTGACTGGCCTTTCCGGTATGCCTCTGCCTCAGAATGTCCGCGCCGAGATCGAAGAGTGGGCCGGCCACTCCCAGGCTTTCACGCTCTACGAAGGCTTCGGGCTCTGGGAAGGCAAGGCGGACCTGCCCGATGCAAAAAAGTTCCGCGTTCGCGACATTACGCCGGGAGAGGCGCACCGGCCGCCCATCCGGATCGTCAGCTCCCCTCTGGCCCTCTTCGAATCCCTGGAGCAGGCGGAGCTCGTTCCTGTCCTCACCAGGCACCGGACGGCTGCCCTGGTCCCGATGCCCGAGGGCACCATCTCGGTATTCCAGTCGCGGTCCAAGCAGCCTGCCTCAGCCCAGGAGAGGAAGGTGCCTGTGAATGTCTCCCGCGCCACGACCTCTTCCCTGTTCTTCCCGACCGAAACGCTCGTTGAAGAGTGCCGCAAGGCCATGATCCAGGCCGGCTGCCCTATCGAGGTCGAGCCCTCCCGAAAGATGCTCTCGTATGCCGTCTGCCACTCGGCACTTGCAGAAGCAGGGCTCAAGATCCTGGGGAAGAAGTACGACCTCAAAATTCAGGAGGTCGAACCGTGACCGGCGGGGGACCGCTCGTCCTTCAAAGCGACCACACCCTGATGCTCGAAACGGCCCACCCCCAATACGCCGAGTGCAGGGA
>JGI20214J51088_10003489_pt1 | contig 10356 bp, 7 predicted proteins | sample WetSurMetagenome_FD_51088 | JGI IMG/M metagenome (IMG submission 51088) | reverse complement strand
AAAAAAAACGGATTTTCACGGATTGTTTGACGACAGCATCCAGAAGGGATGAGATATTGGTAGAAACGGCAGTTGTATTCACCTGGAAGTCCCGAAGGGATGGCGTATTTGTGATTTTTTTTAACCACATAGTCACATAGAACGCATCAGGAATATTCCAAAAGCAAGAATGAGCAATGAATAATTATCATTTTCAATTGATCAATCTCACCAACCACCAACCACCAATCCCTAATCCCCAGAAAATAGAACACNGATGACACAGAAAAAAACGGATTTTCACGGATTATCCAGCCCACAGCATCCCGAAGGGATGAGATATCGGTAGAAACGGCAGCAAGTTGCACCCGAAAGTTCCGAAGGGACGGCATAATACCTCATTTTGGAGCACTTCGTGACCATTATTATATGATTTTTAGTGTTTTTGGTTGTTTCCCTTATTAATAATATTTGTTAATGATCAATATTTTTAATTCTCACGAATTTTAAATAAAATGACTTCTATTAAGTATGAATACATTTTATTCTAATTTGGTTTTATATATTTGTATACTACTAATATTCTATTACGATGAAAAGGATCTTTATTCTCTCTTGCTTTTTTTATATAAGTGTTAGTTTAAACTTTACCTATGCTCAATCCTGGACATGGTTAAATCCAAATCCAAGCGGGAATATTCCATTCTCCATTTTCTTTCCTAATTCCAATACCGGATATATTGCAGGGGCATGTGGGATGCTCCTTAAAACCACTGATGGAGGAACAACGTGGATTTCCCTGAACTCAGGGACAAACAGTCATCTGAGGTCGGTGTATTTTCTTACGCAAAATATCGGATATGTGGTCGGAGATGGTACCATTCTGAAAACTGTTGATGGGGGGATGACTTGGGTACATCAGTCAGGTGTATCTTACTGGGCTTGGTCTGTCTTTTTTACCGACATGAACAATGGATACATTGTTGGGGATAATACTGCCCTAAAAACGATTGATGGAGGGGTTACATGGAACGATATGGGTTCGAACCTTTCTTCCGGATATCTGCGTAAAGTATGTTTTCTAGATGAGGATAACGGTTATATCCTTGCTAGTGGCGGTGCTGTGTATAAAACGACGGATGGAGGTATCTCATGGACTAGCAGTACTTTTGGATTTATAGAACAGGATAATTCCATGTGTTTTACTGACATAAACCATGGTTTTGTGGTCGGTTTTGATGGACATATTTACGTATCAACAAATGGTGGTACCAGCTGGCAGTTACGGAGCTCTGGCACGAGTGAAATTCTTTATGATATCTGCTTTACAGATCCTAATACACTCTATATCGCCGGAGGAAATGGAGTAATGCTTAAATCCACAGATGGCGGTAATAATTGGGTACAATTAGGATTATTGAATTCTGAGTATAACAACTCTGTGTTTTTCACCAGTGCAACCACCGGGTTTGTTGTTGGAGATTCTGAACATGCATTAATCTATAAAACAACTAATAGCGGAAATACATTTACTCAACTCGTGTCAGGCATTTCTGCTGATCTGAATTCTGTCTCTTTTCCGGTTTCAACCATTGGTTATGCAGTTGGAAAAAATGGTGCAATTGTTAAAACGATTGATTCAGGTAACAGTTGGACTAATATGCCATCAGGGACATCCAACCAGCTTAAATCTGTTTCATTTCCTTCCTCTGATCTTGGATATACTGTTGGTGCGTCAGGAACCATACTAAAGACAACAAATGGAGGGAATTCATGGATTACCCAATCTGCGGGGACTTCTTACTCCCTGAATTCTGTTGATTTCATTGATGATAATACTGGATATATTGCGGGTGATTGGGGAGTATTATTAAAAACAACCAATGGCGGAACAAATTATTCAGCTCTTTCTCCCGGGACGACAAGATTTCTTACAGGATTAAGTTTTATCGATGAAAATGTTGGATTTGTTATAGGGACCTTCGGTACCATTTTAAAAACAATCGATGGTGGAGCTACCTGGGTCACACAAAACTCTGGTACGCAGGCTGACCTTACTTCAATAATTGCAGTAGATGAAAACAACGTCTTTATTGTTGGTCCATACGGTTTGATCCAAAAAACAGTTGATGGAGGAACAACATGGAATGATATTTCATACCAGATCGGAAGTAACTGTACATCTGTATTTTTTCAGGATCCACAAAATGGTTATATAGTATCAGATTGGGGCGTCATAGTTCAGACCAACAACGGTGGCGAATCATGGGAAATCCTACCCTCGGTAGCCTGCTATCAAAAGCTTAATGCTGTATGTATCACAGATGCAAACGTGGGTTATATTGTCGGGGACAGAAGTACTATCCTAAGAACCACCGATTTTGGTGTAGGTTTGTCCCCTGAACCTCAAGCAGGAAATGAAGAATTGATCATCTATCCCAACCCTGCATGCAAAACTATTACAATTAAAACACCTTCCAAAGGTTCCCTTTCCATCCTTAATCTCAGTTCAAATGAGATACTGAATCAAATAGTTAATGGACCAAACTCGACGGTTGATATCACCAGTCTTCCAGCTGGGATTTATGTTGCGAAATATATCGGGGAGAATGAAGTCCAGGTGGGAAAGTTTATAAAATTCTAATTGCCGAAGTTTTAAGTGCATGTGGGTGCAGTTAAGTGCCAAGTAAAACTTATATATGTGACGTTAGAAAATGGTACCATTTAGAAACCGATCCAGAGAAGAACGTTGTTTATGAATTAACCACCAACCACTCTCCCCCCCCCGGCAAATAGAACACTGATGACACAGAAAAAAACGGATTTTCACGGATAAAAAGAATTCCGTAAGAATTTCCTATTGTCTCACAAATACAGTTGGATAATTTTAATTGGCGGAGTGTAGATTATTGATTTGTGGAATGGTGGATTGTATTGACCACCAAACACTAACCACCAATCCCCAATCCCTAATCCCTAATCCCTAATCCCTAATCCCTAATCCCTAATCCCTAATCCCCAACCCCAACCCCTACCTGTGGGCAATAAAATAGTACTCACTCTTTGAGTTGTAGCACGCTTCAAATTCGCCGGGCTTCAGCGGGGGGCGGTTCTTTACAAAACCTTTCAGGAGAGATATCTTCATGCCGGCCTCTTGTGTGAAGAGGTTGTAGATGTCATCCGGCTTTGTGCCGTAATAATCGCTTGCACCAAGGCCAAACTCAAAGATCACATAGGGCTTGTCCCTTTTCAATATGTTCCTGGCGCCCTGAAGGACACCGAACTCACCGCCTTCAACATCAATCTTAATAAAATTGATCGTTTCACCTTCAGGAATTAACTCGTCAAGAGTCCTCAGCTCAATTGAAATCTCTTCAATATCGGGTGTTGAGATGTCGTACTTGCGTTTTTTAATACCACTGTATGCCGGTGCATTATGGACATATTGGAATGTGGATACACCGCTTTTATCAGAAAGTGCAAACGGGAAGATCACTGCCTTCCCGCTGAACCGGTTGGCAAGAATCTCATACAATTCGGGAATCGGCTCAAAACCGTAATGTTTGCCATAAGGCGACAGCCGTATGATCGCTTCAAGGATTTCACCCTTGTGACATCCGACATCAACACTGTTTGAATTTTCATGAAGAACAATCTTCATGATAAGCTTGGTGTACCTGTCGTATTCAAGGTTCTTCGTCAGGTCAAGGTGGAGGTAATTCAATAGGAGCCTTAGGGAATTTTTAATATTCATTGGGGAGCCGGGTTGAGATTTTTGGAACCGTTGGTTCTGTATTTTGGTATTGACCCCACAAAATTAGCCTAAAAAATCCAACTATCTGAATATTTTCAGGAACCCGGGATGGTAATCGCCATTCTTTTTCCACAAGGCAGGCATCTAAAATTCCACCTTATAACTAATCAGCGGCAGGATGCCGATCGATACTATTTTTTCGATGGACTGGGTATAATCGTTGTAAACATATCCGGTGGCTGGCTGCTGGTTGAGCAGATTCCTGATCTGCACAGCCCATATCCCTGAAAATTTCCTGTGATTGGTCCTGTATGTCAGCGTCAGATCAACATAGAAAAAATCAGGCAGCTTTGGTACATATGCCTGGTCTTCATCAAGCACCTCATGGTGTTGTGCGATTGACTGATCAAGGTCAATGGGGACATAGTGCTCCCCTCCCGTGACAGACAACTTCAGGTTTACGCCAAAGATGTTTTTCCGGCGGACGGTCCACTCCTTGCCGCCCAGGGTATTGATCACAAATCCTGCGTTGAAGGCGGTATTGCGTTCGATACCGTCACCACCCTTGTATTTCGAATCAAAAATCGAGACTGTAAAAAGATAATAATACTGGTGGGTCAGGAATTTTTCCAGGGTAATGTCAATGCCGGCATTTCTTCCTGTCCCTGTGCTGACAAGTGAATCGTTAAAATAGCCCCCCTTGCTGTTGATCTGGGAGTAGAAACTTCCTGGTACAACCGGAATGTGGTACAGGTACTGGTAATATCCTTCTATCTTCATCCTCAGGTCAGGCATGATCAGCCAGTCATATCCCAGCACGATGTGATGAGCCCGGCTGAAATCAAGGTTGCGGTTTGGCTGATCCTTCACTCCGGGGCTGACAGGCACTTCTGCGAGATAAATACCTACATCCTCCGTCTGGGAGTGACTTCCATACCCGAGGCTCACAGCCTGCTTCGGGTTGAACTGCCAGCGTACCGCTACACGCGGCTCAACGGCATAATGCCGGTTCAGGAGGAAATACTGGAAATGGAGACCTGCATTGACAGAAAGGACAGGTGTGATGTCTATTTTGGATTCACTGAAGGCCTGTAACAGATCACTTGCCCCACTTCCCTTTGTAACCAATGCATACATGCCTGTAATCGGATTCACCGTGCTTATATCATTCTGATAGAACAGCCTTGCAAAACTGATACCGGTCCGGTTTACATGCCGGGGGCCGAATTTGTAATTTAAAAGGGTGCTCACCCCCATCCGGAAATTCACCTGGGTGACATCCTCCTGCGGAACCATGATATAGCCGGTTGATATGTAGCTGTCCTTTGCGCTGATGGCGCTGTATGAACCGGAAAACACTGTCCGGAGGTAGGCATGCCCTGAAAGGCTCACCTGGTGGGTCAGGGCCAGCGAACCGATGGTGTTGTTGAGTGAAGACTTAGAGCGGTCTTCCAATGTTTTCCAGCTTGCAGAGTCAGACTCAGGCGTATATTTTATTCCTGAGATTCCTCCGAGCCCGATTACGGAGAAGGTACCAGCTTTACGGGACGGAAGGTTTATCTTGAAGGAGAGATCCTGGAACGAGGGGATCTTGTTTTTCATGGAGGGGTCGATGTACTGCAGGAATGCAAGGATGGAATAACGGTAGTTGAACAGCCAGGAGGCCTGTTTGCCGGGGGTGAAAGGACCTTCCGCTGATGCCTCAATTCCCTGGACTCCTAATTGGACTGCAAACTCATACCTGGCATTGTTGCCGTTACGGAAACGCATGTCGAACAGCCCTGAGAGCGCATTTCCGTATTCAGCAGGAAAAGCAGCGGTATAGAAATCGGAGTTGCCGAGCACCTGGCTGCTGAACATGGTAAATCCACCGCCGGAGGTTCCCACATAGGCAAAGTGGTTGGGGTTGGGTATATCCATTCCGTCAACCCTCCAGAGCAACCCTTTTGGTGAATTTCCACGTATGATGATCTCGTTGGAGCTCACCTCGGGATTGACGACAACCCCGGCAAAGTTCGCTACGGCCCGCATCGGATCGTCCATTGAACCGGCATAGCGCCGGCTCTCTTCAACCGAAAATGAGCGGGCGCTGACCATGGCCATCGCATTAACCGGGCGGTCTTTATCAACGCCGGCCCTGATCTCAACCTCCTTTGCCTGTTGAATCTCCTCCTCAAGCTCAAAATTCAGGATGGTCTCCTTCCCCGAGCTGACAAGGACCTCAGGCCTTACAAACGGCTTATAGCCCATAAAGCTTACCTGGATTGATCTCCTGCCAACAGGCACGCCCGGCAGCACATAATTACCATTGACATCTGTGGTGGTACCTTTCAGGGGATCCGAGTTGAGGACAATCACGTTGGCTCCCGGCAAGCCTGCCCTGGTATCAGCATCCACAACCTTTCCCCTCACCGTCTGCGTAATGGTCTGCGCAGGCAGCGACATTGAAATTATTAAAAGAAGAAGAAAGGTTAAAAGGGATTTCACAAGGATATTTTTTTAAAGGTAATTAATCTCCGTTTTATTAATTACAGGTACAATTGAATTATTTGGGTTTATACATTTGTAAGGTTATCATATTTAAATATAATACGTATATGATTTGGTTTTTTTTGATAATATGCGTATGTTTATACCTTTCAATATTTTACACATGAATCAGCCAGGACAGTTACAACAGCAGCTTTTTGACCTGATCAAAGCGAAACTCGACCCTAATATTTCATTTGTACATGACCTCTCGGAACTGCTGGGAATAAGTTATGACAGCGCATACCGAAGGATTCGCGGCGAAAAGGAACTGTCGCTGGAGGAGGTAAAATCCATCTGCTTTCATTATGACCTCTCGATGGACGCGCTCCTTAATATCAGGAGTAGTAATGTAATTTTCAATTCGCTGGCCATCGGAGAGGGAAATTTCAGTTTTGAAGACTGGCTTAAATCCCTCCTTTCAATGATAAAGGAGATCCATGCCTGCCGGCAGAAGGAGATCATTTATGCTGCCAAGGACCTGCCATTTTTCTATTATTTTGAATTTCCTGAGATAGCAGCATTTAAGATTTATTTCTGGCATAAGACACTGATCCCTTCGAGCGAATACCAGGACAAGCTTTTCACCCTTGAGCCCCCCGAGGAAATTTACAGGACCGGACTTGAGCTTCTTGCCTATTATATGACTGTTCCTACGATTGAGATCTGGAGCGAGGAGACCATGTCGAGCATTTTAAGGCAGGTTGAATATTGTTTCGTTTCCGGATTCTTTCAGAAGAAGGAAGATATCTTCAGGCTGTGCGATGTCATGGAGGATTGGCTGAACCACATCCGGCAGCAGGCCGAGTATGGGTTCAAATTCAAGGTGGGTACAACTCCGGATGGGATTCCCGACAGTTACAAACTGTTCAATAACGAGGTGCTCGTTACCGACAACACGATTTTTGTCACCATGGACGGGCAGAAAGCCTCATATTACACATACAATGTTGTCAACCAGCTTATCACAACAAACCCGGTATTCTGCAGCCAGGTCGAAAATACACTCAGGAACCTGATGAAGAACTCCTCCCTCATCAGCGGCACATCATCCAAAGAACGCAACAGGTTCTTCAATACCCTTCACGAAAAGGTCAGATCTCTCAGGTCAAGGATTGAAAGGATAAGCTGATTCTTCAATAATTCTGATTGAATTTCTCTCATCTCTTCCTTAACTCCCTCATATTGAAAATGTAACCTATGATCAGCAACACTTCCCCGATGACAGTCTGAATAACTGGCGGTCTTCCGGGGGTATTCAGGATGATCGTTGCCGTGGCATAAAGGAGGCAGGCAGCCAGGATCGTACCAAGGGCGAGTATCACGAATGGCATCCATGAAAGCTTGCAGGTGTTGAATTTGAGCTGGAGGAAGAGCATGGCAAAGGCCGATGCGATGAATCCCCCGGCCGTAGCCCTCATCAGCGCCAGGATCAGGTTACGCGTGGCAGGATCTACACTTTTCCAGGGGAGCCCGATGGCCGCGCTATGGTAGGGCATGAAGCTGTTTCTCGACAGGTATACGAGGCCAAAAGACATCAGTATCGCAATGGCAAGGCAGGTAGAGGTGTTACCGATAATGTTCTTCATAAGGCAATAAAGCGTATAGGCAAAGAACAAATATATATCCCGGTGTGCAAAATTCAAAACTGATTTATGCCTTCCCCCGCAGGTATTATTGCAGAAAATCCCAATACGCCCGCCTGCATGCCATGCCGGTTGCAATAATTCCCGGATGCCCCTTAACCCTGTTCACTATTGCATTTGGCAATAAACAATTCAATTTCATCCCGAAGAGAGATTGTATGAAAGGTTGAACATTTATGAAAATTATGTATTTTTAATAACAAATCCCTGAATATGACACAGACAATACCCGATAAACCAAAGAAGAAGAAACGGCTGATCCTCAGGATCGCATTGTGGTTCTTCATAGTCCTGTTTGTAATAGCTGGCGCTATTTTCACATATGGCTACCTCTATTACGGAAAAATCCTCAGGGGGTACATGGTTGAAGCTGTGAAACGCGAAAGCAATGGGCTCTATACCCTGATGATCGGGGACCTTTCCATGAACCTGGTTGACGGAAACCTTACCATCCGTGCATTTGAGATCATCCCGGACACAGCACTTTTCAGGATCAAGAGCCAGACAGACACCCTTTCTCCCATTCTCATACGCTTGAAGATCAATGAATTCAGGGTTCGCGGGTTCGGGATCAGGGACCTGTTGAGCGGGAAGAAGATCAAACTCAACCGGATCAGGTTCATAGAGCCTGACATCACAGTATATAAGATGAGAACCTCTCCGAAGGTCGCAGAGGACAAGCCCAGGGCAAAACTCATGTCGATACCGCTGCCAAAGGGGTTGAAATCAATCAGCGTCAAGGAGATATTGCTGGAAAGAGGGAAACTTGAATTTATTGATTGTTCGGGGGATTCCATTGTTTCCTATTCCATTCCCTCGTGTAATATCGAGATCCGGAATATTCTGGTTGATTCGGCCCATTATGGGCAAATTCACCTGTTCAATTCAGAGGACATCAGCATCAGGTTGGGCGGTATTGTTCTTAAGACTAAAAACGGGATGAACAAGGTCTCCCTTGGGGAGATCGGCATCTCCACAGGGGCCAACAGCCTTTACATTAAGGATTTTCAGCTGGAACCGCTATATAATGACCATGATTACACACGCAAACTCGGTTACCAGACTGACCGCATGGTCATCCACATCCCGATGATAAGCCTCAAGCGGTTCGATATCCGGGAACTTGTTCTTGGAAACAGGATCATGGCAGGGTTGCTGGAGATCACGGACCTCCAGCTTGATGATTACCGGGACAAGCGGGTTCCGCCGCGGCCGGGATTCAAGCCACCGATGCCGCAGGACGGGTTGCGCAAACTGAAGATGTACCTGAAAATTGACACTGTCGTGCTGAAAAGCGGCAAGGCTACTTACCGCGAGCAGACCGGGGCAGAGCCCGGGGTTATCTTCTTCGATAAGCTGAGCGGGACGCTGACAGGGCTGACAAACGATACCGTTTTATTAAAAAACGGGCTTGTCTCGGTATTAAAGGGTACTGCCTGGCTGATGGGCAAGGGAAGGCTGGATGCCACAATTAAATTCCATTTCGGTGATCCGAAGAACTCATTTACGATTTCGGGTTTGCTGGGCAAGATGGACCTAAGGGAGATCAACCCGATGCTGTCGAAGCTGATTCCCGCGAAGATCACAAGCGGGACCATCAACCGTCTTATCATTCCCCTGATCACGGCAAATGATGACGTTGCAAAAGGAAGCCTGCTCTTNTACTATGACAACCTTGCCCTNGAGGTGATGGATAAATCGAACACAACGTGGGGTGGTATCAAGACAGGCGTGATCAATTTTGTAGCTAACGACATCCTTGTGAATGCTTCAAATCCCTCGGCCAAGGGAAAAATGCATACGGGGACCGTACTGTACACAAGGGATAAATCCAAGGGGATCATCAACTTCATCTGGAAAAGCACCTTCAGCGGGCTGAAATCAACCCTGGGGTTCAATTCCAAAGACCAGAAGCAGATCATCAAACAGGACAAGAAGGATCAGAAACAGGAGAAAAAAGATAATAAACAGGACAAGAAGGCAAAAAAGACGAAACAATAAAGGGAGGGATTGTTGTTCAGCGACTTATGAGTTTCATTTCTTTCAGTATGTCGTAAACGATTGCAATCCGTGCCTTTGCAAAATCGTTGTTGGTGGAATCCGGGTCCTGGATACAATTTGCAAAATAGTATACCTTGCCGTTTTTCTCCAGGTACCCCACGTACCATCCGATGTTTACGTTATTCTCGACTCCCCATCCGGATTTAGCGCGAATGATGTAGCCAGTGGTGTCGTCAGCGATCATGATCTTCCTGGTGATATCCATGGATCTTTGAGAGAATGGAAGCGTATTGTCGTGTAGTCTTCTGAGAAAATCAACCTGCTGCTGCGGGCTGATCCTCAGACCTCCCGTAAGCCAGAACTGATCTATACCTCCGGTGGTATCCATGTTCCCGTAGTTCGCCTTGTCGAGCCAATACTTCATCCTTTCACCCCCGACCCTCCTTG
>JGI20214J51088_10003488_pt1 | contig 10359 bp, 1 predicted proteins | sample WetSurMetagenome_FD_51088 | JGI IMG/M metagenome (IMG submission 51088) | reverse complement strand
AAATTTTCTATCAATGAACTGCCGGCCCTCCCGACTTTCAGTCGGGATGCTCTGAACCAGCTGAGCTAAACCCCCAATAAATTTTCTATCAATGAACTGCCTACCCTCCCGACTGAAAGTCGGGATGCTCTGAATAAGCTGAGCTAAACCCCCTCAAACGAGAGTGCAAATATAGATTACATTTTCATTTCTGCAAAAAGATTCTTATAATAAATATTTGATTCACGTTTGCGCTATGAAATAAGTCAATCATATGCTTGAGATTTCTTCCTCCGGTGAGCAGTTTGTCAAAGTATTTAGGGGATTGAAGCAATTATTAGACAGTTTAGTCAAAATAAAGCGTGATTTCCTATTATTCGTTGTGAAAGAATGCAACCAAAAAACAGATTTCTATAGTCATCTGTAAGAGATTATTAATCATTTTGGGAACATGATAATAAGTATTGTTAATATGTTGAAAACACGTTCTTACAGCTATAATAAATGTGAATAAAAAATGCTTACATTCGCTTCTGTAAGATACTGAGTTAATAATCAATAGACTTAGAAGGGTAACCCATATCCCGATAAGTCGTATTTGTTTGAAATTTAGTATAATACGATATATTTGATATAACCGAACCTGATCGATATGAAGCCTAAAAATCCATTTTTCGAATTTTTAAAATTCTTATTTTTACCTTTTATCACACAAATTGAAGGGAAAAATACAAAAGGCAAAATGATTTTTGCCGGTATTCTTCCAGTCCTGAATCATTTCCGCAGGTTTGGGATATTAAGCTTCGCGCTATTTTCAATTTCACTCATTTCCCTTGGACAAGTAAATGGTGATTACCGGACAAGGGCAAACGGAAACTGGAATGATTTCAACGTATGGCAGGTATATAATGGTGCTTGGAATAATTGTGCAGCGGGAGATTATCCTGGTGCAACTGCAGGAGCTGGAACAGCTACAATCCTGAATAATAATTCGGTTACTCTTACAAATAATCCTCCAAATGCGATTGGTTCGCTCGCGTTTCCTGCAACTACTGCAAATAATACAACACTTACCTTAACAGGTCAAACACTAAACGTTACTGGTGTAGTTAATTTTGGGGCTCCGACAGTAGATGGTAACCGTCAAAGAATTATTCTTGGAAGTGGTACTTTGAATTGCGGTTCTGTTTCTATGCCAACATCAGGTTCAGCTACACGGGATATAGATATCACAATTTCTACAGGTACATTAAATGTGACTGGAAATATTTTAATGAATGGTGCCAGTGACAGGAATAATATCACATTTAGCAGCAACGGGATATTAAATGTCGGAGGAGATTTTACCGGTGGTGGTTTTACCTGTTCCACTAGTACTGTAACATATAATGGTGCTGCTCAGAGTGTTGGAGCATATACTTATAATAATCTTACTATTTCAGGAGGTAATACAAAAACTCTTTCCGGCGTTACATCAGTTGGTGGTACATTGACTCTTACTTCAGGTGTGTTGAGGCTTGGCGCAAACAATCTTACATTGACCAATACAACAGCAGTTGCAGGATCACCTTTTGGTGTTACAAAAATGATCGAAACAAATAGTACTGGTCGTTTTATTCGTTCAGCAAATGCTATAAATCCATCATTTAGCGGGACATATCCTGTCGGAAGCAATGGTTACTATAACCCCTTAATAATTTCTTCTTTGCCTGCAGGTGCAGCCGCGGCGAGAAGCGTGTCTGTCGGAGCTGTTCCTACGAATCCGGGTATTCTTACAAATTCAATAAATAAATATTGGGATCTTTCAACTTCAGGGATTACAAGTGATGCAAGCACAGTTTTTTCATTTCAATATAATGCAGGAGAAGTAGTTGGTAATCCATTGTTGTTCCAACCTTACACAAATAGTTCCGGAAGCTGGGCTCTTGCTACAGGACCATCATTCCCGGGTACAAATCCTGCTATATCAACTGGAAGTTTAACAATTAATGGTTTCTGGACTGTAGGTTCCTCAAGCACTTTTTATTCTTATCAGACCGGTTTCTGGGATCAGGCAAGTACCTGGACCTTTGATCCGGGTGGTACAACCGGTCCGGGAACACTGATTCCAGGTCCTAATGATAAAGTAGTCATCCTTTCAGGACGGACAGTATCTCTGCAAGCCAATGTTGCATCTTCAAATCTTGATATCACAATTAACAACGGTGGTATTCTCAATCAATCGACCTTCAGTTTTACGTCCACCCTGGCATCCCTTAGCGGTAATGGAACTCTCAAACTTTCATCTTCAAGTTTCCCTGCAACTACACTAAACACCTTTGTCACTACTGATGGTGGTACAACTGAATATAATAATAGTGGTAACATATCCGGGACTCAGGCAACCTATTATAATCTTGTGGTTAGGTCAGCGGGAACTGTTATTCAGGTAAGAGATATTACTCTGAATGGCAATCTGAATGTCAGCCAGGGAACTTTTCAGATTAATGATGGGACAACAAGGAAGTTAAAACTTATTATAAGGGGTGATGTTACTGTTGATAATTTATGTTCGATATCTGTCGGAACAGGAACAACAAACACTCAGGTTTCTCCATTAGGTATTACAGGCAGTGCCACACCACCCTTCCTCGATTATTACGAAACTCAATCACACAGGGTTCAGATCTATGGAGATTTTACAAATAATGGGACGGTAAGATTTTCCAATCTTACTTTTCCTGTATATAATCAGTTGGCATCTAACGGATTTGCTACTGTCTATTTTCAGGGATTAAGCGATAAGTCACTGAATTGCAATGGTCAGACTGATTTTTACAATTTAGTAGTCGATAGAGGCAATGATCAGACATTTAAGCTGACCGTCAATTCTTCTGCTTACAGTAATTTCAGATTATTCGGTGCAAACACTGCACCTGGCGATTTAACCAATCCAGTTACCCCGTCATCTAATCCCAATCTTAAAAAAGCGTTGTGGATCAAAAACGGAACTCTGGTACTGCAAGGACTTGTTGCAATACCATCTCTGTCTGAAGGTGCAACAGCAGGCCCACCTTCGAGTGACTTCTTTATCCCTCTGAATGGAGCATTGAATCTGAATGGAGCGGGTGTTATAGTTCTTTCAACTGCAGATAGTTATACTGAAGTAAATGCAGCATATGGATTAGCAGGGGGCTCAAATGCAGCTTATAGTATAAATACAGCTGGAGGTTACAGCGGACTTTCTGTCCTGGGCAAACTTCAGATTGACAATGGGTACCTCTCCACACGAGAATCATCCGGATTGCTTTATTGGAATTATGCATCCGGTCAATATATTCAGAACGGAGGTATAGTAGATACCAAGCAATTCCATAATCCTGAAGGAGGAGCTAATGGCCTTGTTTCATTCGTACAAAACGGTGGTAGCTTAGTTCTCAGAGGACGATTTACGAATACTATTAATTATGTGAATCCTGCTGATCTTTCGAATGCTGTAATAAATACGACCAGGGCTATTAATGGCATTGACGCTTCAGCCGGGATTGCAACTTTCAGTCTGAATAGTAATGCTTCTAATGGATTTGCCATGTCAGGCGGGACACTTTCAATATATGATGTTTGTATAACCACCGGGACACCTCTGGCATTTCTTGTAAACAGCCCTGTATCAAATATCAATGTAACAGGGGGAACAGTTCAGTTGATTCCTACAACAGGTTCTGGTACTGATGCAGATTATTATGTAAACAGCACAGCACCATTTAACAATTTAATAATAAACCGTGCAAGCGGAACAAGTCTGGTACAGTTAAATGCAAATCCAGCTACGGTTCTAAATAACCTGAATCTTGCCTCAGGAGTACTTCAGGCAAATAATCTGGACGTAACAATTGGCGGTGATTTTTCTATTGCCAGTGGTACAACTTATACGACCGGAACCAATACAACAACTCTTAATGGATTGGGAACTCAGACATTCTCAGTTTTTGCAGCCCAGCCACTGCATAATTTCACAATAGACAAACCTGCAGGATCTGCTGTAAATTTTGCCGGAACTTCAGGGACAACAATTAATGTGGCAAACAACTTCAGACTAGCCTTAGGCACGCTCAATGATAATGGAAATACAATTAATTTATCAGGGNATGCTTATAACTCNGGATTACATACAGGTGNAGGTAAAATTGCATTTATCGGTACTGTAACTCAAACTATAGATGGGAATGGGATATTCAACAATGTTGAATTAAACAACAACACCGGAGCAGCCGGTTCTTCTCCTGTATCATTAATTGCCAACACAACTATTAATGGTGCTCTTACTTTCTCACGCGACAGACTTTTTAATATCGGAATTTATAATCTACTACTCAATTCAGGGGCAACTATTGTCAATGGCAGCGCCTCACGATATATTCAAACTGCAGGAAATGCAGGTGACGGCGGACTTACAAAGGTATTTTCCACTACAGGATCTTTTATTTATCCTATAGGAGCACCTACACTGGTACCTGTCAGGGCAATAAAATATACTCCTGCTATAATAGGAATTACTTCTTCACCAACTACATATGGAGCTATTACTGTTATTCCGGTAGGTTATGAGCATCCTGCCACAACTGTGAACGGAAGGAGTCTGACCTATTTCTGGCGACTTGAATCTTCTGGATTTACCGGACTTGCTGCAGGCTCAATAACTCATAATTTTGTTTACAGTCAGACAGATGTTGTAGGCACTGAGGCAAATTATATCCCTACATTTTATAACAGGACAACAAGTTCATGGAATAATGGGGCAGCAGCAAATATTAATACAGCAACCAATACAATAACAGATTGGGCAGCCAGTTCAAATACAATTGATGGTGATTTCACTGCCGGTGATGCAGCATTTGGTGCGACAACCACCTATTATAGCAGAGCAAGTTCTGCATGGAACTTAAATACAACATGGTCTACAGATCCGGTACTAAGACATACCGGGGCNCCGGCTGCTGGATTCCCTGGTATTAACGATATAGCAATAGTCGGGAATGGAAATACAGTTAACCTGACTGCGAATGCAAGCTGCGCCAGTTTACAGATACAGGCAGGATCAGTGCTTGATATATATACCTGGACAGGAAGTGTTTTCAGTATGGTTATGAGCCATCCTTTAGGAAATGGTTTATTCCGTCTGACAACTACTACAACTCCACATCTTGTTCCAAAGCTATTTTCATTTCCTTTGAATAGCGATTTCACTGATTTTAATAATAACCATGGAACAACAGAATATTATGATATTGATGGAAATCGTGGTGAATTATATATTTTACCTCCAAATGTAACCACTTATGGTAATCTCATACTAACAGCAAGAGGTGATGATAACCTTGTATTGCCAAATAATAGTTTGACAACTATTTTAGGAGACCTGACCTGTGGTGGAAATACTCCCAACGCATGGATTGCTGTAAGCTGGAATACAAATATTGACCCATATAATTCTGGTATTTATAATCCGACAATTGAAAAGACAGTTCATATTACAGGAAATCTGAATGTTAATACGGGAACATTAATATTTATGCCTGAAGTAGTACCCCAACATCTCGTAATAGATGGAAATCTTACAGTTGGTACAAACGGTTATATAGATGTTCAACCCGCTACTTATGGCGTACCTCCGGGTCCGCCCTTGGCTAATACCATTGCCATAGGTGGTAATTTTACGAATAATTCAAGTGGAGCCCCATATGTAAGATTGCTAAACAGTGGTTATTACTGTAATTTGACATTTCAGGGATCTTCGGATGCATCTATTTCCGGTACAAGTGCCACTACTATTGTAAATAGCATTACTGTGAATAAAGGTACTTCACAGGCCACCACTCTTACCTGCAATATAGGAGGAACATTCAGTACTCCTACAAATAACTGGCTGACTCTGCAAAATGGTACATTCATTTACGGCAGAACAAATCCAAATGCTGATTTCACAATTTCAACTGTCACCCCTCTCACAATTCCAACAAACGCAGGTTTGACAATAAATTTACCAAGTAATACCGGGAACAGAAATATACTTATTGGCAATGCTGCAAATGACAATGGTGATTTATTATTAAGCGGTAGACTGACTATTATTAATGGTAATGTTTATGTTGGGAGCACTGCCGGTACTAATACTAATAATAATGATATTGAGTATACAAGCAGTGGTGCATCCGCAATTGATATTCAGGGTGGGAGATTGCAGGTAAATGGGCAGATACGACGGGATCCCTCAAATGCNGGTGGAATTTTACAATATTCTCAATCCGGTGGAACGGTTCAAATTAATGGACAGAATTCGAATTCTACAAATGCAAAACTCGAAGTACTAAATGCTGGGAGTAATTTCACAATGTCTAATGGTACCTTGACAATTGTCAGGGGTAATGGTTCAACAACTACGCCATCTTCACCTTTTGGGGATTTATATTTAAGACCAGAAACCTCATCCGTAACTGGAGGTACAATTGTATTCTCTCAGGTTGGTATAGCCGTAAGTGCGCCACAAAATTATTTTCTCGATGCCAATGTTCCTTTGAACAATCTGACTATTACAGGAATAAGTGCAGCAAACCCTGCAACATTAAGACTTTTAGTCAGTCCATTGGTTCTTAACGGAAACATGATGATCAGTGCTAATAGTGTGCTGAACTCAAATGATATTAACATTACTTTTAATGGTAATCTGACTAATACNCCTGGAGTATTAGGGTATATAGCTGGTACAAACCTTACAACATTCAGTTCTCCAGGTACACAAAATATAACCGGAGCAACTAATTTCAATGATATGGTGGTCAGCCCCGGTACTTCCCTGACTCTGGGAAGTCCATCAACTGTTAATAACAACCTTACCTTAAGCACGGGCAACTTCATTCTTGGTAGTAATGTTGTTAACCTAAAGGGGGACTTACAAAATGATGCTACTTTTTCTGATGCGAATGGTGCCGGTAATGGTATTATTCTAAATGGAACAGCTCTTCAGACTATTTCAGGTGCTGGTGCCTACGCGAGGTTAACTTTAAATAATTCAGCCGGTGCACAGATTATTAATGATATTACCCTGACAGAAGATTTAACACTGGCACAGGGAATTTTAGATATCAAGAAAAACCTGATTACTTTAGGTGTAAATAGTCTTATTGTCTCTTCTCCTGTTGCAACATTTGGTGCCACAAAAATGATAACTTCCGATGGAGTTTTCAGCAATGTAGGTCTTAGGAAATTCTTTAACCCGGGGGTACAGCCTTTATTCCTTTATCCAATCGGAACTTCCGGAAAATATACGCCCGCTGCTCTTAAAATTGATGCCAACACTTCTGTAAGCTTTGTTCGTATTAACAATATAAATAGCCATCATCCGGCTCTTATCAGCGCAGCAAATGCGCTTACTTATTATTGGGAAGTTCAGAGCTCAGGTCTCAATGGATTTAACGGTAGTTTGGTACTTAATTATCTGCAGAGTGATGTGGTTGGTGATGAACCAAATTATTTAACTGCAAGGTTAATGGTTCCCGGAACAACCTGGAATATTTATCCGGGAGTGGATGCTGCCTTAAATACAATCACCTCTACATATGTTGGTCAAAACAATATTAGTGGGGAATATACTGCAGGAACTGCATCATCATTCTTCAACAATATTCCTACCTATACAAGTAATAAAGATGGTAACTGGACCGATAACACAATTTGGGATCAGACAGCAGGAGATCCTTATCCTTGTCCTATAGGCGGGCCAAATGGATTTATTGTTATCGTGAAAGACATTGTAACTATAAACACCAATAGATGTTACGCATACAAGACAACGATTAATGGCAGATTGGAAATAAAATCTCCTTCATATGGTCATAACCTCGGTACTGTGGATGGTAGTGGNACATTATATCTTGAAAGCGGTTCTTTTCCTGCAGGAGTGTTTACTTCCTTTTTGAGCTGTGCAAATAATGGAACGGTTGAATATGGAGGATCGGGGACTTATACAATTGTTGCAGATCTGTATGATTTCATACCCAATATTATATTTTCCGGAACAGGAACCCGTGTTCTGCCAAACAAAGATCTTACCATATGCAACCTGTTAAGAATCAATGGTCCAATCCTTGATAACAGTGTATATAACAGAAAGCTTACTATCCAGGGTACAATGAGCAGGTTAGCTGGTACCTTCAGGTCTGGAAGCGGAGCGGGAGCTATTGTTTCATTTGCTGGCAGCGGACCTCAAACAATAGGAGGAGCTGCTTTNGGTGATTTTACAGGTACCAGTGCTTTTAATAATCTGGAGATAAATAACAGTGCCGGTTTAAGGATAAACAATGGTGGATCTGTTGAAGTTGCAGGTAATTTATTTCTGACAAACGGACTCATAAATACAAGCTCAACCCGACAATTAATATTGACAAATCCTTCTAATAACTGTGTCTTTCCATCTGGGGGAAGCATAAGTTCATTCATCGATGGTCCGTTGATAAAAGATATCAGCCAATTTGATAATTTTGTTTTCCCGATTGGGAAAAGCGGTACGCCNAATATTTTAGGTAACAAGCTTAATATTTCGAATACTCAATCAGGTCCTTTGTTATGGTCAGCAGAATACATTACACCTAATCCAACTTCTGCAAGCATTACTTCTCCTCTTCTTGGAGTGAGTGCTCTGGAGTTTTTCAGAATTAATACCACGGCAGGAAGCAGGGCGACAATTAATATTAACTGGACTCCTTCCAGCGACGTTACACCAATAATTACAGGTGGAATGTCAAATATCAGATTAGCTAAGTACAATACTGGAACAAGCAGCTGGACTGAAATATCAACATCTTCAACCGGAGATAATTCAAATGGGACAGCTACTTCAACAGTTCTTTTAACATCAACAGGATCAGATGATTATACTCTTGGTTCGATTACAGATCTTAAACCAAGGGCTAAACTTTCTCCATTGGGGCCAATTTGTGGCAATGCAGGTATTCCTTTAACTTTTACCGCGCCATATGCCATACCTTTTAATTATGTTGTCAATTATACAATCAATGGAGTCGCTCAGCTACCGGTTACTATAACATCTGCTACTCCTCCTGCATCCTATATACTTCCCACACCTGGCCCTGGTCTGGGTCCATGGATTTACAAACTCACTGATTTTACTTATAATGTAGGTGTTTTGCCAAAAGCTGGAGTAGTCGATGCTACAACAGTTACAGCTTATGCAGCTCCCACAATTGCCAATGCCGGTGCGGATCAGGCATGGTGCGGCACTACTACTACCTTTCTTGCCGGTAATCTTCCAACTTCAGGTGTAGGTATTTGGAGTATTGTTGGAGGATCTGGTGGCACACTCATCACACCTACCAGCAATGTTAGTCAGTTCATTGGTCTGAATGGTGTGTTATACACCCTCCGCTGGACCATTACAAATGGAACCTGTATTTCGTCTGATGATGTAATAATCAATTTTACAATACCCGCTGCTCCGGGAGCTTCTCCAACTCAAAGTTTTTGCGGAAATCCCACTGTCGCAAGTCTTGTAGCAACTCCTCCCGGAGGATATACAGTTGATTGGTTTACGACTCCTACAGGAGGTGGTGCCCTGGGTAGTGGCATCGCATTGGTAAATGGTAATACATATTATGCTGAATCTAATGGCGGTGGTATTTGCAGGAGTTTAACCCGGACTGCTGTTTTAGTTACAATAAATCCAATTCCTGTGCCTGGATTAATAGGCCCAAATTTGGTTTGCATAAATTCTATAGGCAATATTTATTCTACTGAGGCTGGAAAATCCAATTATGTTTGGACTGTTATTGGAGGTTCAATTACAGCTGGTGGTTTGGGAACTAATAATACAGCTACAATAACATGGAATACTGCTGGTCTTCAATCAATTAGTGTAAATTATCAGGATGTTGGTGGTTGTACAGCAGCATCTCCTACTGTACTTAATGTAACTGTCACCGCTAATATGACTGTTGGCGCAGCATCTGCCACCCCGACACTATGTATAAGCACACCTCTGACAGCTATCACTCATGCCACGACCCTGGCAACAGGTATCGGAGCAGCGACAGGTCTGCCGGCAGGAGTAACAGCAGCCTTTGCATCTAATACCATCACTATCAGCGGTACCCCGACAGCAGCCGGAGTCTTTAATTATAGTATACCACTCACAGGGGGTTGCGGCACGGTCAATGCCACAGGAACAATCACTGTCACCGCTAATATGACAGTAGGTGCAGCATCATCCACACCGACACTATGTATAAGCACACCTCTGACAGCTATCACTCATGCCACGACCCTGGCAACAGGTATCGGAGCAGCGACAGGTCTGCCGGCAGGAGTAACAGCAGCCTTTGCATCTAA
>JGI20214J51088_10003487_pt1 | contig 10363 bp, 4 predicted proteins | sample WetSurMetagenome_FD_51088 | JGI IMG/M metagenome (IMG submission 51088) | reverse complement strand
TTCTCGACCTTAATCTGCTTGCCCAGTTTCTTCGAGATCTCCGGTGCAATCGCTTGCTCCACCAGGTCGATCGAGAAGCCGACCCACTCTTTTTTGTCGTTCACGAAGGCAAAACCCTGCACACCCGTCCGCGTGCCGATTGTCAATACCCCTGTGCGGTTGATCTTATCCAGTGTCGTCTCTGCGAAAACGGGCGCTGAAAAACACATTACAACAGCGATAGATGTGAGGAGAGAAAGTACCCGCTTCATGGTGTGACCCCCTTTTTATGCAGGATTTGAGCGCCAGGCTTTCGTGCTCGGCACTTCTTTTGTGTATTGGCGTAGGGAATGCGCTTCGATCCAGATTCTTTTACTTTCGAACCTATGAAAAATCCACCTAAATCTTTGATCCGGGTCAAAAATCGAAAAAAACTGGATGTCACTTGAGGATCACTGGATTTTAGCTTGTAATCTGGAATCAGAGCTAAATGAATGGCTTCCGGCATTTCAGGAAGAGGTTACNCCGAGATCTGAAAAATATTGAGGCTCGTGGATATATCCCCAGAGAAAGAATAATCCCCAACCGTCACCCCCTCTTGACAGACCGGCCGATTCTTCTGACGAGACCCGTCCAACCGGGCAGTGAAACCCACCTTCTCGCCCCGCGGAAGATGGAAATCCTGCCGAGTTTCACCTGCAGTGATTCCATGTAGGTATAAAATACAGGGGTCAGATAAAGCGTGATGAGCTGTGAGAAGAGAAGCCCGCCCACGACCGCGAGGCCGAGGGGACGCCTTGATTCCGCGCCCGCGCCGAGCCCGAGCGCGATCGGAAGGGTACCCACGAATGCCGCCATGGTCGTCATCATGATGGGGCGGAACCGGATGATGCAGCCCTCGTATATGGCGTCAATCGGCGCCTTGCCTTCTTTTCTCTGCGCTTCGAGGGCAAAATCGATCATCATGATGGCATTTTTTTTCACGATGCCGATCAGCAGGATGATGCCGACGAAGGAATAGATGTTCAACTCATACCCGAAGACCAGGAGCGTCAGGAGGGCCCCGAGCCCCGCCGAGGGAAGGCCCGAAAGAATCGTGATCGGGTGGATAAAGCTTTCGTACAGGATGCCCAGCACGATGTAGATCACCACGATGGCCAGGATCAGCAGGATCCAGATTCCCCGCAGGGACTCTTCGAAGGCCTGTGCAGACCCCTGGAAATTGCCGTTGATGGTTGCCGGCAGCGACTCGCGGGCGACCTTCCCGACCGCGTCGACCGCCTCGCCGAGCGAGACGCCGGGCTTCGTGTTGAATGACATCGTGACCGACGGGAACTGGCCGGAGTGGTTGATCGTCAGCGGTCCGATGTTCTTGCTCATTGTCGTGACCGTGCTCAGGGGGACCAGCTGGTTGGACCCGGACCGGAGGTAAAGCAGCGACAGGAGCGCCGGGTCCCGTTGATAGGTCGGGTCCAGCTCCAGGACTACCTGGTACTGGTTGTTCGGGGCGTAGATGGTCGAGACCTGCTGCTGGCTGTACCCGGCCTGGAGGGCGTCTTCGACCTGCTGGGCCGAGATGTCGTGAGAAGCGGCCTTGTCCCTGTCGATGACCACGTTCACCTGGGGGTTCTTGATCTGAAGGTCGCTCGTGACGTCCTGGATGATGGGGATTTCAGCCATTTTCTGCTCAAAGAGCACCGCATTCTTGTAGAGCTCATCCGTGTTGGGGCTTTGAAGCGTAAACTGGTAGAGGCTCTTCGTCACTCGGCCGCCGATGGTGATGAGGGGCGGGTTCTGTATGAACATCCGGATGCCCGGCACCTGGGAGACCTTGGGCATCAGCTCGCGGGTAACCTCGTCGGCGCTCAGTGTTCTCTCCGGGCGATCCTTGAGACGCATGAAGATCGTGCCGAGGTTGCCCGTGGGCGTCGAGCCGCCGGGCCCGATTCGCGACATGAAATCAGCGACATTCGGATCATTTTGCACGATCTCGGCCAGGGCAAGCTGGTGCGTTCTCATCGACTCGAAAGAGATGCCCTGCTGGGCCTCCGTGAAGCCCAGCAGCCGCCCGGTATCGTCGTTCGGGATGAACCCGTATCCTCTCGGATAAAACGCGAAGAGCGCAATGGTGACGACCAGGATGCAGCCGTTGACGAGCATGACCGCCCGGCGGTGCCTCAGGACCAGCTTGAGGCTTTTTTCATAACCGGAGCGCATGCCGTTGAAGAAGCGCTCCGACAGCATGTAGAGTTTGCTGNGGCCCTCCTTGTGGTTTCGCTGGATGAACCGGCTGCAGAGCATGGGGGTGAGGGTCAGCGACACAAACCCGGAGACCAGAACGGACGTCGCGATCACGATTGCAAATTCGTGCAGGAGACGGCCGAGTATGCCCGGCATGAAGAGAACCGGGATGAAGACCGCAACGAGAGAGAGGGTCATTGAAAGGATCGTGAATCCGATCTCCCTGGCCCCCTTGAAGGCCGCTTCACGGACATCCTCCCCCAATTCGATATGCCTGACGATATTCTCGAGCATGACGATGGCATCGTCGACGATGAATCCCACGGCGAGCACGAGCGCCAGGAGCGAGAAGTTGTCGATGCTGTACCCGAGAAAGTACATGGCGCCAAAGGTGCCGATGATCGACATGGGCAGCGCGAGGCTCGGGATGATGGTGGCCGAGAGATTGCGCAGAAAAAGAAAGATGACAAGCACCACGAGACAGATGGAAAGGAAGAGGGTGAATTTCACATCCGCAACCGAGGCCCGGATCGACTCGGAACGGTCGTAGAGGATGCCGATATCGACGGCCCCGGGTATCTGCTGCCGGAAGGTCGGCAGAAGTTTCATGATGGCATCGACGATCTCGATCGTATTCGTCCCCGGCTGGCGCTGGATCGCCAGGACGATGGCCCTGCGGTCGGTGAACCAGCTGGCGATCCTGCTGTTCTCGACGCTGTCGATGACTTTCCCCAGCTCCCCCAGGCGCACCGGGTTGCCGTTGCGATAGGTCACGATCAGGGGCCGGTACGATTCGGCATTGTACAGCTGGCCCGTCGCCTGGATGGTGAATTCGGTATGGGGCCCCTGGAGAGTGCCCGTGGGGAGGTTGACGTTGCTGTTCCTGACCGCGTTGATCACTTCGTTGATGCCGATGCCCCGCGAGGCCAGCGCATTCGGGTCGAGCTGCACCCGGACGGCATATTTCTGGGAGCCGTAGATTGCGACCTGCGCCACGCCGTTGATCATGGAGATCCGCTGCCCGATGTAGGTGTCGGCGTACTCGTGCACCTGAGAGAGCGGCAGCACCTGCGAGCTCACCGCGAGGTAGAGGATCGGCTGATCGGCGGGATTGACCTTCTGATACGCAGGCGGGCTCGGCAGATTCGGGGGCAGCAGGCGGGCGGCCTTCGATATCATCGCCTGGACGTCCTGGGCCGCCGCATCGATATCGCGGCCCAGGCTGAAGACGAGCGTGATTTGCGTGATGCCCTGGGCATTCGTCGAGGTCATGGAATCGAGCCCGGCGATGGTGGAGAACTGTCTCTCGAGGGGCGTTGCCACCGACGAGGCCATGGTCTCGGGGCTTGCGCCGGGGAGGTTCGCGGTCACGTTGATCGTCGGAAAATCGATTGTGGGAAGATCGCTTACGGGCAGAAGACGATACCCCACGAGTCCGAACAGCAGGATGGCGATCATGACGAGGGTCGTCATGATGGGGCGTCGTATGAAGATTTCCGATATGCTCACGGGTCTTATTCCTTGCCCTGCTGAGGCTGCGCCGCCGGCGAAGCTCCGCTCTTTTTAGCGCCCGGGCTTTCCTTGACCTGGACTTTCGCCCCGGGCTTGATCATGAGCAGGCCATCCGTGATGACCTGTTCGCCGGGCTTCAGACCCGATTCGACGATGGAGTCGTTTTCGTACGTCCTCGCAATGACAACCGGCCGGACCTCGGCCGTCTGGTCCTCTTTCAAGACGTAGACGAATTGTCCCATCTGACCCGACTGGACCGCCTGCGACGGCACGACGACCGCGTTGCTCTGGAGGTAAAGATAAAGAGTGACCGTCACAAACTGACCCGGCCACAGATTCCGGTTTTTATTGTCAAAGCTCCCTTTCAGCTTTATCGTTCCCGTAGCCCTGTCCACCGCGTTGTCGATGAAAGCGAGGACCCCCGTTTCCGGATTCTTTTCCTGTCCGGGTATCACCGTCTGCACCTGGAGCTTGCCGGCGGCCATCCGTTTTTTGATCTCCGAGAGACTTTTCTCCGGGACTGCAAAGGTCACATAAATGGGGTTGACCTGGTTGATCGTGACAAGGGGCACGTCGTTTGCTTTCACGACGTTGCCCGTGTTGACGAGGATATTTCCCGCGATACCGCTGATCGGGGAACGGATCGAGGTGTACTCGAGCTGCAGCCTGTTCGTTTCAACCACTGCGACATCCGCTTTCAGGGTGGCATTCAGGGCTTCGTCGTTCGCAATGATCTGGTCATAGTCCTTTACGGCCACCAGGCCCTCGTCGATCAGATATTTGTATCTCTTGACATCCTCACGGGCTTTCCTGGCCTGTGCCGTGTCTCTTGCGAGATTGGCCTCGGCCTGTCTCAACGCGGCTTCGTAGGGCCGCGGGTCAATTTTATACAGCAGGTCGCCCTTGTTGACGTACTGGCCCTCTTTGAAGTGAACCCCGACGATTTCACCATTGATCAATGCTTTGACGGAAATGGTGTTATAGGCTTCGACATTTCCAATGGCAACGATCTGGAAGGGAACATCCTTTGAAACCACCGCGCCCGCGGTGACCGGTATGCCCGAAGGCCTGGTCTTCTCCGCTTTCCCGGAGGAACAGGATACAACGAGAACGGNAATCAGGAGCAGGGCGCTGAATTTCAGGGTCTCTCGAACCAATCTGTAAAAGGAGTTCATGCAGCAATAACCTCTTTATCCGCGTAGATCATTCAAAACCACGATTCATTGAAATCCGATTGATCCATTCGGGCCGGACCGACTTTACTAAGGATCCGGCCCTGGGACAGGCGCCTCACATGCCGGGGATCGCCATATGCCCTAATTTAATCATGATTCCGGTCCGTGCCACGTCCCGGACCATGAAGAAAAAGGTTACAGATATAACTCCGTAACCAGTTAATATAATTTACTGATTTATCTTATCACCCACTTCAACCGGGAAAGGCTCCCGACATCCGAATTTCTCTCTGCTCCCGGGCAACCGGCCCCACCCCGGTGTCCAGTCAATCCTATGCATAAACAATGCACAGTCAAAATGGCGCCTATCCTACTCCTCTCCACAGCAACTGGCAATGAAAATTGAAAACGATTGCACGCGCATTGAAGCCTTATGCCGCTTCGCGGGGCCTCCCGGTAAGGAAAGAACCAAACATGATTGCGCACCCTGGCGGGATGCGCCCCCGGTCCCCGCAGCGCCTGACGTGAGCCTGTCGAACGTTGCTGCGGGGTAAGCGAGCATAATAACAACTAACCCATTTCCTTAAGTTTCTAAATTCCTGGCACCTTGGTGCGAGGAATTTTAATACAATCGCACCCCCCTGCCGGACGGTGACGAAACACACGGGACCATGCGCAGGAAGGCCGCCCCGTTGACGAGAGCGGCCTTCCGAATGAATCCTGCTTAACCGGTACCTATTGTGCTTCCACCTTTTTCCATGACTTGTCCGGATCGTAGACCGTCATCGCCGCAGCGAGCTTCTCTGTCCCCGCCCCGAGGTCCTTCTCGTAGACAACGCCTTCGTGGTTCACCATGAAGGTCTTGACACCGGATGACCTGTATAATGCGGGGTAGGCCACGACGGCAAACCCNCCGATCAGACTCCCGTTCACGATGTAGCTGTAGGCNCCCCCCGGAGCACTCTCCCCCTGTGCGGTGAGAATTTTGAAAAAGTAGCCGTGATAGGGGGCCATCTGGGCCGTCTTTCCGTAGCCTTCGCTCACCGAGCGTGCAATGAGCGGTCCCAGCGGGCTCAGAGGCGCACCCGGTTCTGTCTCCCAGTAAAGGCCGTCCCTCTTCCCTTTCTCGCTTTCGAACTTCTGGGCGTATTCCAGGAGCTGATTGTTGTCGCGGTCCAGGGTGGCATACTCCTTCTCTGCATCCACGATGGCAAGGCAGGTCTGGATCGCGCCGAGTTCATTCTTGCCGATCCGGCGGCTCAAGATCTCCTCCCGCCCCTCCACTGTATTGAAGCGCCACCGCTTGCCTGTTTTCACGATCGGAACCGGCATGGGCCACTCATCCTTGCCGACGTAGAGAATCTGTTTTTTGTCGCTCACCTTCTCGAGGCGGTGCGCATCGCCATAGGACTTCACGAACATCGCCCGGCCCCGGGCATCGTCCACGTCGTCCCCCGAGAAGATCATGTCTGTCGAGCCCGGACCAAAGAGGGCTTCGAGTGCAGCGGTGTCATCGGCCCGGGTGGCGTCCACAAGGGCCTTGACAGCTTCCTCGGGCGATTTGAAGGTCTTCTGCTGCGGCGGAGCCGCCAGGGCCGTCGCTTCGATGCCGATGATTGCAATCAGGAAAGCAAGCAGAACGAGCGGGACGATCCGGTAAGCCAATCCTATTTTTCCGCATCTTGACTGTAAAGCCATGTCCATCCTCCATCGGTGAGCGCATGATCATTATAGACGATCGATGGTTCCGGGTGATACCCCTACCTGTGGGCAGGGCCGCCTCCCTTTTGCTGAGCACCCTCTTGGGCAGGTGCCTTCTGTTTGGCCGGGGCGGGTTGCTGTGCTTCCCGCGAAGGCGGTGCCGATTCGCGCCCCTTGGAAGAAGAAAGGCTCTCTCGTCCCCTGGCGCTTTCCTTGCGGGCCTTGCTTCCCTGATCGACCCCATAAATGGTGTTTTGAGGCGCTGGCCGTGAGACGGCCGGAGACGGCCGGCTCTGGGGTGCGGCTCGCTCGACTGTCGCCGGGCCGGGTTTGGCTGCAGGCACCGGCCGCGTCGCACTGCTTTCAGGTCTGGTTTGCGGTGCAGGGCGCGCAACCGTGGCAGGGCCGGGTTTGGTTTCCGGCGTGGGCCTTGTAACGGCCGGAGCGGGCTTTGTCTCGGGTGCAGGCCGTGTGACGGCCGGACCGGTTTGCGTTGACGGGCGCGCGACCGTGCCGGAGCCGGGCCTTGTTTCTGGCCCCGGCCGCGAGACGGTGGCGGGCCTCGCAGGTTGCGACTGGTCGCGTCCCCTGTAATCACGTCGGGTTTCCACCGCCTGCCGGTTGGTCGGTGCAAACTTTTCACGCGTATGGGGATCGCGATACGCCACGCCCTTGCGGTGCTCGGGGCTGTGCTGCCAGGTCGTCGTCCGCATATCCCTTGTGTTGATGACGGTGGTGGTGCGGTTGATGTTGACGGTCCGGTTCACGTTGACATAGACGTTGCGGTGTCCCCAGTCCCAGCGCCCCCAGCCGTGATTCCAGGCCGAGGCGACGGCAATGCCCACACCGAAGAAGATGATGCCGGTCGCGATCACTGCCCCGGGCGGATAGGGATAGATCACCACGGGGGGGTAGGCTGGATACCCCCATCGCCCGTAGACAACGACGGGGTTGTATGCCGGCACGTAGACTACCTGGGGGCTGGCCGGTTCGATAACGATGATGGAGCCCTGCTGGGATACGGCGACTTGCTGATTGGAGTGCAGGTTCCCCGCGGCGTACGCCTTGGCCCGAAGCCGCTGGATCGAATCCATGACGTCGGCCTCCTGCGCGAGGAAGGCATCCCCCACACTCTGCGTCCAGTCGATCCGCTCACTCATCATGGAGAGGACGTTTGGAAAAGGCACCAGCGCCTTGACGCTAAGGTCCCAGCCCTGCCTGTCGAGGGCATCGTTGAGCGCATTCGGCGGCAGATTTCTATTTGCCTTGACCCACCGGTCCGCCTGTACGACTTCAATCGGGTAGGTGGACGCCATGAGAATCTGGGCAAGAAGGGAGTCGGGATACAGGGCGATGGGCGCAAGTATCTGGTCGAGTTCTTCCTGCCTGAAAACCGGAATTTGGCCCTGTGCAAAAATCGGCGCCGGTATGGCCATTAAGAATACCAACAACCCGATCAACACACGCTGCCATGAGCCTCTGAGTTTCATGTCTATCCCTCGTTTTGATCCAAAACGTTCATTATATCGCGGACCCTGATGAGCCCTACCCTTTATGATACAATATTCCTCTGATTAGCGTTAGCATCAATTTCCGGCGATTCGCACCCTTTCTTTGAATGGACTTGCTGTATGAAACGTCTGACTCTGCCCCCCGTTGACATCGTTCCTGGCAGGAAATCTGATATTTTCCCGCAAGTTCGACGCATGGGCCGGGGAATGCAACGGGCAGGAGGCCCTTTATCCTGCAGGCTCTCCGCCGGTCAGGAGCGCCACGGGAAATCGTTGCAGGATCTTGCCCACGGGGTATTTATTTTCGAAGACAAATTTCCTGTCCGTTATCGCATCCCTCCAGATCGACGGCATGCCCTGGACCGGTTCAATCCGGGTGTCCGCCCAGGATTCCTGCCCGGGGGGAAGCTCTCCATCTTTCACCCGGGAAAGCAGCAGGCGGGGCGCGACGGTTACGGCCCAATGCGGGCCTTTTCGCCGTGCAAAGGCAATCACGTTATTTCGGCACTGCCCCCGGGGCAAAAGGGGGCGATACTCCCCCCCGCCGAACACCTCGGCAAAGCGACGCCTCGCCGACAGTGCCCTCCAGATCAGAAACATCTTGACGCGGCCATCCTCCATGGATGCCAGCATATCGTCGATGAACGGCTCTCGATCATTTTCAAACCCGGCCTGGATGGCTGTCAGCATCGGGAGGCGGTGAGCGAAATCCACGGGCCTCCGGTTGTCGGGATCGACGAGGCCGAAATCCCAGAGCTCCGACCCCTGATAGAAGTCGGGGACGCCCGGTGCTGTCATCTTGATCAGCACCTGGGAAAGTGAGTTGATCATGCCGAAGCGGGCGATTCGCCGCAGGAATCGCTGAAAATCCGCGAGAAACCGGTTACTCTCCGCCGGCTCGAGGATCGCCTCCAGGAACTGCAGGCAGGCCCCTTCATAGTCGCCGTCGGGCTCGATCCAGGAGGTATGGGCCTTGGCCTCCCGCAGCGCCTTGACGGCATAGACCTTCATCCGGTCCCGGAATTCCCGGGTGTTTCCCTCGAGAGGAAAGGCGCCGATCAGCGCCTGATAGAAAAGGTATTCGTCGTTGCGATCCGGTGCGGGTTTCCCGCGGAGCGGGGATTTCCTTCTGCGGTTGAGGCAGCTCCAGTGGCGGATCTGTTTTGTCCACGGGCCGGGAATCTCGGAGAGGACGTTGAGCCTCGCGCGGGCATCTTCGCCCCGTTTGGTGTCGTGCGTGGCCGTCGCGTTGAGGCTGTAAGGCCACCGGTCACTGCGGTCCGAACAGAACCGGTGAAAGTCCTGCACGGAGACACCGAAGCAGCGGGGAAAGCCCCCCACCTCGTTGAGGGACAGCAACCGGTTGTATCCATAGAGGAAAGTGTCTTCGAAGCCCTTGGCCGTCAGCGGCGAAGAGAGCTGCTGGAAGAGGCCGCGCCAGGCGCAGGCCTGCTCTGTGCCGATTCCCCGGGCTGCATCGGAGCCGCCGGCATCGAAAAGGGCTGCGATGAAATCGATCTCCGCGTCGAGACCGGGCCTTGCGCCGCGGGCCTCTGCCAGAGCCTGGCCGAGGTAGCGGAGGTCGGCGTCACGGATCACGCCGCTGTCGACGTAGGTGCGGTACACGGGAAAGGCGATCAGGACCTCCGCAAGGGCCTGCCTGAGCCGGGAGCCCATGAGGTCCCGGCCCCGGACGGATTCCGCCGCGAGCCGCTTCGTGAGGCGGCACAAACGCTCGAGCTCCCCGCGAAAGAGGGTGTTGAGAACGAGGCGCTTTTTCTCCCGCAGCAACTGTCCCGCGCTGCCCGCAAGGCCCGTGAATGAGCGGTAGAGCCGCTCCATCGGTTCGGCGTTTTTCTCGCTGACGAAAATTCCGTTCACGGCATTGAGGAAGTCGTATCCCGTCGTGCCCTGGACGGGCCAGGCGGAGGGCAGATCTTCGCCGGCATCGAGGATCTTTTCGACGATCAGGTGGAGGTCCGGAAGTCGTTGCCTCATTTGCCTGAGATAGGCGGTGGGGTCGAAGAGGCCATCGATGTGGTCGACGCGAAGTCCGTCGATCAGACCCCGCTCGATGAGCTGGAAGATCAGTCTGTGGGTCAAACGAAAGACGTCGCCGTCCTCGACACGCACGCCGATCAGTTCGCTGATGTCGAAGAATCTCCTGTAATTGATCTCCTCTGCGGAAAGGCGCCAGTGGGCGAGCCTGTAAACCTGGCTCGAGAGGACGGCATCCAGGGCCGC
>JGI20214J51088_10003485_pt1 | contig 10365 bp, 8 predicted proteins | sample WetSurMetagenome_FD_51088 | JGI IMG/M metagenome (IMG submission 51088) | reverse complement strand
GTTATAAAAAGGTAATTTTACTAAATTTAATCAATGAAAAAAGAATTTTTAGAATTAAAGAAATTAATAGCAAAAAGCAGGAATATTGTTATTACAACGCACCTTGTACCTGATGGTGATGCAATCGGCTCGGAGCTTGCTATATACAGCTACCTTAAAACGAAGAAAAAAAATGTCTCGATAATAAATCATTCCGTTACACCCGATAACCTGGTTTTCCTCGACCCTAAAAAAATCATTAAAGTTTTTCTTAAGCAAAAAGAAAAACACGAAAAGCTTTTACAAAAAGCCGATTTAATTTTTATCGTCGATACTAATGAATTCCCCAGGACAAAATCTATGGAAGAATTTATAAAGAAATCGAAAGCAAAGAAAATCTGTATAGACCATCACCTCGGAACGCAAAAAAACGCTTTTAATTTGATTATATCCAAAACGAACTATCCGGCTACTTCACAAATATTATATGAGTTTCTAATCAAAGAAGGAAAAGACATAATTACACCTTCCGTTGCTACGGCTTTATATGTGGGAATAATGACCGACACAGGCTCGTTCCGATATCCACGTACGGATGAAAAAACTTTTATGATATGTGCCGATTTGATTAAAAAAGGTGTCGACCCGGTTGATGTTTACGATAAAACGTACTGCAACATCGCACCGGGAAAAGTTCAACTTCTTTCAAGATTTATTAATAGCTTTTCTTTTTATTTCAATGGAGAAATTGTAATAGGCAGAGTAACACAAAAAGATTTTTACGATTTTCACTCCGACGTTCAGGATGTCGAAGGATTTTCTTCATTCCTTATGAACTTAAAAAATGTTAAAGCCGGATTTGTTCTTGTGGAATTAAAAGACAATATCAAAATGTCGTTCCGCTCAAAGGGTAATATAAGTATAAACGAATTCGCAAAACTTTTCGGAGGTGGGGGCCACAAAAACGCCGCCGGAGCTACGGTCACAAAAATCAGTTTAGACAAACTTGAAAGTGAAATTGTAAAAAGATACAAAGTGTTTCACTCGCTTCACAAAAACTAATTCCATTACATTAAAACGGTATCGTTGCCGTTATAGTTGACCCTACAAAATAAAATTTCTTTATATTAAAAGATGTTCCCGCATATGCATCGAGAGATATATAATCGTTTAAGGTAAAAGATAAATCCACATCGAACCTGTTATCGGATGAATTTCCTTTTTGAATAATACCGTTAAAATCTAAATACAAACCGAAATTATCCGAAAATGTGTAGCCGGGGGAAACTCCATATACATAAGAATTATCGGGGTCATCTTCGTAACCGCTCCAAATCGCCCCAATATTATAAGCAACATCGAAATTATCGTTTAACAAATTATAGAAACTTAAATCAATCTCGGCTCCTACGTTATTCGGTGAGAACAAAGGATTTCCAATATTAGGTAGCGTAACCAAACCGGTGAAAGCCACACTTGGTCTTGCTTTTTTATTAGATAGTAAACCTGCTTTTAATCCAAAACTTAATGCATTTAATCCTGTTACGTTTTTTGTTGCAGAAATTAATATATCTCTCTTCGCTTTAATATTAACCGAACCGGTAGTAAGCACCCCTGTATAACCGGTAATAAGTTGAAACTCAAGATTTTTTATTATGCCGTATCGGAAGGTCAACAATGGTGCGTTAAAATATTTCAGGTCGGCTTTTAATTCGGCTTTCACTTTCTTTCCCGAAGCATTAGAGCCAACGGAATATTTTTCCAAATAAAAATCAGCATCGATTTCCAGTGTCTTCGGCTCTACAATATCGTAAACATAATTATCGTCAGCCGATTCATTTTTACTACTTTGAGAGAAAACAATTTGTGGAAACACGAAAGAAAACAAAAAAATAGAAAAAAATAATAAAGCACGATAATTAATACTCATTTCTTAATATTATATAATTAGTAAAATGAATATTGTAAAATATTTTTCTATATGCAAGCAAATTAATCAACAAAATGTGTAAAAACCGATTATTTTATCAATATCATTCTCTTTACATCTGTAAAATCATTCACGGTTAGTTTATAAATATAAATTCCCGATGCCAATCCGCTGCCATTAAATATTAAATCGTATTCGCCGGCATTTAACTTATCATTTACCAGAGTAGTAACCTCTTTTCCTAAAACATCATATACTTTCAAAGTAACCAAGCTGTTGCTTTTTATTTGGAATTTAATATTCGTCGAAGGATTAAATGGGTTGGGATAATTTTGGAATAGTTCATATTTAACAGGAATATTTTGCTCCTTTACAGATACCTGATTTTTCAGCCTCATTAATATACACCAGCTAACAAGCGAACCTATATTCCCTGCATTTAAATCAAAAACGCGAAGTATCCACAATCTTGAAGCATATTTATTAATAAACGGACTTAACGGATTCTGCGGTTTGTAACTACCCGTGAACGGGGGCGTTCCCTGTGTTATAGAAACAGTGGCACTATCATCGAACGTTGTATTTATGTAATTTGCACCTCCGGTGCCATTCCACTGACTTAAATTAATCATCTCATCCGGTCCTCTTAATTGAATAATCAAATCTCCGTCATTTGGATGATATATTGNCAGGTTCACTTTAATCATATCAATAAATTTTGAGTTTTGATTTATCGAAATTGTATCACTTGTCAACTCAAAATCATTAATTGGCTTTGGTAACGTATTGGAACATTGGTTTAAATTTAAATACACATCATAATTAAATACATTTTGTGGTGGGACCGTCCCGGGTGGATTAATCCCGTTTCCTCCTGTCGGAAGTGTTGCCGTAATAGTTCCGACAGAATCTTGCAGGGCAATATAATACGAAATTTGCGAACCACCCGGTTTTCCGGGAATTAAAAATTTGAAAGTGTCCCGAACTATTAAAAATGCATTTACAAACTGAAATGGTTCATTCCTGTTTTTAAAATACAATCTTGGTTGATATGTACCATGATTTATATTAACAGGGGTTTTAATTTCAACAATGGCAATTCTTGAAGAAGTATCTGACATAGAAACCAGAGGTCGGTGATTTATAAATATATTTTTATTCAATGCCCAGGATAATAATGTAGCAATTGACGTTTTAACTACTTTATAGAAAAACTGAACATTAAATTTATCAAACCTGTCATTTATTGTATGATAATAAGGATTAAAATAAGGACTCCCTTTTTCTATAACTCCCATTCCCCTGTAACCTTTAGCAGTAAAATAATATTCGTCACTTACTTCTCCAAAACTTCTGTATGGATTTAATCCTATTTGATATATTGAATTACAATTAATAAATGATTCACATAAGCAAAGCGAATTTGTATCGGCTATTAACCTTGTTTTCATATCGTTGACTCCATCATATCCTATCATATCTAAATTTATGACACCCAAAATTGTATCTCCTCTTGAATAACAACTATCGGCAAAAGCTTTGCTTCCCACAAGAAACGGACTTACCTCTTCTTCATCAAAAGCTGTAAAAACTACTGTATAATCAAGATTCATATTAGCAAGAAGTCTTGCCGCTTCAAGCACAGCACATACACCCGAAGCATTATCGTCTGCGCCATGTATTGTATCATAAAGACCGGGGAATGGATTTATAATATCATCATAATGAGCACCTATTATAAATTTTCTGTTCGGGTATTTTATCCCGGTTTTCTCTGCGTATACATTAATACAGGTATCATTATTATTCATATATTTAGGGTTCAATCCGAAACTCTGAAATTTTTCGTAAATATATTGGGCGGCTCTGATATTTCCGATTGTCGGTGCATATCTCGAATATAAAATTTGCGGAATACCTCCAATGTTAACTATCGTATCACCGCTTAACTCTTTATTCATTCGCGAAATTGATTGAATTGAAACCAGATTCATAACCGAATCTACCTGACGGTTATATATAACCTGCAACAGTGCGGATTTTACTAATAAAACGACAAAAACGAAAATAAATATTTTTTTCATAACAGTTTTATTCTTTATGAAATAATAAATTATTTTATCAATATCATTCTCTTTACATCTGTAAAATCATTAGCAGTTAGTTTATAGAAATAAATTCCCGATGCCAATCCGCTGCCTTCAAATGTTGTTTCATACTCTCCCTGCTTTAAATTTTCATTTATAAGTGTTGCCACTTCTTTTCCTAAAATATCATATATCTTTAGGCTTACAAATGTGTTATTTGTTATTTTATATTTGATATTTGTTGAAGGATTAAATGGGTTGGGATAATTCTGGTATAATGTAAATTCGTTTGGTAAAATTTCATTTTGTGCAAAAATATTAATAACGGGTCCGAGCAGGGTATCGAGTAAGGTTGTGTAATTTTCTATGATAATCTGCCTCGCCTCGTTGCAGAGAAACCTCTTTAAAAACATTACGGTTTTTAATTGAAAATATTCGAGCGGATAATAAGTTTCGTGTCCCGCACCGGGTACATAATCGAGTTCAAATGGTTTTACAAGATTTCTGAACCGCTTTCTAATTTCATTCGAACCCATTGTCTGTAAATAGTTAGTACAGTTGTACGCATAACCTGTTCCATAAGGTACAACGATATCAGCCGTGCCGTGAAACATCAATGTCGGAACAACATTCGATAGCTTGATAAATGATGTGTCGAATAAACCTCCCGAAATACTTACTACCGATTTTATATTAAATTGGTTTCTGTAAGAGTTTGTAGCCGTATCGAGCAAGCCAAGTTCATTTGCTAAAGAAGGATTAAAATTGTTTATATCCTGTTGAGTTGCATATGATATCATTAAACTCGTCACCGCACCGGCACTAAGCCCCGCACTAAACATATAGTTTGTATCTATACCATATAAACTTGCATTCGCTTTAAAATACCTGAAAGCCGCTTTTGAGTCCTGCATTGCCCTATAAGTTGCTTTTGCCAATGAGTATCCATCGCCAAGACACTGAGATGGGACAATCCCGGTGTTCCAACCTACACGGTAATCGATGGAGGCACATACATAACCTCTTGCGGAAAAATCGAGCATTGGAATTTTTATGTCATACTTATCACCTGCATAAAATCCTCCTCCGTGCATAAGCAATATAAAAGGTCTTTTTTGAAGCGGGTCTATTGAAAATTTTGGATAGGATATTATAAACTTCAAAACCATATTATTTCCTTGCCAGTCGATATTCTGTCCGTAAGTTACGTTTCCAAGCGTATCGATTTGGTCAAGACTAAAATAATAGGTTGTATCAAATCTGCCGGGAATACAATATTGTTGTGAATAAACAATATTCGCATAAAAAGAAAATATTGCGATAATAAATAGTAATTTTACCTTCATATGTACAAATATAAACAAAAATTTTATTATTAACATTCTTTTATTTTACATTTAAAAAAACGTTTGATTAAACTAAATTGCTATAAATAATAAATTTCAGCTAAATGTTCGAAGAAATAGTAGATTCCAAATACAGGCAATTAAAAAATATTTCGGATAAGATTAAAAATATATCTATCGAAGAAATAAAGAAAAGTGACTTACCGCTTTTTGCTGTTAATTTTTTATCTGTTGAGCAATCCGTAATAAATGATAGAGATACTCTTAATGCTCTCCTTGAGAAATCCGTTAAATTAATCGTTAACTATACGCTTAGACCGAAATGGACTTTAATAAATTATCTCTTTGGAAGCTATGACTCGAAACCAGCAGATGAAATTTCGAATAAAGCGGAAGTTTTCGGATATTATAGGTATTATATAGATTTGATTTCAAATCACATCAAAGACAATGCTTTAATGTTCATAACCCAGGAAGATGTAAGAGACCTGACTGATGAAGCAAATAAAGTCGTTCTGGAAAAATTATTAAAAGATACATCGAGCATAAAAATTAAGAATTTCTTTTCGCAAATATATAAACTGAAATATGGTGAAGACAGGGAAATAAATCTCGACTGGAGCATCCCGTACCTGTTTATAAAATTATTCCTTGAAGATAAAGAATTCCAGGGGCTTATAGATAAATTTAAAATAATCCCCGGTCTTGATGACTCTATGGAAATAGAAATGAAAACTGCAATAAAAGTTCTTACGGATAAATATTATGTAAATAGTGATTTCTTTGTTTTGAAAAATGAACCCCCATCCGGAAAAATAGAAAATGGGAAAATTGAAAAAAACGGTAAACAAGAAGAAAAAGAAATCAACGATACTATTAAACAGGAAGCAAAAACAATCAACGATACGATTAAACCGGAAGTAAAGAAAGAAGAAAAAAAGATTTTTACCGACGATAAAATTAAAGTCGAAGTAGAAGAAAAACCAAAAGGAATAATCAGGATAATTAAAAATATCCCAACTAAAAGATTTCATAAAGAAAAAAAGGTTACCGAAGAAAAGCCTAAACAGGTCATCGTAGAAGAAATAAAAAAAGACATCGCAGAAGAAACGAAGAAAGAAATTGCAGAAGAGAAAAATGAAGTCTACGAAAAGATGAAAGAGTCGGGTAATAAATTTAAAATCAAACATCTTTTCAAACAGGAAGAATTAGAAGTAATTAAGAAAAAAGTTTTCAAGAATAATAGAGGTGAAATGTACGATGCATTGGAAGAACTCGAAAAGTTCAAGAACTGGCAAACCGCATCGGATTACCTTAAAGATATTTACATTAAAAATAAAGTTGATTTATATAATAGATATACGGTGCTATTTATTGATTTATTAAGCGACTATTTTTCGGAATTAGAGAAAGGAAAGTAATTTTGTTTTTAGATTATGCAAAAATATATATAAAATCCGGTGACGGTGGTAATGGATGTATCAGTTTCCGAAGAGAGAAATACGTTCCGAAAGGTGGTCCTAACGGCGGGGACGGCGGAAAAGGCGGAGATATAATTTTTAAAGCTTCATCGCAACTTTCGACTTTAATCGATTTCCGGTATAAAGCACACTATAAAGCCGGCAGAGGTCAGCACGGAATGGGCGGAGATAAAACCGGAAAAAATGCAGAGGATATAATTATCAATGTTCCCTGCGGTAGTGTTATAAAAGATTTTGAAACAGGCGGAGTCATAGAAGAACTTTTAACCGATGGAGAAGAAAAAATTATTCTCAAAGGCGGAAAGGGCGGGAAAGGTAATACACATTTTAAATCTTCCACCAACCAGGCGCCCCGCACAGCAGAAAAAGGAAAACCCGGAGAGGAAAAAGCAATCATCATTGAATTAAAACTTATTGCTGACGTTGGACTTGTAGGGTTTCCAAATGCAGGTAAATCGACTTTGATTTCAAAAATATCTTCTGCTAAACCAAAAATTGCAGACTACCCGTTTACTACGCTTGTCCCTAATCTCGGCATCGTAAAATATAAAGATTATGACTCCTTCGTAGTTGCGGATATTCCGGGAATAATAGAAGGAGCATCGAGCGGAAAAGGGTTAGGGATACAGTTCCTGCGTCATATTGAAAGAACAAGATTACTGCTTTTCCTAATAGATACTACTAAATTTAGCGGGCAGGAAAAAAACTTTTTAAAAGAATATAAAACGCTTTTAAAAGAACTCGAAAATTACGAAGCCGATTTAATCGATAAACCCAAGATACTTTGCTTTACAAAAATAGATGCCATTACGGATAAATTAAAAACAAAACTTGAAAAAGTAAAAACCGACACGGATAAAATTTTGATTTCCTCCGTATCGGGAGAAAACTTAAATAAACTGAAAGATATAATCTGGAAAAATCTGGAAAAAAGAAAATAGGAAAGAAAATAATTAAAATATATTTTCGATTTTAAATAATATATGAAACATAAACCAACAATATTAATTTGTAATGATGACGGAATAGGTGCCGATGGCATTAAAGCCCTTGCAAAAGAAATTAAAAAATTCGCAAACGTGATAGTAGCCGCACCGCACACACAGCAGAGTGCCGTCGGACACTCGATTACTATGTCAAGCCCGATTAGAGTAAAAGAAGTTCCGGTATTCAAAAATTTATACGGCTACGCTATAGAAGGTACTCCGGCAGATTCGGTGAAACTCGCTGTGCATACACTTTTAAAAGATAAAAAAATCGATTTGCTAATTTCCGGCATTAACCAGGGTGCAAACACTGCAATAAATACTATATATTCGGGAACAGTTTCCGCCGCTACGGAGGGAACAATTCTCGGAATACCATCTATCGCAATTTCTCTGACAAGTTATACTTATACCGATTTTTCCCTCGCGGCTAAATTTGCATCGAGAATAGCAAAAGTCGTTATTAAAAATGGATTGCCAAAAGGAACTCTTCTGAATGTAAACGTACCTGCAATTAAAAAAATTAAAGGTGTTAAAATTACACGACAGGGAAAATCTTCGTGGGACGATACATACGAAATCCGTACTGACCCGGGCAATCGTAAATATTACTGGCTTACCGGAAGTATGAGAAAAATCGACAAGACAATTGAGTTTGACGTGAAAGCTGTTGACGAAGGATACATCTCCGTAACCCCGATTCACTACGACCTTACGGATTATAAGATGTACGAAGAAATGAATAAATGGAAAATATAATTAAGTTAAAAAGTTATAAAGTTTTTAAAGTTTTAAAGAAAACAAAATCTTTAACTATTTTTACCGTTGTTGGTGTTTAAGCGAAACAACACCAACAACGAAATTCGGTTGCTGTTGGTGACGTCTGATAAATCAGACTTAAACACCAACAGCGGCAGGAAAAAAACAATTTGAAAGTTATAAAGTTTTAAAAATTTGTAAAGTGAGAACAAAAAAAGTTATAAAGCTTTTGACCTTATAACTTTTTAACTTTAAAAACTTTATGAACTTTATGAACTTTATGAACTTTATGAACTTTTCTGACTGCTCTATTTAGCTTTCTTTTCTGCTTTCTGACTGCTTACTGCGTTTTTTATCCATTTTGTAGTTACCGATTTTGGTCTGATAATCGGAGCCATTATAATCCTGTTCATAATCAACTGAGCCGCAAGACCTATTATTCTCGATACGGAAAAAAGTACGGTATAATATTCGAATTCGGTCATTCCGTAATGGAACAGCAATGCTCCGCTCGATGCATCTACATTGGGCCACGGGTCTTTTACTTTTCCCGTTTCTTTTAAAATTGGCGGTACGACTTTGAATAATTGCTTTACAATTTTGAATATTTCATCATCTGCCATAACCTTATCGCCAAATTCAACTAAAGCTGTAAACCGTGGGTCGGTTACTCTCAGCACTGCGTGTCCGTAACCTGAAATTACTTTCTTGTTGTGAAGTAAATTAAGAGCATAATTTTTTACTTCCTCATCACTTGGAGGATGCCCGATGTCATCTCTTAATTTCAAAATAAATCTTAAACATTCCTGGTTTGCAAGTCCGTGCAGAGGTCCGGCAAGTCCGTTTAGTCCGGCTGAAATTGCAAAGTACATATCCGATAAAGCAGAGCCAACGGTTTGAGTTGCCATAGCACTTACGTTTCCGCCTTCGTGGTCGCTGTGCAAAACAAGATACAACCTCATCAGTTTTGCAAATGAACCGTCAGGGTCATTAATCCCGAGCAGGCGGGCATAATTTGCTCCCCAATCGAGTGAAAAATCCGAATTAATTCTTGGTCCTTTATTAAATTTTCTTCTGTATATATACGCCGCTATCACCGGAATCCTCGCAAGTAAATTCAACGCATCCCAGAACATCGGCTCCCATAAATGGTCTTTAGGCATTCCTTCTTCATATCTTTTCTTGAAAAATGATTCGTTTTGCATAACAAGCACTGCGGTATTTAGCATAACCATAGGATGGGTTTCCATTGGTAATCCGTTAATTACATTCCATACATAAAACGGTACATCTGCACGACGTTTCAATTCATTCTGAAGGTCTATCAAGGCTTCATTATCAGGTAATTCGCCTGTAAGTAAAAGATAAAATATTTCTTCCGGGATTTTATCGGTAAGCTCGAGTATAGGGATACCTCTGATAATAAGACCCGTATCAAGTCCGACTTCAGAAGTATCACAGATTAAACCCTTTATCCCCCGCATACCCCCGTAAAGTTGCTCAAGTGTTACTTCCCCTATGGCAACCGAAGAGTTTTTTTCCATAATACTTTTTGCCTCTTCTCTTAATTTCGGAATTTGCGCCGAGAGCTTATCTTTTAATATCATACTTTTTTATTTTAAATTTAAGAAGTAATTATATATTTATTTTCATTTTGTAAAAAGCTATGTTAGAATCCTTGTGGAATCATAATAAAATTGAAATAAAGCCTTATTAATATTAATTTAACATAACATTAAATTAAAAAGTTTATAAGATTATGAAAATAATATATCACGGACATTCATTTGTCCAGCT
>JGI20214J51088_10003482_pt1 | contig 10368 bp, 7 predicted proteins | sample WetSurMetagenome_FD_51088 | JGI IMG/M metagenome (IMG submission 51088) | reverse complement strand
CACGTATGGGGCTACGATTTCGACCCGCAGACCAACGTCGTCGACGTCTATGTCCGGCGGCTGCGAAGCAAGGTGGATCTGAAGCCCGACGCGCCGCTCATCGAAACCGTCCGAGGCGTGGGTTATCGGATGATCAAGCCGGCAGAGGGGTAAGCTTTTGTTCCGTGTAAAGATAGCCCTGCTTTCCGTTTTGCTCTCGGGTTCCGTCCTCGTGGGTCTCGGTCTCTATTCTCTTGACCTGATGAACAAGGTGGGCATGGCCCGCATTGACCGTGAGATCCTGACGTTGGGCGAAGGTCATCTCGCAACCCGGCCTCCGAGGGNCTACTGGCAGAATTTCGAATCGTCGCTCCGGTTCATCTACGGCGAGGAGCGGTCGGAAACCCTGATCGTCCAGATCAAGGACTCGTCGAACGAGGTTCTTTTCAAGTCTTCTCATTGGCCCGCAGAAATTACAGAGGACTCCTTTCCGGGCTTTGATCGTGCAATGGACACACGCCCACCCGCTCCCGACGTGAAGGACGAGCGTCGTGGCCCACCTCCTGAGGCATATCAAGCCTGTGAAGGCAAGAGCGCGGGAAGTACATCGCAGTTCGTGGATCCGCGCGGGGAGACGTTAAAGGGAATCTGCGAGGAAGAAAACGGAAAACTGGTCCTCCGGCCGGATCGTCGCATGGGTGACAGCCCGGGACGGCCCGAGGAAGGGCCTGGGGATCGGCTGCCTCCCCCTCCTCCTAGATTCGATCAACCGGAATGGCCTGTGCCTCGAATGAAAAAAACGCCGTACTTTGCGACCCTCCATACACCGTCGGGCGTTTGGCGCACCGGGATCATGGGAAGCGACCGTATGACCATGATCGTCGGCGTGAACATGGCCGGCTTCTACGAGGATGCCGATCGTTACAAAATGGCTTTCCTGGGGATCATACCGGCAGCCCTGCTTCTTCTCGCAGGGGGAGGGTGGGTGCTTGCCCGGCGGGCGCTCAAGCCCGTTGCCCTCATCACCCGGACAGCAGAGGGGATTACGGTTCGCGATCTGGATCAGCGGGTTCCCCTTGTTGACGCGGACAAAGAATTGTCCCGGCTCGTGGAGGTGATCAACGGCATGCTCGATCGCCTGGAAAAGAGCTTCGGCCAGGCGGTCCGGTTCAGCGCCGATGCGGCGCATGAACTGCAGACCCCGCTGACCATTCTCCAGGGAGAACTGGATAATGCCGTGCAGCACTCGCCGGTCGGCTCGGAAGAGCAGCAGCGCTACAGCGGGCTCCTGGAGGAAGTGCAGCGGCTCAAGGCGATCGTTCAGAAACTCCTGATCCTCGCACGCGCAGACGCGGGCAGGCTCAACCTGCATCTCGAGCCCGTGGATCTGAGCGCCATGATCGAGTCCGCGGTCGAAGATGCAGGTGTCATGGCCCCGCACCTGCAGGTTGAGAAACAGATCGCTGCCGGCATTATCGTGAAGGCAGATCCCGATCTGATGGGACAGGTCGTCCGGAACCTCATGTCCAATGCCGTGAAATACAACCAGGGGAACGGCTTTATACGGTTTCAATTGTACTCCTGTGACCATATGGCCCGCTTCACGATTTCCAATACCGGTGTTCCGATCCCTGAGAAGGACCGAGAGAAGATATTCGACCGGTTCTACAGGGTTGATCCCTCTCGCAGCAAAGACATCCCCGGCTCCGGTCTCGGGCTGAGCCTCGCGCGGGAAATCGTCCATGCCCATGGCGGCGATCTCCGCCTCGATCCTGCTTCCGGCAACATGGTCTCCTTTACTCTTTCATTGGCCTGCAGTTCCCGCTGATCCTGTTCCATTGTGCCGTCCCCGGAATGACATCGACCCCGTTTCCCTGAGACCTTCCCCGTCCCATTCCTTCCCTCTCGTCTCATTTCAAAAATGACAAATCTTTCATAATCCCGATGCGGTCTCCTTCATGTTCCTGATCGATACTAACAGGCGAGCGGAACAAGCAAAATGATGCTCCTCNGGAGGTTAGTAAATGTGTACGAAACCAATCTATGGTGCTGATNCAAAGCTTTATGATCCAGTAATAAAAATGTGTGATTTCCAATCTCTGTACAGTGACAATCGCCAAACCGATAAGGACTCGAGAAAAAGCCATACGGCCGCCATCAAATGCCCCCATTGCCATAACAGAGCAGAACTTATTTCTTTCGGTGAAGGCTGGGTAGGTGTGTGTTGCAACCAGCTTGTCTATAACCAAAAAAATCTGCCGGGTGAGCAGGCAGAGTAAATTTTCNTGTCTATTCATAAAGAGATGAAGGTGCAGATATGCCNTCTGAAAAAAGAGATAACTCAACAAGTCAACTGGAGGAGAGAGAATGAAAACGATAACTTTTTTTCTTTGCCTGCTTTTCCTCATAGGAGGCAGCGCCTATGGAGATCAGGCTGCCCCCGGCGTTACGGAGGGGTCCCGGATCCAGCAAGACGGAAAAGGCGAGTCCGCCCCTCAGGGTGGACCTCGCTTCGGCCCGCCCCCGGAAGCCTTCAGGGCCTGCGAAGGGAAAACCGCCGGCAGTACTGCTCAGTTCACGAATCCCCGCGGTGAGACCGTGACGGGGCTCTGTCGGAGCGACGGAGAGAGGCTTGTGCTCCGGCCCGACCGGAACCCGGGAAATTCCCGGGAGGGGCGCAGCGGCCCCCCGCCCGAGGCCTTCAAGGCCTGTGAAGGCAAGACAGTCGGAAGCACAGCGCAGTTCGTCGACCCGCGCGGGGAAACGTTGAAGGGAANNTGTGGGGAAGAGGACGGAAAGCTGGTTCTCCGGCCCGATCGCGGCGGGTCCGGGGACCGGCCGCAGTGAGAACAGCCTTCGTGCTTTTCCACGGAATCAANATGGTTACGAAGATTTTTGGGAGGTCGTCATGCCAAGGGGAAAAACCGTTCTATTGCTGATCATCACGCTTGCAGCGTTCGCGTTCCTGGGTTGCGGCGGCGGGGAGTCGTCTTCTTCATCCGGCGTGTCCTCCGCGCCCACACCCTCGCCCACGCCGTCCTTCACCATGACCCAGACCCTCTCCGACGGGGCCCAGCGGACGACGCTGGCTTTCGCCGGGCTCGCGATGATGACGGGAAACCTGGAAGCCCAATCCTTCTTCCCCCCGGGCAAGGTGGCTGACTACACCGGGTTTCAGTACCTGCGCGACAACGACCCCGACAACATGGGCCACAACACCAGCTTCCTGACGCGGGTGGCCAACAATGTCATCTACATCCTGACCGACAGCCAGTTCAGCCAATTGAAGGCGCTGGCCGTCGCCCAGCAGGACCAGATCAACCTTTACGGCTACAGGCGCTTCGCCCTGATGAAGGCGTTCCGGCGCCTCCTGGAGGGCGACACTCCCGCCGGCTCATCGGGCCTGAATCTCAACGCGGTGAAACAGGCCTCCCGGGAACTCTACCTCATCGACGGGCAGATTAGCTTCGACCGGGCCCTGCTCTACGCCAATATCCTCAATTCCATGACGTCGGCCCAGAAAGCATACCTCGACGCCATGAAGGGCAACGGCTGGAATTCCTGGCCGGACATCACGGATGATCAGGTCAGGAGCAAAATGCAGGGGCTGCCCCAGGGCACTTCCGTGGCCGTGATGACCTATGCCGGCGATTTGTTCAGCTGGTATGCCGGATCGCTCACGGCCGATGTCTACTTCTGCCCCGAGCGTCACGGGACCTACTACGGCTCCTTTTACATGAAAGACGCACCCGCCGTCGGCCACGAGGGATACAGCATCGACGAGCAGCTCACCGCCACGGCGGGAGCCGCCCTCAGCGACGCCTCGAAAGGATACGTCACCCAGGCCCAAGCCGCATTGATGTCCGGGCTGGTGGCCACGCAGAGGAACAACCTCTATGCGAGCGCCACCAGCATCGTCTCGGTGCGGACACAAATCGCCACCCTGCTGCGCAGTCTCCTGGACTCAACGGTTTCCAGTAATGCCGTCNAGACCCAGGTGCTCGCGCTTTCGGAAACCTACGGGGATCTGGACGGCGAGAACAACTACCACTATGCCAGTGGCTTCACGCAGGTGTACACCTCACTGACGGCCGGACAGAAGACGCAGCTTGCCGCTCTCCGGGAATCCATCCTGTCCGGCACCTACACCGACGGGACAACCTATGATTACACCGTCGCCGCTGCACCGTACCTCTACTCGAGCGTCATCACGGACCTGATTGTCCTGACGCCGTACATCGGTGATACGGATGACCTGTTCTTCGAGCCCTGAGGCACAATGGCATAAACCTGGCAATCGCATGAACCCGGCAATTGACGAAAAGCAATGGCCCACTGGAATCGCTTCTTGCGGGAGATGAAAGAAATGAAAACGAAAATGATCCTCCTCATAATGGTTGTGAGCTTGTGCGTATGTGTCGCGATGGCACAGGCACAACAGCCGCCTCCGCCGAGGAAGGCGCCGCCCCCGCCCCGGGGGCAGCAGGCCCGCGAACCCGCTCAGCGGTACTCGATCGAGCAGGCCGTGTCGGATCGGGCGCAGCTCCACACGATCGCTTTCAACGGCCTCGCCTTCATCACCGGCGACTTCGGCAGCGCCACGTTCATCCCGCCCGGGAAGGTCTCGGATTTCTTCGGGTTCCAGTACATGCGCNACNTCGACGCGGTCGGCAAGGGGCACAACCCCATGTTCCTCGACCGCATCGCGGGCAACGTGCTCGGGATTCTCTCGACGGATCAGCGCAGGGCCTTCGAGGAGGCCGCGCGGGACCAGGAAGCACTCATGAAAGAGATCGCACTCAAGCGCTTCCCCCTCATTGCCGCTTTCTACCGGGACCTTGCCGGCGACCTTCCGCGCGGGAGCACCGGGCTGGACCGGAAGGCCCTCGTGTCCTATTGCGGCGATCTCTTCNCGCTTGATGCCCAGCTGGCCTGGCGCCGGGCGAAGGTGTTCGGGGCGGTGGCCGCCTCCCTGACCCGCGAACAGAAGCAGGCCCTGGGCAGGCTTCAGTTCGGCAACTTCAACTCCTGGCCGGAGGTGGACCGCGAAGACGTTCGCCGCATGCGCCCCCGCGGGGCCTCGAAGCTCATCAGCGTGGGGTACATGACCCTCGCCAGCGAATTCTTCAGCTGGTATGCCGGGTCCGTCGAGGCCGACACCTATTTCTGCCCCGAGCGTCACGGGACCTATTTCGGCGGGTTCTACATGAAGGACATGCCGGCCATGGGGCAGAGGGACTACGATATCTCGACCTCGCTGACGGGCGATGCCGGCGAGGCGTTCATCGATGCGCTCCATGCACGGCAGCGCTCGACCCTCACGGGCGTGATCGAGCGGCAGCGAAAAGCGCTCCGGGAGATCGTCGAGGTGCGACGCACCATCTCGACCCGGCTGCGGGGGTTCCTCAAGGGGGAAGGTCCCCCGGAGCGGGACATCGTGTCGCTGGGTAGGCGCTATGGGCAGCTCGACGGCGAGCTGGCTTATGAATACGCAACAGCCTTCATGGCCATTGCCAGAACGCTCGACGCAAAGCAGAAGGAGACGCTAAGGCGGCTGAGGCCCTNCCAGGGCCGCGAGGAAGGGACGGCATTTCTGTACTCGGACCGCATCCCCACGCCCGGATTCCACGATCTGGCATTCCTGCTCGGATCAAAGTAACGGGAAATGCCATGACCCGGTATCGTCTTGTCCGGGGCTCCAGNGCCCTGCCAGCCCTCTTCTGCTTCGCGGTGAGCCAGCTCCCGTGAGGCTCGGGGACGTATGCACTTCGAGACCGGGTCTGCTGCGTTCCTGACGCAAATCCTCGGTCAATCGACCGATCGTTCGCAGAGCAGACCTATCCAGCTGAATCGTTATTCATTTCCGGGCAGCAGTTTTTTATCCTTCCTCCCGTGGCAAAAATCCAAAAAAACCGTTGACAAATTGAATCGAATAAATAAAATGAATGAACGTTCATTCCGATATTGGCGGCCAGAGGTAACGCGATGAAAAATAATGACAAACGTGAAGAGATCATGCAGGCGGCCCTGGAACTCATCGCTGAGCACGGGTTTCACGGGGCGCCGATGGCCATGATCGCAAATAAGGCAGGAGTGGCGGCCGGGACGATCTATCGCTATTTCGAGAGCAAAGACGTATTGATTATCGAATTATACCGAGAGCTTGAGGAGAAGCTCGTCGCCTTTCTGCAAGATGGATACTCTACCTCAAAACCCATTCGGGAAAGGTTTCTTCACATCAACGCGTCGGTTCTGAGGTTCTTCATCGCCAACCCCCTCTACTTCCGATACATAGAGCAATACATGTACTCACCCTTCGGGATAGCCCTGAAGAGGGATCGACTTTTGGGTAAATCAGACGAATTCGATATTTTAAAGAGCCTTTTCGAGGAGGGGATCGCCCAGCAGGTTCTCAAGGAGCTGCCCCTTCCCTTGATTATTGCCCTGGCATTCGGCCCTCTTCTTGTCCTTATTCGAGACCATATACTGGGATTGATCTCAGTGGATGATGCCCAGATCAAACAAGTCATAGAGGCATGTTGGGACGGAGTCAAAAGGTGACGTAACAGAACGAGTATCGGTGAGCAATGCAGAATGAATGTTCATTCTTGAGGCCCGGTTGAGGACTGACGGCAAACAAAAAAATAAAGAGGTACGGAAGCGCATGAGAATGGCAAAAACAGATTGGAGAAGAGCCGGATTCATGACGGCAGCGGCAATACTCGTCGGGACATGGATCCTGTCCGGCTGCGATTCCACGGCCAGGGCGCCGTCCCAGGCAGGCCCTCCCGAGGTTGCCGTGGTGGAGGTGAAGCCCCAGCGGGTTGCGATCACTACGGAACTGCCCGGCCGGACATCTGCCTATCTTGTTGCCGAGGTGCGGCCCCAGGTGGGGGGCATCATCCAGAAACGATTCTTCACGGAGGGCTCCGATGTGAAGGCCGGAGACGTCCTCTACCAGATCGACCCGGCGACGTATCAGNCAGCTTACGACAGCGCAAAGGCACAGCTCGCAAGGGCNGAAGCNAACATCTCAACAACCCGTGTCCGCGCCGAGCGCTACAAGGAGCTGGTCGAAATCAAGGCCGTGAGCCGGCAGGAATACGACGATGCAGCCGCCGCCCTCAAGCAGGCCGAAGCGGATATCGAAGCCGGCAAGGCGGCCGTGGAAACCGCACGGATCAGCCTTGCATACACCAAAGTCACTGCGCCCATTGCCGGGCGCATCGGCAAATCGTCTGTGACCGTAGGCGCACTGGTGATGGCAGGCCANGGCCTGCCCCTTGCCACGGTTCAGCAGATCGACCCCGTATACGTCGATGTCACCCAGTCGAGCGCCAGCCTGCTGCAGCTGCAAAAGAGCATGGCGAGCGGCACGCTCAAACGAGACAGCGCCAACCGGGCAAGGGTCAAGCTGNTCCTGGAAGACGGTACTTCCTATCCCCTGGAAGGGGCGCTTCAATTCCAGGACGTCACGGTGGACCCGACAACCGGGTCCTACATCCTGCGAATTGTATTTCCCAATCCGAAACGTGTCCTGCTGCCGGGCATGTTTGCGCGAGCCGTCCTGGAAGAAGGGGTCAACGAGCAGGCTCTCCTCGTGCCGCAGCAGGGCGTCAGCCGCGACCCCAAGGGGAATCCCACTTCGCTGATCGTGGACGCCGAGGGCAAGGTCCAGCAGCGGATGCTCACACTGGATCGCACGATCGGCGACAAGTGGCTCGTTTCGGCAGGCCTTGCGCCGGGAGACCGGGTGATCGTCGAGGGAATACAGAAGGTCAGGCCCGGCGCTTCCGTAAAGGCGATCCCCTTCGTAGAGGCAAAGGGATCGGACGGCAAGACCGCTGCACCACCTGCTGCCGCTAAGTCGAACTGAGGGAGGCGCCAGATGCTTTCGAGATTCTTTCTGGATCNTCCTGTTTTCGCATGGGTCATCGCCATCATCATCATGGCGGCAGGGGGACTTGCGATCTACAACCTGCCCATCTCGCAATATCCTCCCATCGCTCCGCCCTCCATTGCCATCAGCGCCTTCTACCCCGGGGCCTCGGCGGAGACCGTCGAGAACAGCGTGACGCAGATCATCGAGCAGAAGATGACCGGCTTCGACAAGATGCTGTACCTGTCCGCCGTGAGCGACTCGTCCGGGCAGTCCCGCATCGAGCTGACCTTTGCCCCGGGAACCGATCCGGATCTTGCCTGGGCGCAGGTGCAGAACAAGCTTCAGCTTGCCATGGCGAACCTTCCGGAAGTCGTTGGGAGCCAAGGGGTCAAGGTCAGCAAATCAACGCGCAACTGGCTGATGATCGTGGGACTGATCTCGGAAGACGGGAGCATGGACGGAAACGACCTGCGCGATTATGCCCAGTCCAACCTGGAAAAGGTGCTCTCGAGGGTGCCCGGTGTCGGGGAAGTGGAGAANTTCGGGGCGCAATACGCNATGCGNGTGTGGCTCAACCCCGACAAGCTCACCAACTACGGGATGACCGTCCAGGACGTCATCACGACGCTTCGGAACTACAACGTGGAGGTCTCGGCCGGGCAGTTCGGCGGGGCTCCGGCAGTGAAGGGCCAGCGCCTCAATGCGGCCATTGTCGTGCAGAGTCTGCTGAAAACTCCCGAGGANTTTGCGGCGATTCCCCTGCGCACCAACCCCGACGGCTCCGTCGTCCGCGTAAGGGATGTGGGGCGGACCGAGCTGGGGACCGAGGCCTACGATATCCAGGGTTTTTACAACGGCAAGCCGGCCGCCGGGCTGGCCGTCCGGCAGGCCGCCGGGGCAAACGCNCTTGAAACGGCCAATAACGTCCGGGCAAAGCTGGACGAGATGAGCCGGTTCTTNCCGCCCGGCATGAAGGTGATCTATCCCTACGACACGACCCCCTTCGTCCGGGTTGCNATCAACGAGGTGGTGAAGACCCTTTTCGAGGCGATCGGACTCGTGTTCCTGGTCATGTACCTCTTCATGGGAAACATGCGGGCCACCCTGATCCCGACTATCGCCGTGCCCGTCGTGCTCCTGGGGACTTTCGGGGTGCTGGGGCTTTTCGGCTTCTCCATCAACATGCTGACCATGTTCGCCATGGTTCTGGCCATCGGCCTGCTGGTCGACGACGCCATTGTTGTCGTCGAGAACGTGGAACGGATCATGAGCGAGGAAGGGCTCTCTCCCAAAGAAGCCACGCGCAAGTCCATGGACCAGATCACCAGCGCCCTGATCGGCATCGGGCTGGTGCTCTCGGCGGTGTTCGGCCCCATGGCGTTCTTCCCCGGCTCGACGGGCGTCATCTACCGGCAGTTCTCGGTGACCATCATCGCCGCCATGCTGCTGTCCGTGGTGGTCGCTCTCATTCTCACGCCGGTCCTGTGCGCGTCCCTTCTGAAACCCGTGGCGGCGGGACATGAACCGGCGGAAAACGCCATCTGGTTCCTGCGCCCCTTTTTCACGTGGTTCGACCATCGTTTTTTCCGCCTGCGGGATCTGTATTCGCGGATGGTCCATCGTTCGATTGCCAACAAACTGCGCTACCTTGTTGCCTTCGCCCTGATCGTGGCGGCCATGGGCATTTTGTTCCTTCGCATGCCGACGGCGTACCTGCCGGACGAAGACCAGGGGATCCTCATGGTGCAGGCCTTGCTTCCGGCCAACTCGACACTGGAACAGACCGATGAAGTCATGGGCCGGGTGAGGGATTATTTCCTCGGGCAGGAGAAGGATGCCGTCGATTCCATCATGACCGTTTCCGGCATCGGCTTTGCCGGCCGNGGTCAGAATGCGGGGCTTGCCTTCGTCAAGATGAAGGACTGGGATCTCCGCAGAGGGTCGGACCTGAAGGTAACGGCCGTGGCCGGCAGGGCCATGGGGGAATTTTCCCGGATCCGCAATGCGATGGTCTTTGCCTTCGCGCCGCCTGCAGTGGTCGAACTGGGACAGGCCAAGGGGTTCGACTTTCAATTGCTGGACCGGGGCGGCCTCGGGCATACCCAGCTGATGGAATCCCGCAACAAGCTCCTCGGCATGGCCGCAAGTGATCCGGCCCTCACGAAGGTCCGGCCCAATGGCCTCGAGGATGTCCCCGAGTACCGGACGAACATCGACTGGGAAAAGGCGGGTGCGCTGGGAGTGCCGATCGCCTCGATACACAATACGATCTCGGCGGCATTCGGCAGCGCCTATGTCAACGACTTTATCCAGGCCGGCAGGGTGAAGCGCGTCTACGTCCAGGCTGACGCGCCTTANCGCATGCTGCCCACCGACCTGGANAGACTCCANGTGCGAAACAACACNGGGAAGATGGTCCCCTTCTCTGCCTTTGCATTTGGACGATGGACCTCCGGTTCCCCGAAGCTGGAGCGCTTCAACGGGTTCCCGTCGCTCAACATCGTTGG
>JGI20214J51088_10003481_pt1 | contig 10368 bp, 9 predicted proteins | sample WetSurMetagenome_FD_51088 | JGI IMG/M metagenome (IMG submission 51088) | reverse complement strand
GATCGTAGACACTGTTGACCATCCGGTCTGATTCCAATTTCAAGGCTATGTCAATTTTATCCGCAGGCATGGTCTCTAAAAAAGTTGTCCAGTCCAGGAATGTGAATGCATTCCACATACCGCCTTCCCGCGAGATGATCTTATCCATGACTCCCGGTGGAAACTGTCGTGTTCCCTTGAACTGCATATGTTCAACCCAGTGGGAGATGCCGGTGATTCCAGGGGTTTCATTCCTGGAACCCACCCGGTACCAGACCCAACTGCTTATGATTGGCGATGAGTGGATCTCTTTCAGTTGTATTTGCAAGCCATTTTCTAGCCTGGTTTTAGTAATTAGCTGCTCCATTTATATAATCCTTATTCTATAATGATAACTGGCCCATAAAAGTTATTAGATACGTGTAAAAAACATAAGCATCATTTTTTACATTCGATATAATATTCACTATATCATATCGTTCTAAATCTGAATAATGAAACCAGATATAATTGTTAGACATTAAAAGTATGAAGGAGTAACCCTGATGGTGGATTCTGGATATATCGTAGCGGTAATTGGAGCCGGTCCTGCTGGTATTTATGCCACCAAGCAGTTGGTTACTTTTGGTCACGAAGTTATTCTGCTAAATAAGGATATTAAACCCGGCGGATTAGCCGAATATGGCATTTACCCTACCAAGCATAAGATGAAAGAAGGGTTACGGAATCAATTCCGCTCCATTCTTTCGGATCCCAAGGTGCATTACTTTGGAAATATCGAAGTGGGTCGGGTGGGTGATATAACGTTTGACGAGATCCGTCAAATGGGATTCAGCGCAATTCTGGTTACTGCCGGAGCTCAGGCTGCACGACACCTGGGTGTTGCCGGTGAAGAATTGAAAGGTGTATATCATGCCAAGGATGTGGTTTATCACTACAATGGACTCCCTCCATACAGCTTGAAAGATTTTAGTATGGGAAAAAGAGTGGCCATAGTGGGTGCCGGAAATGTCATGCTGGACCTGGCGCACTGGCTCATCGAAATGGTCAAAGTGGACGAAGTGATTTCGGTAATTAGGCGTGGTCCTGCAGAGGTCAAGTTTGATAAAAAGGAACTGGAAAATGTAATCTCCTATCTTGACATCATCGCCCTCGAAGCCGAGTTGGAACGTGTTGCTCCTTTCATGCAGGAAGTTGGTGAAGATCCGGAAGAAGCCCGCGAATTTTATCGCGCTGCTTCACACAAAGCGGTACCGCATGATGCTCCCACCCGTTTTACTCTTAAGTTTCTATCAGCTCCCAGGCTACTGGTTGGCGATCAAAATGGAAGAGTAAAGGGTTTGATCGTTGAAGATACAAAACTGCAGGAGTCCCACGGTTATATGAAAGCCGTAGGCACCGGAATTCAGCATACTTTGGATGTGGATACAGTAATCCTGGCGATAGGCGATCAGGTGGACCAGAATCTTGGTCTACCGTTTGAGGGCAGTCAATTCATCCATAACCAGCAGCCGGAGTATCCTGAAGAAGGCATTTCGTATGAGGTATCTGATCCGGGTACTGGCAAAGCAATGAAAGGGATTTTCCTTGCCGGATGGTCCAGGCAGGCCAGTACGGGATTGGTAGGAATTGCCAGAAAAGACGCGATCAATGCCTCCACGGCAGTCAATGCCTACCTTTTGGATAAAAAACCTTTGCCAACAAAAAATATCGTGGATATTATGGAAACAGCCCTGATGCATTGTTCAAACTGTGTCGATTACGCAGATATCCAACTCCTGGAACGTATCGAGCAGGAAAAAGCAGCTGAGTTGGGTTTGGAAGAATTTAAATTTGACACCAACGAAAAGATGCTGATGGCTATTCGCTCCGGTTTGATTGCCTGACATTATACATAGCTAACCAGCCCACACGTTCAAGTCCAACAATAATGGAGAACAATAGCGTTACCAGGGCTATTGTTAATTATCCGATCTTTTTGCGGTAAAATGAGAGGTTGCTCGCTTTAAGAAACGCATTAGTAATCCTTATTTTTCATCATCAGTAATAGGTGTTTTATGGATGGAAGTAACTCAATTGAAACCCAGGGATTGGGCAGGGTCTATAAGATCCGTAATCCGGGTAAAAAGGAAGCCAGGACGTTAACTGCGTTGGAGGGTGTCGACCTGCAAATTCAGCGCGGCGAGTTGTTTGGAATATTAGGTCCGAATGGCGCTGGAAAGACGACCCTGATCAAGATCCTGACTACATTGCTTTCACCGACCCATGGTACCGCCCATGTTGCCGGATTTGATGTCACCAAAGATCCGGAAAATGTGCGCAGCCGCATCAACATGGTTTCGGGTGGAGAATCGTCCGGCTATGGTCTTTTGACGGTGCGTGAAAACCTTTGGATGTTCGCACAATTTTATGGCATCCCAAGCAAGGAAGCCAATGAACGGATTAAGACTCTTCTAAAGATCGTAGGAATTGAAGACCGCGCCAATACCCGCTCTTCATCTTTATCCACCGGCTTGCGCCAGAAGATGAACATTGTCCGTGGATTCCTGACTGATCCCGAGATCTTATTTCTGGATGAACCTACTTTGGGATTGGATGTCGGAGCTTCACGTTCGGTTCGTGATTTTATCCGCCGCTGGATGGATGAAAACCACCAGCGCACATTATTGCTGACCACTCACTATATGGTTGAGGCTGAAGAATTGTGTGACCGGGTGGCGATCATCAATAAAGGCAAGCTGCTGGCATGCGGTACTCCCGCCAGCCTCAAACAATCTCAACAGCGCGAGGCCATATTCCAGATCGACCTGGATTCGCCGAAAAGCCTGGAGGTTTCCGTCTTCGAGCAACTGGCAGGCGTGAATATGGTCAAGCTTCATGATGAAGAAGGTAAAACCGTGATGGATTTGGCTCTGAGTGAAGAGGCGGTGCTGGCCAATGTGATCGCTGCAGCAACAACTCAGGGAGCTCAGATCATCACATTGCAGAAACGCGAACCAACCCTGGAAGATGTCTTTGTCCGTCTGGTCGGTCAACGGATGGAAGAGGTTGAACATGGCAATGATGCTTCCCCCGATTAAAAACCGACAGACTGGTTGGCGGCTTTTTCTGATGACAGTCATCGGGCGTTCCTACCCTCGCGTCGTGGGTATGCAGCGTGAATTATCGTGGATCTTTTTCGACACATTCCTTCCCATGCTGGGTGTAGTCGCTTATGTATTTGTCTACCGGGCGATCAAAGCACCTGAAGACTATGTGGGCTTTGTAGTGGTGGGTGGAGCAATGATGGCGTACTGGATGAATGTCCTCTGGTCCATGTCTTCCCAGCTCTACTGGGAAAAAGAAACCGGTAACCTGGCCCTGTATATCATTTCTCCCGGACCTATGATGGGGATTTTGTTAGGCATGGCGATGGGCGGCCTATTTGCCACGACCCTGCGCGCCCTGGGAATTGTCATCCTTGGCAGCCTGTTCTTTCAGGTGCATTATGTTATTGTCAGTTTCTGGCAATTATTCCTCGTATTCTTCCTTACGATGGTCGCATTGTACGGACTGGGGATGATGACTGCATCCCTGTATCTATTACTCAGCCGCGAAGCCTATCATCTCTCCAACCTGGCGCAGGAACCCATTTTTCTAATTTCAGGATTTTATTTTCCCATTAAAAGCTTCCCGGCGTGGGTGCCCTTCGTGGGGTCCATCATCCCGTTGACTATGGGAATGGATGCCATGCGCCAACTGGCTTTCGCCAGCGGACCCAGCCTCGGTTGGATCAGCGTGAAGTTGGAATTAATCGGGTTGGTGGTATTGTCGGTACTTTTCCTGGTAAGTGCCCGAGTCCTGTTGGATTACATGGAACGGCTGGCTGTCCGTGAGGGACGATTGACTGAAAGTCGAGCTTAACGTGAATTCAAAAACTCCCAATGGTTCTGTTGCCTGGCGCTCATTTCGTATGGCTACCTGGCTGGGTTGGAAGATCGAATCCAACTGGACAGATCCATTCCTGTTTACTGTATACTCCATCGTCAAACCGCTTGCTGCCGCGATGATCCTGGTCGTGATGTACGGGGTGATCAGCCAGGGCCAGTTTGGCTCACCTGTATTCGCTTATCTATTTATCGGCAATGCTTTTTACCAATATGTAGGCATGGTAATGGTCGGCGTCTCCTGGGCCATTGTGGATGACCGCGAGCATTATCGCACGCTCAAATATTTATACGTGTCCCCGATCAGTATTCCATTCTACCTGTTGGGGCGTGGAGTTTCACGGATCATCATCACTACATTTTCGGTGTTCATCATCATGCTGGTGGGGGTGCTTTACTTAAAGATCCCCTTTGACCCGGCAAAGATCGATTGGGTGCTGTTGATCATCAGCGTGATCATTGGGATCATCATGCTGGCCATGCTGGGTCTTTTGCTGGCAGGGGTGACATTGCGGATGGCTCAGTATAGCTTTAATATCGGTGATTCTGTTGCGGGAGCACTTTATTTATTCAGTGGAGCAATATTCCCCCTGCAGGTGCTGCCTACATTCTTGCGTCCCATCGGCTACATTATGCCCATCTCCTACTGGCTGGAACTGATCCGCCGGGCATTGGTGGGTGGGGTTGCTGCAGCCTTCCCGACATTTAGTAATTTTTCCAATTCAGATCTGATGCTGATACTGATCGGATTAACAATATTCTTTGGGTTTGTCAGCGTGTGGGCATGGAGGAAATTTGACTGGCAGGCGCGCGAACGCGGTTTGATCGACCAGACCAATAATTATTGATCCGATTTCTCCAAAAACTACATATATTTATTCACTTGGATTTATTTCTTGCTGGTTTTCTGAGAACGGGTAAAAGAAGCAAAAATCCAATACCTATCACCAGTTCACCGATCTCCACCCCGCGTGCTTGCCAGGGGCCAAAATACGGTGTGCCGGGTAATGGGTGGCTTCCAAATCCAAACACATCCGCCATACCCGAAAAGGCTGCCAACACAAATCCGGTACTGATAAGTCTGAGCCCAAAATCCGCTTTTATACTTCGGGTCTGTTTTCCCCACAGGCTGCCCAGACACACGTATCCACCGATACAAATAATACCCAGGCCGACCAAAAATACTACGATCTGAACAAAACCCACCACCGGGCTGCGGTCCAATCCAAACAAAGCGGGTCGAGCCCCAAAAACGAAAACAAACAATCCCGCCAGACTCAATCCAATACCAAAACGAATACGCCATGGCAGTTTCATAGATGGTTTTAATGTGGCTGTTTGATTCTTGTCCATTTTATGTTTCAGGTAGATTCTTCCGAAGATAATTGATCCAATTCAAACCAAATATCCTGGCAATCTCACTTTGAGAGTACCCTTTTAATTCTAGCATTGGTATTATTCGCCCGATATCTGCCATCGAATTTAATCCAGCGGGTGTGGCTTGATAACCAAAACCTCCATCAAAATCTGTACCGATTCCTACATGGTCAGCTGAACCTAGAAGCTGGCATACATAATCGATCTGATCAACATAAACAGCCAATCTCACATTTTCCTTTGGGTCGCCTTTTTTCCATTCTGTGCTCAGAAACAAGTTGTATGGGACGATGCCAAAGACCCCGCCCCGCTCTGCCAGTTGAACAATGGTCCTGTCTGAGAGGAACCGATTGCTCTCCCGGGCTTTCATCAGAGTCTGGGGATTAGAATGAGTTGCAATGATCTTGCCGGAATAGTGATCAAACGTTCCCTGGACCGACTGAATATCCATGTGGCTGATATCCAGGATGGCATCCAAAGATTCAATCACCTTGACCAATTCGATGCCGTCATGCGTAAGCGGACCGGGTTCTTTCGTTCCACCAGAATATCGGTTTCCCGCCCAGGCAGGTCCAAAGATCCGCACACCTCGTTCAAACCATTCTTCCACTTCTTGAGGTTCACGTACAGCCTCTGCACCTTCCATTGAATAGATCAATCCGACGGGGATATCTTTCGGTGCAGCACTGCTAGAATCGTGTCTGGATAAAAGACTATCCAACTGGCGGCGATTGTACACGGGTTGAAACATATCCGGGCTTTCCCCGGTCAACCGGTCATACGCCTCGATCTGATCCAAATAAAACTGGTGAGCTTCCTGGATGTTTTTATAGGAAAGGATATCCCAATCGCCCTCCTTGGAACGAATGGGGGCGGCGAAAAGGGTGGCAAAGATTAAAGCAGTATTTGCTGCCTGATATTCAGGAAAACCAAGCATGCAATCCCCATTTACACCTGGAATGGCAGTGCTTTTTTCTTTCTTCCTGGTCTCAAAAGCGGATAAACGATAATCCCGCCCGAAGGTCAGCATGTTCCAGGCCAGATCTTCGTGAGAATCAACCATCAGGGGAGTAGCTTTACTAGTTTTATTATCTGCCATATTGCGAATAAAAAAAGCGCACCAGCGGCTGGTGCGCTTTCAATTTGGAATTATTATTCTTTTTTATCTTCGTCAGTGATCTCGTCCATCTGGTCAGCCAGGGTCTGCCAGTCCATCTCGGAATANGCAGGTGAATCCACCCGGCGCAGGCTCAGGCCAATGCGATGGTTTTCTGTATCGATCTTGAGGACTCTCAAGGTAACGACATCGCCTTCTTTTAAAACTTCTTTGGGGTGCTCAATGCGTTTCTCTGATAATTCAGAGATATGGATAAGCCCTTCGATGTCGCCTTCGAGCCGCGCAAAAGCACCAAATTTAGCCAGTTTTGTGATCTTGCCTTCCACCAACTGTCCAACAGTGATGTGTGATACCTGGTTGCCCCAGGGATCATTCTGCAATTGGCGAATGGAAAGGCCAATACGTTTCTTTTCGCGGTCGATGGAGATGATCTTGACGTTGACTTCTTCACCGATCTTGAGAACTTCATCGGGCTTGTTGATGCGGTCCCATGAGATCTCTGAAAGGTGAACCAGGCCATCAGCGCCATTGATGTTCACGAAAGCGCCAAAATCAGCCAGGCTGGTAACACGACCGGTGCGGACATCGCCTTCCTTGAGTTCTTCAAGGATGCGGTCTTTAACAGATTCACGAGTTTCAGTGCTGGCTGCACGTTCTGATAATATCAATCGGCGGCGTTCGCGATCGACTTCAATGACACGTACAGTGATGGGTTCTCCCACCATTTTGGACCATCTCTGGTCGGGAGTGTCGCCAGTCATACCAGCGCGGCGGGTGAGGCTGATCTGGGATGAAGGCACAAAACCGCGTAAACCACCCAGCGGAACAATGAGTCCGCCCTTGTTGTAGCCAATGATCTCTGAATCGAAGCTGGCTCCGGAGGCCTGTTTTTCTTCGGCTTCCTTCCAACTGGCTTCGTCGCGGGCGCGGATGTAAGAGAGGACAACATCGCCGCTCTGGTCTTCAGGATTGATGACATAAACATCAATCTCTTCGCCCACGGTCATCTTCGCCAGAACTTCCGGCGGGATGGCTTCAAATTCTTTACCCGTAATGACACCTTCGGACTTGGTGCCAATACTGACCAGGATCTGGCTCGCGCCGATGCTGGCTATAGTTCCCTTACGGGTCTCGCCTTGGACAGGAGATTCGATGTTGCCTAAACCTTCTGCTGCGAGTAGTGATTCCATGTTTTGGTGATTTTCTGGTGTTTCCCCCTGCTCGAGGTGGGATTCGTTTTGATCCATATGATTACAATACTCCATTTTCAGCGAAATGTCTTAGCATTATAAGAGATTATCGATTTCTTTGCAACCCTATGCATAAAACCATGCGATGGATGAATGTTTTTATCAAAACATAAGCTAGGAATTTCAAGGTTCAATTCGAATATACAAAAAATTTGCCTAATGCCTGATGTTTGCCTTGTTATTCATTTCAGTATTTCCTGGTGGGTTATAATTAAATAGGATTTGTTGGAACAAAGAGCATCCTTTATTTTTGCTTTGTGTTAATTAATATAACAACTGTTATCGAACATTTTCGTATTGACAATATTGCTGGGTTACATACATCATTGCGGAAAGGGAGAAATCGTAAAGTGGTCCGAAACCAGATTCCAGGTTTATTTCAAAGAATTACAACAATATAAGAATAATGAATTTGTTAAATTTATAAAAGAATCTTCTCACTTCCGGACACTATTGTAGCTAAAGCCATTAAGTGTAGCGATTAATCACCCGGGAATACTTTTTTTGGTGAAAGAGGGTATTTTATTCTAAGTATTTGTGTGGGAGAAACCCAATTAATGAATTTTGAGTTTGGGTTTGTAGATAGATCAATTATTTTCAACCATATATCTTAAGGAGGTTAACAATGGGTACACTGTTTCCAAGCGATGAATGGGTCAAAATGATGATGGAAGACTTGAACAAATCTGATACATATTTAGAAGCTGCAAAAAACTGGGAAGGTGACTTCTACTTCATTATCGATCCATTTGGTAAACATGATAAACCAACCATGCTTTATATGGATCTCCTGCATGGTAAATGCCGTGAAGCTTTTTATGTTATTGACCCGGACGTTCGCAAACCTGTTTTTCGGCTTTCGGGCACAATTGAAAACTGGAAAAAAGTAATGACCAAACAGATGGATCCCATGCAGGCTATGATGACGGGTAAGCTGAAACTTCAGGGAAATATGGCAATGGTCATGAAAAATGTGAGGGCAGCAAAAGAGTTAGTAGAAAGCTGCACACGCATAGATACTGAATTTCCGGTCTAATCCATTCATTGATCTATTTTTTTCATTAAGGAGAGCCAAAATGTGGTTTTTCTCCAGTCCTGCCATTGTATTTGGTGACGGCGCTTTGGGTAACCTTGAAACGATCAAGGGTCAGCGCGCCTGTATTGTGACCGATGCCAACCTGGTGAAGCTTGGCTACGTCGAGCGGGTAAAAACCGCCCTGGCATCCACCGGCATGCAGATCAGTGTCATTGACGACGTGGAACCGGACCCATCGCTCGAAACAGTCAAAGCCGGTGCCGCCCGCATGCTGGAAACCAACCCGGATTGGATCATTGCCCTGGGCGGCGGTTCTGTGATGGATGCTGCCAAAGGAATGTGGATCCTCTACGAGCATCCGGATATCGACCCCGAGGCGATCAACCCGATCGATTTGATTGGCCTGCGAGTGAAGGCGCGATTGATCGCCATCCCGACCACTGCCGGGACGGGATCCGAAACCACCTGGGCGATCGTATTAACCAACCACGCCGAGCAGCGCAAACTCGGCCTCGGCAACCGGGAAGCAGTCCCCGATATTGCCATCCTTGACCCTGAATTCATACGCAACCTTCCAGGGAAGGTGACAACTGAGACAGGATTGGATGCACTCACCCATGCCATTGAGGGTTACACCTCCTCGTATGCTAATGATTTCTGCGACGGGTTATGCCTGCAGGCCGCAAAACTGGTGTTTGATTATCTGCCGCGCTGCTACCATGACGGACAGGATATGGAAGCCCGCACGCACATGCAAAATGCTGCAGCCATTGCCGGTTTAGGCTTCGGAAATTCGATGGCTGCCCTGGCACATGGTATGGGCCATGCCCTGGGAGGTGCTTTGCATATTCCGCATGGCTGTGCTGTCTCGCTTTTCTTACCATATTCGATCGAATACTGTGCTCATGTGGAAGGCACACGCTATGCATCCATAGCCAGGTTCCTTAGCTTACCTGCAGAAAATGAGCAAGCGGCTGCAGCCAGCCTGGTGGAAGCCATTCGAAAATTGGAACGCAAAATTGGCCAGCCGCTTACCCTGGCTGAAGCGGGTATCGACCGGGTATCATTCGAGCGCGAATTGGATCACCTTATCTCCAATGCAATGAACGATACCCAGACGATCATGGCCCTCAGGGTACCGGAAGAAGATGATCTGCGGCGGCTGTTCATCTACGCGTTTGATGGAAAGAAAGTGGATTTTTAACTTCATTTTCCAGGTTGAGTCATAGGAGTATATATGTTCAGACGAATGCTAAAGGTAAATCTATCCACCGGGGAAATGAGCAAGGAACAAATCCCTGCACAATGGGTGAATGATTTTATCGGTGCCAGTGGTCTGGCTGCCCGTTTATTATGGGATCATATTGATCCGAATCGTGATGCCCTTGATCCCGAAAGTCCATTCCTATGGGTGACGGGTCCGCTGACCGGTACCGGTGGCCCGGCGACGGGCAGATTTACCATTTGTGGCCGATCGCCCCAGACCGGGTTGTGGGGTGAATCGAACATCGGCGGCTTTGTAGGTCCTGAAATGCGGCGTGCCGGTTTTGATGTTTTATGGATCACAGGCCGCTCTCCACAGCCGGTTTATCTGTTGATCCAGGATGGTTCAGCTGAGATCCATCCGGCCGACCATTTGTGGGGTAAAACGGACACCTATGAAACCCAAAAAACAATCCGTGA
>JGI20214J51088_10003480_pt1 | contig 10371 bp, 9 predicted proteins | sample WetSurMetagenome_FD_51088 | JGI IMG/M metagenome (IMG submission 51088) | reverse complement strand
TTGATCGATCTATTATCCTTAGAAGAAAACACTTTATTTAGGCTAAAAAGAGAAGAATGTCCCCAAATGAGTTTTTGGTAAATTTAAACCGGACACTAGTGGAAACCAAGTTGTCCACTTGACATTTTCATTAAAACATTTATAATTAATTACAGAAGATTAAATGCACGAAACGCTTAATTTGCGGTTCGCGCAATTTTTTTTAAAAAAAGGAAGGATTTTAAAAACAGACGGTTCCTTAATTCAACAAATAAAAAACTAAAAGCCCCAAAGGAGTAGCTTAATGAGTCATCAAACCTTAAAGAAGACTGACTTCGTATCAGTAATGGTATGCATGGATGGGAGAAATATTCGACCGGTGCTGGACTATATAGAAAAGCATTATGGGTCTGAATATCCTGATTTTATCACTGACATCGGCCCCAACAAAGTGCTGGCGGAAAAACGGGCGGCTTTAAACCAAGACAAAAAACATTTTTTCGATTGGGTTTGGTCAAAATTTGTAATTATGTACATTAGAATACGGCTGTCGATTTCAGTACATAAGCATCATTCAAAAATGTTCTTCATTGTTGGCCATGACCATTGCGCCGGTAATCCCGCGCACAAAGCAACACAAATAAAGCACCTTAAAGAAGCTCGAAAAACAGTTGAAAATTTTGGCTTCAAAAAACAAATAGTTTTGCTTTGGGCTGAAGAAATTGAAAAAACTGGAAAATGGATAATTGCCGAAGAAATAGAATAACGATGCTTATTCGGTAAAAAAACAATAGAGAGATCTCCTCTGGATCTCTCTATTTTATTTTATGCTTATTTATTTATCGCCGCGCCTTCTTTAAAAGCATTGAATCGGGCGACGCTCACCACATTCACCGCTTCCATTTTCCAGCTGTGATTTTTAAAAGCTGTCGGATTAGTTATGTATTGACGAATATTGTCGTGCAAATAATAAATCTTGGCGCTACCTTGTGCACGGACTAATTTAGGGAAAGTGAAAATCGCACGCGCCGGGCCGTCGGCTTTTTTGGTTTTATAACTATAATCGTGAAGCGTGCCCATGAACAAATCATAACCATAACGATAACCTTGGCCGTCAACCGTATCGCCCGGATCGTTGACGATGAATTGTTGAGTTGCATCATCATAGCCCGTAATGACCATCATATGATAAGAAGTGCCGGTGCGCAAAAACGGGATGTTCGGATTATGCAAGTCAAAGCCATAATGCGGCGTGATTACGGGTCGGCCGGCATCAATTTCACTTTTTATTTGCATGATCGTCGGGTTATCAATTATTTTAGCATTAAAATCCGTATAATTATCAATTAAAAATTTGCTTTGCGTTGTATCGGAATTTACATTATTGCCGTATAAAATATTTTCTTTATTAAAAAACATGGTCATAAAAGCTTTGCCCTCAGCCAGATTCATTACTTTTTTGCCGGTATAATATTTTTCAAGCATCGTAAAACTCGCCTCTTCGCAGGCGTTTTTCCAAGGCCCGCCCGAAGTGCCAGCCGGGACTTCTTTAATATAAGGCACGGTCAAATTAACCTTGCTTGGCGCGGACGCTAACACAGGCAATCCGATGATTGCCGCAAAAATAAAAGCGCCGAGTGCGTATAGAGATAATTTTTTTAACATAAATTTATGTTTGCATTCTAACATGAAAATTACGTAAAGGCAAATCTAAATATCAAGTTTTGCTTGACCAATAACCCCTTCTGCATTAAAATTTAAGCATTAGCCTATGATAAAAAAATTTCCCAAAAAAATACTCCTCCCTCTATTAATAACCGCGATTATTCTTATCGGAATCTCGCTGATATTTTCCAGCCGACCGCAACAATTATCAGTACCATCGGATAAGCTTAAAGTTGTGGCCAGTTTTTATCCGCTTTATTATTTTGCCGCGGAGATCGGCGGCGACAAAGCCGAGGTTATCAACCTGACGACAGCCGGCATCGAACCGCATGATTTTGAGCCGACCGCGCAAGACATAATTAAAATCCAAAAAAGCCGATTATTGATCTTAAATGGAATGGGATTAGAATCTTGGGGTAAAAATATTAAAGATATTATTGATCCTAAAAAAACTTCAATAATACTAGCCAGCTTTGGAATTATCGATGGCGGTGTTTGCTCGATCAATATAGCAAAATATTATCCCCTGCCTTTAACCAACCAACAATTAAACAATCTCTGCCAAAATCAAATGGATCCGCATATCTGGATCGCGCCGTTCATGGCGGAAAATATCGTAAAAAATATTTTGGATGGATTTGTAAAAATTGATCCAGCCAATGCCGAATATTATCAGGCGAACGCTGAATCCTTAAAAAATAAATTGACCGCACTGGATTCGCAATATCAAACCGGCCTATCTAATTGCCAAATAAAAACTTTTATCACTTCACATAATGCTTTTGGCTATCTGGCGCAAATTTACGATTTAAAACAAATCGCCATCGCCGGACTAACACCGGACGCCGAGCCTTCACCGGCACAATTGGCCGATATTGTAAAACAAGCTAAGGCTGATAATACCAAATATATTTTCTTTGAAAGTTTGGACAGCCCGAAGTTAGCGCAAACTGTCGCTGCCGAGATCGGCGCGCAAACTTTGCCGCTTAATCCGTTGGAAGGATTGACTAGTGAAGAAATTGCCCAAGGAAAAAATTATTTTACCGTAGAACAAAATAATTTAACTAATTTACAGACCGCGCTCGCATGCCAAAAATAGATCACACTAAAAATATCATTGAAGTGAAAAATATCTCCTTTGCTTACGGCGCGGAGGAAGTTTTGTCGAACATTTCGATCGATATTCATCAGGGCGATTATCTTGGTTTTGTCGGCCCGAACGGGGCAGGAAAAACGACTTTGTTAAAAATAATCCTCGGCCTGCTTAAACCGCAAAAAGGTTCAATTAAACTATTCGGACAAGATATTAAAAAATTTAAAAAGTGGGAAAAAATAAGTTATGTCGCGCAGGGAGCCAATAATTTTGATAATAATTTTCCCGTCACGGTTTTAGAAGTCGTCTTGATGGGGCGCTACGGCAAGGCGGGATTATTTCATGGTCCGAATAAAGAAGATAAAATCATTGCTGAAAAAAGCATTGATCGAGTCGGGCTAAGCGAATATAAAAATAAACTGATCGGCAATTTATCCGGCGGACAAAAACAGCGCGTCTTCATCGCCCGCGCAATAGCCGCCGAGCCGGAAGTGATATTTTTGGACGAACCTACCGCCGGCGTTGACCGCAAAAGCCAAGATGAATTTTACGCTTTGTTAAAAAAAATGAACACAGAACTTGGCATAACTTTAGTCTTAATTTCCCACGATGTTGAACGATTATTAGAAGAAGCGATGCATATAGCCTGCATCGACCATACCTTGACTTGCCATGCTTCGCCGGAAGAATTCTTGCGCGAAAGCGCGGCGACGAATATTATGGGCGAGAATGTCCGCGTCATCACCCATCATCATAATGATTAAAATTATCATGAACAAAAAAAACGCGGCCCAGATGAGCCGCGAATCAAATTAAATTGTACAAGCCCTGATTAATAATACTAAGGCACTGAAAAATATTGCCGCAGTAAGAGCGAGGCGAAGAACAAATTGCTTTTGGTAGCGAGTAAGCAGAAAAATGATAGAGATAAGAGAAAACAGCACGGTCGCTATGAGCAATAATGGCGCCAAGAGCATAAGAAGTAAGGAATGAGAAAAAAAATTAACGATGAAAAAAGATGCAAATGAAACAATCGAAATCGCTAAAGATATTCTGGAAAATTTAATCATTGCAAACCTCCCGGAAAAAATTGTTAGACAAAAACTTTAACGGCGAATTATATAAATATTACATAAAACACACAGCATGTCAATAATAAACATATTACAATACGGATTTATTATGCGCGGGCTGGAGGCCGGCGTAATTGTCGCGATCATCGCGCCGCTGATAGGCATCTTTTTGGTTTTGCGCCGCTATTCTTTAATTACTGACACGCTGGCGCATGTGTCGCTCGCCGGCATCGCGTTTGGCTTGCTTTTTGGCATCAATCCGATTTTCACCGCGATAGGGACGGCAGTTGTTGCTTCGCTGGGCATTGAAAAATTACGCACTTCAAAAAAGGTTTACGGCGAATCAGCGCTGGCGCTTTTTCTTTCCGGCAGTCTGGCCTTGGCGGTAATAATTTTAAGTGTGAGTCGTGGCTTCAACACCAACTTATTTAATTATTTATTCGGCAGCATTGTCACGGTAAGCACAGGCGATGTTTGGACGATTGCCGTCCTCGCGCTCGTAACAATAATAATTCTTTTCGCCTTTTTCAAAGAATTGATTTTTATTTCTTTCGATGAAGAAGCGGCGCGGGTCGCCGGCATCCCCGTCCGTTTGATCAATATGATCCTAATCATTCTTGCCGCTTTGACTGTTTCGCTTGCTATTCCCATCATCGGCGTCTTATTGATTTCGGCCTTAATCGTCATTCCGGTCGTCACCGCCTTGCAATTAAAATTAAATTTCATTAAAACTATAATTTTCGCGGAAATATTTTCCGTCGCCTCGGTCATCTCAGGCATTATCGCCTCTTTTTATTTTAATCTCTCCACCGGCGGCACGATCGTTCTTATAATGCTCGCATTTTTTATCTCAACCTTGATGTTAAAAAAAATTACGCGATAATAACGCCCAAATATTGCATCTCTCTTTGTGCTTAATAACTCCTCAATAAACCCGCGCAACCTAAGTTAATCGCAACAAGTCAAAAAGCAAAGTTTAAATTTAAAAACACGCGACAATATTTTCTTCAATTCATCCTTATCTCGATAAAAAAAGACGCCCGGTTAAAGGCGTCTTTTTGCCGAATGGCGATAAATTACTGAGCGTTTCCCGAGGCGATCTTGCCGATATTTTCATCAGTGATACCCAAGCCAAGATTACGCATAACATTGAAAGCATCCGCCGGACGACCAAGATAATAAGCCTTCATATTTTTCGGATAAATATAATAAGCTTCGCCATGAGTCTGCACATCTAACAATATTTTACCCGAGACGCTGGCCGGAAAAACGGTGTGGCTGGTGATAAATTGATGGGTCGTTCCTAATCCCAAAGAACGCATAATGCTGAAGGCGTCAGCCGGGCGACCGAGGAAATATTTCTTGTTATTGGCCGGATAAACATACCAAGCCTCGCCATGCTGTTGAACTTGCAATAAGATATTGCCGCTCAATTTGGCTGATAAGGTCTTATCAACAGTTCCAGAAGTGGACGGAGTGGCAGGCGTAGCTGGAGTGGCCGGAGAAATAGTTGGGGTGGCAGGGGTAGCTGGAGTGGCAGGAGAAGTTACGCAAACTTGAGATCTTACCGCTTGTTGAGCACTATTCAAAGTGCAAGAAGACGGAGATTGACTTAACACGTCGCGGTATTGGTAACCATTAAGGCACGGTTTCCAATCACCATAAACGACGCTGTTGCAGTACGAAACAGTGATACTGCCGCCATAGCCGTAAGCCGCTTTGATGTCAAATGAATTTCCTTTGCCAAGTAGGCTAGAGAATCCGACAATCGAGACCATGGCTAAACTTAGGATGATCGCTTTTTTGAGCATAGTTTTTAGTTTTTAATAATTTTTATTTAAAATAAAAAAATTGCGAAAAAATTTTCTTGTAATATAAAGTTATCCACAACCATATTACTAATTAATATTATACCCTATTTTTCGACAAAGGTAAACAATTTTAAATCTTTCCCTTCTGACATTAAATGAAATGAACCCTGATTAAGAAAATCATATCGATACTTATCCACGCCAACAAGGTCAGAAACATAAATTATATATTTAACTTTATTCCTTTGCAGAATATCCGCAACGATTTCCGGCGTCAGATTGTTGTTGGTGGCAACCTCATCAACTGGCATTGATTTAAGATCAAAATAATCGTTAATTACTGTTACGCCGGGCATCTCCATATCATTGCTTTGAATTATTTTGGGGCCAAAAAATTGACCAGCCGGATTGGCCGTGATCAATTTGTGATTAAAATTTAAAGACAGATACATGTGCCAAGGCAAAAACAAAACTTTATAATCACTTTTATCATTATCTAAAATTTTCTTTACTTCATACCAAGATTGCGGATACCAAACCGGTTGCAATTGCCGAGCAAAACCGCCCAGTTCAGCGTAAGTTCCCAAAATCGCCAAAGTCATCAAAAGCCAAACAAAGTATCTGCCGATTTTTTTCTTTTCCAAAAATTCTGATAAATAAACAATTCCCCAACCGGAAAAAATTGCGTAAACCAAAACTAAATGGCTTGTCCATTTCTCGCTATCGCGAAAACCGCGCCAAAAAGAAAAATGCTCGAATAGCCAAAAATTAAAATTTTTAAAGACCGTATCGCCGATGCCGCAAGAAAAAATAAAAGCGCCGATGCCGATAAACAATAAAGCGGCTGCCAGCTTTTTTTGTTTCTTCCAGCCTCGAATCAGACCGAAAATAATCAAGGTAAATAAAGCTAAAACCGTGATCAGCCAAAAAACAAAATTATCTTTGGGCGAAATAAAGTAGCCGGCCCAAGGTTCATGCTCTTCCCAAAATCCATATAACACCAAGACATTAAATGCCGTTCCCAAATGTTTATCTCCCGCCGTTTTAAACGCTTCCCAATTGGATTGGTCAAAATTATTTATCACCGAATAATTTTGATGAAAAAAATACGGCACCAGCCAATAACTGCTCATCAACAAAAACAACAACCCGCCGATTAAAAATTTTATTATCCAATTTCCCCTCCTTTTTAAGGACTCCCCTCCTGCCGGAGGAGAGGTTTGGGGGTGGTGGGAGGAAATGGTTAAGAATAAATTCACTAAAAAATATCCCGCCAGCACCAGAGCGCTCATCACAAAAAGATGCAGAGAAAAAATATTTATCAAAATCAGCCAGCCGAATAGTTTAAATGAATTTTTCCAAATCGGCTCGCGATGAAATTTTATCAACGCAGCCAAAAACGGCGGAAAAAAAGCATAAGCAAATAAAACAGTTATTTGACCGGCTAAAAACCGCTCATAAACAAAAGGATTGATTAGATAAAAAAGTGCCGCGAAATAACGAGCGTAATATTTGTCAGGCACCGGTAAAGATAAATACGCCAAATAACCGATTAAAAAAAACAAACCGATAATCAAAATTTTCTGCACTATCCAACCGGTAAAAAATAAATTTAAAAATTGCAAAAAATAAACAAAAGGCAGTGAAGTTAAAAAATTATTATTACTTAACCAAAAATTAAAATGCGGCGCAAACACCATATCCAAAGTTAAAATATAACCAGGCAAAAGCATTTGCCATAAAATCACCACACAAACAATTGCGAAAAAAAATATACTGTTTTTTATATCTTTGGGCATATCCATAAGTTAATCCCCTATTGGCCTGCCTGCCGGTAGGCAGGGAGGGGTTAGGTGCGGTTTATTAGTCAGTGAATTTTTCCCGATGGCTCGCATATTCAATTATCTGCAAAACTACTGTCATCACCAAAAAATAATAAGCGTAAATCGCCATTTGCTCCGCCGGCGCTTCCTTTTTTAAAATTAACAAAAATGGACAAGACGCCAAAGAAATCAGTGCCAAAAAAGCGATGACTCGGCTGTCCCATTCAAAAAGCAAAAAAGATAAAAATAACAACCAAAGCAAACCCGAGATAATTCCCAGCTTCCAAATAGCAAAAACTCCCACAAAAATTAAAACCAAAATCCACCATTTTTTAATTTTAGCCCAAGCCATGATCACCGGAAATAACTTTTTAGCGTTCGCGAAAAACAAAAAAATAATTTTCTTTGGCCGCGGAATTTTAATAACTACATAATCTTTATCCATAAAAAAACCTGTTTTATTTATTAGCTATTTTTTGCTAATTTTTTTCTTAATAACTAAAATAGTTTGAGCGATTAGCCAGGCAACAAATGCTGTACCGGCAAGAATTGCCCACACTTCCCATATCCCAAATAAAATTAAAAGCTCCAAAACAAGCAACACGGCTAAATATATATACTTTCTTTTTCCGCCGAATAAAACCAAAAAAAGAGTTGTAAAAAAAGAATAAGATATAAAAAAATCTATAAAAATCCGACCATATTCCCCTAGAAAACCAACTTCACCAAAAATAGTTTTATCAATAATGTAAATCAGGGGGGTAAAAATAGTAATCAAAATGGCTGAAAAAACTATTAAAATTGATGTTTTGAAAAATTTCATAATTTTATAAATTATTTTTTAAATATTTTAAATCGTCTTTAATTATAGCATATCCAGTCTGATTGAGATAATTGAATTTTTTATTGAATTTTTTATTTTCGTTAAGTGTTTTTTCGAAAATAGTTAAATCAATTTTGATTGTTTTTTGCCGGTTTTTATCCAGCTCAACTAATTCTTTATTCCAGGTGTCGATAAATTTCTCCTTGGTTTTGGCGTTTAGCTTAGGATTATTCTTTGTTTCTTCAATCATTTTATTTATTCTACTTTTTTCTTTATCAATAAAATTAAGCGTGCCAGCGAGTATTTTTAATTCTCCGATCAGGATATTTTTTCGGCAGAGATTTTTCAACCAGCCGTTTTTATATGTTGTTTCAATGTCGGCAATGGCGCTTTTAATGTCCGTGATAATTTTAAAATTTACTTTCTTTTCCGTGGAATTACCGACTTGATCGCGAGCGATCATTAATAAAGTATGGGCGCCAAGCTGGTAATCAAACAAATTAATTGTGGTTGAGGAAATTAATTTGTTGTCGATTCTCATTTCTACCGAGGCAATGCCGGAAAAATCATCGCTAGCATCATATTTTACAATCATTTTATCGCTATGCTTATAGCTACTTCCTTCTAACGGCGAATTTATTGTTAAATTGGGCGGAGTCGTGTCTTGCGGCTGTAAGTCTGCCAATAAATCAGGACTGGAGCTTGAATAGTTAATGTTAAAATTCTGAATAGCGCCAGTTGTTATTTGACCGGTGAAATCTTTATCAGTTGAAGTCGCGTCATCAATACCGCTCACGCTTAATTTATATTCACCGTTGCCCGTGCCTTGCAGTTCAACTTTGTATTCGCCATCGAGCGGATCAGGAATTACGGCAAATTCGCCATCCGTGCTGACGCCGGAATAAAACGCGCCGTTTATTTCGTTGATGTTTTGGTTATTGGCAAAATCTTTACCTAATTTTTTGCCGTCCGGAGCAATGATCACGAAATCGGCGGGAGAAAAAATCCTGATCATAACAAATTTAGTAAAAATATTTTCCCTTATCTCCTTTTCCGGTCTTTTGCCGGTTAATTCTTCAATAACATCGCTTTGAGCATCAGTAACTATTTGCATATGGGAAGTGCTGGCAATATATTTTTCGGTGGAATTATAAAAATTTTGGTTGCTGATTTCAGGAACCGTATCGTCGCCATTGTCATATTCCAAGCCCTGATCGGTTTTTTTATTGCCGTAATTTTGCGGCTTGCCGTACTCCCATTTTTCACCTTGGGAAGAATTTTTATTAACTCGAATATAATTTAGAGTGTTGCTTTTTTCAGAATCACCTAAAATATTAGTCAACTTAATATTGTCCAATTTTTTTAATTCTATCGGATTATTCAAATTATTCAAAAAATCATTAGCCGGATATTCATCGGGATATGTTTTAAAATTTCCAGTATCAGCGTCTTTTAAATAATCATAAACCGGTAATAATTCTTGTAATGACTGAATAGGTAATTTTCGTATATAGGAAAACCGGGTAAAGTAACCATTTTTTAAAGCACCTAAATCCAATATTTTTTCTAAGGCTTTTTTAAACATATTAGACTTCACAGCAGCATCTCCGCCTTCCCAAGCCAAGTATGCCATTGGTGCGCCTCGCTGCGGTGTGGATAAAAAAATCAGTTGATCAACATTATTATTATAATCATTGCTTTCAATGTAGGCGCGAGCCACTAAGCCGCCCATGGAATGAGCGACCAAATCAACTTTGTTGCAATCAAAATCAATCGGATTAGCGGAATTACAAGCGCTAATAACTTCCTGAATTTTATCTTTTAAAAGAAGGGCGGTATAGATGTTAGAGCGACGCCAATCATAAGGCAAAGCGAACAAAGTTTTATTTTCTTCATAACCGTACTGTTTTAGCGCCGCCCAAAGATTGTCATAAGTATTGAAAATCGGATCTAATTCGTAACCGCTGCCCATATCCCAGCTACCTAGCAATCCAGGAATTAATATCACTGGATTTAACTTTTGTTTTGGCGGCGCAGGTGTCCAGGGCGATGTTAAAAACGGAACGTAGTCGGCTTGGCCGAAAATGTGAGTTCCTAAAAGAGT
>JGI20214J51088_10003479_pt1 | contig 10374 bp, 9 predicted proteins | sample WetSurMetagenome_FD_51088 | JGI IMG/M metagenome (IMG submission 51088) | reverse complement strand
AGAATCTCGATGAATTGCCATCAACGATTGGAATAATATGGTCAAAAAACGAAACACCAATACATTAAACCGATCCCAGGCGCTGCTGGAAACCCGGCGCTGCCTTGGGTGTCACAATGCCCCTTGTGTGGAGGCCTGTCCCGCCCGGGTGCCCATTCCCGATTTCATCCAGCGCATTTCCGAGGATAATTTGTCCGGCGCTGCTGAACTAATTTATACGGCCTGCCCGCTGGGGCATATCTGCGGGACGGCTTGCCCGACTGCAGAGCTCTGCGAAGGCTCGTGTGTGCTTCTACCCCTGGGTGAGAGCGCCGTCCGCATAGGTGCGCTGCAAGCCTATGCCACCGGCAATGTAGAACCACCCCGCGCCAAAGCGATCCCTGCAGAGGCGCCGAAGGTGGCGGTGATCGGCGGCGGACCAGCTGGGTTGGGCGCGGCAGTGCAGCTGGATCGGTTGGGGATCGAAGCGCACGTCTTCGAACGCAGGGGAGAGTTGGCAGGTCAGGCAGGTCGGGTCATCCCCACCCATCACCTGCCGCAGACAGTTGTCGATCACGACCTGACCCGCATCAGCTCCAGCAGTATCCATTTTCATATGAACGCGGATGTGAATGAAACCCATGCGGATAAATTGTTTGCGGATTTTCCTGCTGTGATCCTTGCTGTCGGTCAACAAGCCGACCCGGACCCCGGCATCCCGGGTGCGGAGAATCAGGGAGTCTTCCACGCGCTGGAATATCTTTCAAGGGCACGGGAAGCCCAGGAGAGGCAGGGTACCATTCCCCTTTTAGGATCAACGGTGGTCGTCATTGGGGGTGGAAATGTGGCCCTGGATGCTGCGGCGGTCGCCAAGCGAAATGGCGCAGGCAGGGTGATCGTACTTTATCGCCGCGGGCTTGAGGAAATGCCCGCCTGGGAATACGAATATATCGAAGCCTGCGCCCTGGGGGTGGAGTTCCGCTGGTTCAGCGTGGTGGATATGATCGTAAGCGAAGCAGGCGGGGTCTGCGGGGTCAAAATTGGTCACATGCGATACAGCAAAGAGACTCGCGGCGGCCGCCGCTGGGTGGAACCAGACCCGCGCAAGCAGCCCACCTTCCTGGATTGCGATGCGGTCGTCCTGGCGCTTGGACAGGCTTCGGAAATGAACCTGTTGCGGGAATTCGGGATCGCTGGTCCAAAGGGTTTGGCTGCAGCTGAGGATGGTTCCTTTCAGACCTCCAACCCGAAGGTATTTGCCGCTGGCGAGATCCTCAGCGGAGGCTCGTCCATTGTCGGCAGCATGGCATCCGGCATGAAAGCCGCCCGCGAAGCGCATGCCTGGCTGGTGGAGCAGGGTGTCTTGCATGGCTGATCTGCGCGTGGATTTTTGCGGGGTACCCTTCGAAAACCCGTTCATCCTGGCTGCCTCGCCTTCCACCGATAACCGAGAGATGACCGCCCGCGGTTTGGAAACCGGATGGGCTGGCGCTGTATTAAAAACAACCTCCCTGGAAAGCGAGGAAGTTTCCATCGCCTACCCGATCATGTCGGGCATTCGCCCGGGAGCGGGGCTGGTGGGGCTGCAAAATACCGACCTGCTCTCGGAGCGCCATATCCACGAGATCGCGGAGGATATTGCCTGGCTTAAGCAGCGTCTTCCTGAAAAACGGATCATCGCCAGCCTGATGGGCAGCACCCGCTCAGAATGGCACGATCTGGTGACGATCTCCGAGCAAGCAGGTGCGGATATGATCGAAGCCAGCATTTCCTGCCCTCAGGGGGCGGAGCTGGAGGGCGAGCAAACCCAGGGCTGGATGGTCAGCCAGGATCCCCGCCAGACGGAGATGGTCACCCGCTGGGTGGTGGAAGCATCGAAAAATATCCCGGTGTATGTCAAATTGAGCCCCAGCGTGACCGACATCAGAAGCATCGGCAAAGCCGTCGAGCTGGGCGGGGGCAACGGCATCTGCGCCATCGATTGCCTGGAAGGCATCGGCGGGATCGACCTGGTGACCTTCTCGCCGCTTCCAAGCGTGCAGGGCAAGGGCACCCGCGGAGGGTATTCCGGGCGGGCGATCAAGCCGGTGGGTCTGCGCGTTGTTGCTGACCTTGCCAGCACTGTGAAGATCCCCATCTCGGGGGTGGGGGGCATCTACGATTGGCGCGATGCCCTCGAATATCTTCTGTTGGGCGCCGGCACGGTCCAGGTGTGCACGGCGGTCCTGCAGCGCGGGTTTGGGATGATCAACCCATTAATAGATGGGCTGAACCGCTGGCTGGACGATCACCGCTATCGTTCCCCCGGGGATGTGACCGGTCTTGCTCTCCCGCACCTTGCGGAGCATGCGGAACTTACCCACGGGGTGAAGGTGATCTCGCGCATCGATCTGGATGTTTGCATCGGCTGCGGGCTGTGTTACCGCGCCTGCGAAGATGGCGGGCACATAGCGATCGCATTCCCTCCGGATCGGGTGCCGGTTGTCCAAGCCGAGCTGTGCGTAGGCTGCGGTCTTTGCGCTCAGGTCTGCCCGGTTCCGGAGTGCATTACGATCTTCTGAATCGTGGACCGATTTCAGGCGATTTCACGGAGATCGAACCTCTCACTCAACCAATCAAGAATTCAGAGAATCAAATTTATTACCCCGAGGACCTTATGCCCATAAAAATTAATCCCGTCGAAATACTGCAATCCCTCGTCCGCCAGCCCAGTCTTTCCGGGCAGGAGGGGGGAGTGGTGGCAGCCGCCGAGGCGGCGATGCGCACGGCAGGCTTCGATAATATTTGGCGCGACGCGATGGGAAATCTGATTGGCGAGCTGCAAGGAGTAAGTCCCGGAAAAAAAGTCTTTTTTGACGCACATTTGGATGTTGTTCCGGCAGTGAAGCCGGAAAAATGGAAACATAACCCCTTCAGCGGGGATCTTTCCGACGGCAGAGTTTGGGGCAGAGGCGCTACGGATAACAAAGGGTCGCTTTCCGCGATGATCGCGGGGCTTTCCGCGCTCGACCGGGCGGATTTCAGCGGAACGATCTACGTTGTGGGCAGCGTGGGGGAGGAAACCTTTGAGGGTATCGGGCTGAAGCAGGTGGTGGATGCAATTCATCCCGACCTGGTGGTCATCGGGGAACCCACTCTTTGCATCCTGGGCTTCGGGCAGCGTGGCAGGGCGAGAGTCACATTCCGCGTGCCTGGCAGCGCGGCGCATTCCTCGTCGGATGATCAATCCGGGAACGCAGTCTATGCGATGGCAAAACTTGCGAATAAACTCTCCATCCACGTGTTCCCAACAAATCCAGTGCTTGGCACAGGCAGCCACGCACCCATCGAATTGATCTCCAGTCCCTACCCCAGCTTATCCACCGTACCGGCGGAATGCAGGCTTACCCTCGATCGGCGGCTGATGCCCGGTGAGACAGCCGAAAGCGTGCTCGAAGATTACCAACGCTCGGCAGCAGAGATCCCTGGTGCGGAGGTCACGATGGACCAGGTGACTTATACGAGTTACACCGGCATGGAGTTTACCCACGCGGATTTTCATCCCGCCTGGGATACGGGAAAGGATTCTGAGTTGGTTCGCACGTGCCAGGCCGTGCTGTTTTCAGCAGGCATTGAAGCGCCGCTTTATGCAGTCCCTTACTGCACCAATGCCAGCTACAGCGCAGGCGAACTGGGCATCCCGGCGGTTGTATTTGGCCCGGGGGATATTGCCCAGGCACATGCAATAAACGAATATATTGAGACGTCAGAAGTAATGAAGGCTGCTAAAGGCTATGCGGCATTGGCGCAAGGGCTCTGCGGATTGAAACAGGATTGAAANAAGGTCGATAATCGGATAAAATAGGTCATAATAAATTCAAGGAGAAAAAAAATGAAACTCAGTGCCCGCAATGTGATCAAAGGCAAAGTGCTGAAGATCATCCCCGGCGCAGTTAACTCCGAGGTGATCCTGCGCACGCCGGCCGGCGAGGAGATCGTTTCGGTCATCACCAAGGAATCCGTGGAATCCCTGAAGCTGGAAGTTGGCAAGGAAGCCTACGCAGTGATCAAGGCATCCAATGTGATGATCGCGGTGGATGATTAAACCATAATAGGGGTTAATAAATAGCAATACCCGCTGAACCTTCAGCGGGCTTTTTTTTATCCGGTACTCTGTTGTGAGAACATATACTACAATATACAAAGACCTCCCAAACCTGGGGCAGATAAATCATTCACAGACTCTTTTAGACTTCTAATGGAAAAAACTGATCAAAAACTGGCCGACCTCGCCGCCTCTGGAAGAATGCTGGGTGAATGGGTGCTGAAAGGCGGTCTCAGCATCCTGGACCTGGTGATCTATTCAGGCTCGATGTTTCTCGTGAGCGTACTTCTGGCACGCTGGATGTCGGTGGAAAATTACGGTATCTTCGCCCTGGCGATGGTAATAACGACATTGTTTTACCAGATGCAAAACTCGCTGATCCTTGAGCCAATGAGTGTTATTGGCCCCTCGAAATACTCCCAGATCCTTCCACAGTATTTATCCAGGCAGCGAATTTTCCATTTTGTACTTTTTTTTATCCTGGGTTTTTCCATAATCATTCTTAGTGTGATCTACCGTGTTGTAGGAGGCGCANCCCAGTTATTCACGATCCTCATCCTGCTTGGGTTGCTGGCGGCACTCCTGCAGCTACCCTGGATGATCCGACGCTCTTTTTATGTCATGGGGCTACCGTTTTCCGCGGTTCTTTACAGCCTGGTCTTCGCTTTCGTCACGGTCGGCTGTCTTTACCTCCTAAAAATAAATAAATGGCTTTCAACGGAATCTACCTTGGTTCTCCTCTCGGTTAGCGGATTGATTGCGGTCGTATTCATTTACAAACGACTGCACCGGCAGCCGGCCGAAAAAGGCAGATTCGATGGGCGGACAATATGGGAGGAGAATTGGGGGTTTGGAAAATGGATGCTGCCATCCGGCTTATGCTTCTTCGCTGCCGGGCAGGCTCCCATTATGATCGCGGGGTTGACGATGGGCGCGGAAGCCTCGGGTGTAATCAAGGCTATGCAAAATTACATGGTGCCGATGGTCATGATCATCTCCACCTTGATATCGGTCGCGGTTCCGCGTCTTGCAGAAGGTGATCAGGGAGCAGATGAAGATCCACGAAACAAACAACTAAATATTATCGTGATTCTCATTATCACCATTTCTGCCATTTATGGTGTGGTTCTAACCGTGTTCGCCGTACCAATGGAAACTTTTTTGTACTCCGGAAATTACAGCGCGTTCAACTGGTTGATCCCATTTTGGGTCTGGATGCCATTTTTGATGGCTTTGGGAGCTCTCCCTTCCATTTACTTTCGACTGACAAAAAGAACGAAAGCAATTTTTCAATCTGCGCTTGCCTGGATGATTGTTACCCTGATGGCAGCCACACTATTCGCCAAAGCGTATGGCATCCTGGGAATCTCCCTTGGGACGATCGCGGGATATATCGCATATTCAGGTACTTATCTAATTATTTATTTAAAAGTCCGTGGTGAGGCATGCTAAATATCTTCTTTTGCAGATTATGATTTTGGATTAATTGTGAAATGAAGTTGGACAGGATCAGCGGGTAGGATCATCAATTACGAGAAAATGCGCATTTTATTTGCTCATAACTACTATCGCGAGCAGGGCGGCGAGGACGTTTCATTCCACAATGAAATGGACCTGCTGGCTCGGCATGGGCACCAGGTGGATAAATACACCCGGGATAATCATGAAATACAAGAAGGATCGATTGGGGCTAAACTCCAGCTTTTCCGCGATACGTCCTGGTCGCAAAAAACCGTAGTTGAAATCCGGGAAAAGATCAGAGAATCTCGGCCGCAAATCATTCACGTTCAAAATTTTTTTCCGCTCATTTCCCCATCCATCTTTTCGGTTTGCAGGGCGGAGCGAATCCCTGTTGTTTTCAGTGTGCGGAATTACCGGCTCATGTGCCCGAATGGTTTATTCTTCCGCGATGGGCATCCCTGCGAGGATTGCATGGGTAAATCCTTTCCCTACCCAGGCGTTCTCCATGCCTGTTACCGAAATTCCCCGCTGCAAACCCTTGCAGTTGCCTCCATGCTCCTCAAACATAATTCTCGAAAAACCTGGAATACTGAGATCGACCAGTTCATCGCCCTCAGTAAATTCGCCGCGGGGAAACTGGAGCATAAGGGCTTAGAGCGAGAGAGGATCATAGTTAAACCGAATTTCCTGCCTGACCCTGGGCTGGCGGACCGCCGGGAGGATTACGCGGTCTGCATTGGCCGGCTTTCAGCGGAAAAAGGGGTTCCTACCCTGCTGCACGCCTGGCAGCGTCTGAGAGGAATCCCGCTCAAGATCATCGGGACGGGTCCCTGCGAGAGTCAAGTGGTAAAAGAACTCCAAAACAATCCAGCGATCGAACTCCTGGGGTATTTGCCCTACGTGGAAATGTTAGGCGTTTTACGCAAGGCAAGGTTGTTAGTCTGCCCCACGGAACTATACGAGACTTTCTGCCGGGTGGTCGTGGAAGCATACGCCTGCGGGGTGCCTGTTGTAGCTTCGCGGACTGGGGCAGTGGCGGAACTGGTAAAAGAAGGAGAAACCGGGCTGCTTTTCGAACCCGGAGATCCAGAAGATTTGGCTGATAAAGCAGAACAACTTTGGGCTGATCCAACCCGGATGGAAAGAATGGGGATGGTTGCCCGTGAAGATTACCTGGCAAATTACACCTCGGAGAAAAATTACGAACAGTTGATGGGAATATATCAGCATGTTTTGGAAAGAATCAAATGACCCATTTCATCCTCGGGATGCGGGTGGACGCTACCAGTTATTCGGACCTGATCCAAAAGACGAAAATATGGGTCGAAGAAAACCAGGCCAGATCCATTTATGCTGCCAACACGCATATGGTCATGGAAGCATACGATGACCGTGCCTTCCGGCGGATCGTAGACAGCGCAGACCTGGTCACACCGGATGGTATGCCACTGGTGTGGTGGCTTCGCTCGCGGGGGGTGAGGGGTCAACCACGGGTCTATGGCCCGGATGTGATGCTGCATCTATGCGATTTCGCCGCCAAATCGGGAGTGCCAGTAGGACTTTTCGGGTCCACACCAGAAGTTCTTGAATCATTAAAAATCCGGCTGTTGGAGAAGTTTCCCGGATTGAAGTTCGGATTTACCAAATGCCCCCCATTTGGAAAGGTTCTGGGTCAAGATGATTGGGAAGTAAACAAAGAAATCATCTCATCCGGGATCAGGATTCTTTTCGTGTCCCTTGGCTGCCCTAAACAGGAGAAATGGATCGCTGCCCATCGGAAAAACCTGCCGGTTGTGATGGTGGCTGTCGGTGCGGCTTTTCCATTGCATGCAGGCACTTTTAAGCAGGCACCGGCCTGGATGCAGCAGGCTGGGCTGGAATGGCTCTACCGGCTGACGCGTGAACCCGGCCGATTGTGGCGGCGTTACCTGATCACAATTCCGCGGTTTCTCCTCCTTGTAGCACTTGAAGCAATCGGCATAATTCATGCACGATAATTCCTGCGATTTGATTTGATGCATAAGCGACCTATGACGGGTAAAGAATGCTGAGGCGATTCTCGATCAATTTTGCCATTTTCTCGATGTTCCTGGATGGAGCAGTTCTGCTGGCATCCCTGGCGTTCACGGCATACATCCGGCCATCGATGAGCAGCCTGCCGGGGGTGGCGGAGATCACCCAGGTTATTCATTTACCTGCGATCCTCCTGTTGATCTTTCCGATACTTTGGGTGGGGATTCTTGCGGCGTTTTCCATCTATGACGGCAGGAAAAACATTCGTGTGGTGGACGAGTTTGCCGCGTTGACTGCTGGGGCTTTCATCGCCTCCATATCCATGGCTGGCATTCTCTATTTTAGTTTTCGCGACGTCTCACGCGCCCTTTTTTTATCCGCCATCGTGGTGGCGTATCTCATCTGTCTGATCTGGAGAATGATCGCGCGGCAGGTATTCCGGATGCGGAACCGATTTGCCGAGCCTGCCCAAAAATTGATGCTGATCGGAAAAAATTTCTTCGGCGCACACCTGGCAGAACAGTTGACTTCCAAAACCGAGGGTGGTTCTACTGCGCAGATCAATGGCATTCCTTCAACAAGGCATGATTTTGTGGGCTATTTTGATCTCGAGAAAAGGTCTCTTTCCGGAGGTTCAGGCTGGGTTAAGAAAAAGTTAGCAGTAGAAGAATTGCCTGGGATCATCGAGGATCTGGGAGTGACAGAGGTGATCGTGGCTTTGCCGCACACAGAACAGGGAGAATTGGACCAGATCGTACTCCTACTGGAGAAATCACCGATCAAGTTGTGGGTGGCGTTGGATTTCATGGACCTTGCGCTGCACAATGCCGTCGTCGATGATTTCACCGGTATCCCCATGGTGGATCTGCGTGCCCCAGCCATCAGCGATTACGACCTTATCATTAAACGCATTTTTGATCTGATCCTGGCAAGCATCTTCACCATCCTTCTTTTGCCAGTGATGGTTGTGATCGGCATATTGATCCAGGTGTTCGATGGTTGGCCGGTTTTCTTTTCACAGGAAAGGGCTGGAGAAAATGGAAAGCTGTTTCGCATGTATAAGTTCCGCACCATGGTCGTCAATGCGGACCGCATGGCTTCTGCAGTCGCTCAGAAGGATGAAAACGGAAACGCGATTCACAAAACCAGGCATGACCCGCGAGTGACCCGCTTGGGTTCCTTCCTGCGGCGCTTCAGCCTGGATGAACTGCCCCAGTTTTTCAATGTACTCTCGGGAGAAATGAGCCTTGTGGGTCCGCGCCCGGAGCTTCCCAGGTTGGTGAATGAATACCAGCACTGGCAGCGCCAGCGCATGGCAGTCCCGCCAGGAATGACAGGTTGGTGGCAGGTAAATGGACGCAGTGAACGCATGATGCACCTGCATGTAGAGGACGACCTATATTACGTCAATCATTATTCCATCTGGCTGGATCTCTGGATCATGCTGAAAACCGGCTGGGTGATCCTCAGCGGGAGGGGGGCGTATTGATGAATTCAATTCCAAAATCGAAAACCCTGGTTGTGCTGGAAGTTCTGACCGTTTTCCTCGCTTTCTTTACCAGCATTTTCCATGTTTTCTCTGTCGCCCGCATGCGCGGATTTAATTGTGATATATTCCCGATTCAGCCAGGCATTGAATGTGACTTCCCGTTCCCCTGGTTCATCCTCCTCTGTCTGCTTGCAGCGTGCGCCGCGGGAGCATACATACTTACCAGGCGGAAATTATGGCAGGATTTTCTGCATGTTTGGAAAAAATCTTGGTTGGTGATCCTTCTGCAGGGGTTGGCATTGCTCTCCACGGTCTGGAGCATTTTCCCGCTCGGTACCCTGTACCGTTCCGTAGTATTGATCCTGATCACATTGCTGGCAGTATTTATCGGCGTTCGCTGGCACTTACGGAACGTGTTGGGTATCTTCGCCTGGGCGATGGGAACCCTGGCGTTGATCTGCTTGTTGGTGGTATTGTTTTTTCCACAGGCTGGCATCATGAGCACTGCGCCATATACGGGCTCATGGTCCGGGATCCTCTGGCACCGTAACTATCTTGGGACGCTGATGGCTGGCGCGAGCATGATCTTCTTGATTCGTTTGCTCGATGCGGGTACCTCCCGAGTGGCGCGGGCTGCAAGCGGTGTTTTCTTTATAATCACACTCATTTTGGTGGCGGGTAGCCGCTCTGCAACCGGGATTATCCTGGCAGTTGTGTTGATAGGGGCGGTGATCCTTTATTTCCTCTGGTTGCTTGTACGCACCAGGATAAAAAAATGGCATTATTGGTTGATCGGGCTCACTGGTTTAATCCTGGTGCTGCTTGCGATCTGGAAGATTGACGCCCTCCTGGGTGTTCTTGGCAGGAACTCCTCACTCACCGGCCGGATCCCGCTGTGGAATACCTTGATGACGAATTTCATTTCCCAGCGGCCCTGGCTGGGGCATGGATTCGGGGTATTCTGGGGTTTTGAAGGCATACGCGTGCAGACCCAGGATGCCCTCGGCTGGATGTATCCAGTCCTGATCGGCGATAACGGCTGGGTGGATATTGCGCTTCATCTGGGTGCTGTGGGGGTGGTGGTCTTCACTATGATTCTGATCTGGTTTGGAATCCTGGCGATTAAGTTATTATGTAGGCAGCACGATATGCTGGCTTTCTTCCCGGCTAGCCTGTTGCTTTTTATTGTGATCGGAAACCTCAGCCTAAGCCTTTTCCTGGAATTGGAATCTCTTACCTGGTTGATGCTGGTTTCCACGCAATGTGCAGTACTTCGGATGCTATCCCAGGAAAACCCGAAGGTGGAAAAGGAAGCTCCTTAATCCACCCGAGTATCAGCTACAATACC
>JGI20214J51088_10003478_pt1 | contig 10374 bp, 6 predicted proteins | sample WetSurMetagenome_FD_51088 | JGI IMG/M metagenome (IMG submission 51088) | reverse complement strand
GCATCAATCATTTCAGCCTGTTCATCCTCGTCCATCGGAATATGCTCTTTTTCCTGCCGGGCAAGGAATTCGGCCTCCTCCGGGGTTGAGCACCCCGATATCACGATATCCACGTCCTGAGAAAGGGCAAACCGGATCAGGTCACCGGGTGAAAACCCGCCATCCTGGGATATATAGGCCCCTGCTCCCAGGACCTTCATGCCAATTACCCCGATACCCCGTTCCCGGGCTGCCGGTATTACCTGGTCGATAAAACCTCCGATAGCAGCCTCGACCGGACTGACCGGGAGGAGCACTGAATCGAGATCCCAGTTTGCGACCGCATGCAACAGGATTGCCGGATCGTGATGGCCGGTAACCCCTATTCCCCTTACGATCCCGGTCTCGCGTGCCTGGTAGAATGCCCCGAGCGCTCCACCCTGCCCCTCGATCTGCCTGATATCTGCATGGTCCCGCAAATCGTGGATCTGCCAGAGCCCGAGATTCTCTCGTCCCATCCGGGAGAGGGTCTGCTGGAGATCCCCGTTAGCACCTGCAGCATCCCGCTTTGCAGATTTACTCGTCTGGAATGCACGTTCCCTCCACTCCGGGTGCAGGTTCCAGAAGTGCCCGTAATACTGTTCGCTTCCCGAGTATGCCGGGGCGGAATCGAAATACCTGATGCCAGTGGCATATGCCGTTTCAAGCATTGCCAGTGCTTCATGCTCCTTCCCGTACGTCCGGAGCACCCCTTCCCCCCCGAGCCCGATCCTTAGAGGGCTGCCGATCAGCGTCCGAATCCTGCTGTTCCCTGCCATCGTACCTCATCATCTCCGGTACAGGGTATAAAACAGCCGAAGTGGATCGGTGTTACCACCCTGATCCATAAGACCACGGGGCGGAGCCCCGGGAGCGTAGATACATTTCAGAATAATCAGGATTCTGGGTGCCTATTATAGCTTTTGCCATGAAAATGGGTAAACGAACCCCAAAATGAAGAGATTTTGAAAGGGCATTTTCATAATCCTGGTGTGAACTTCCCGTTCATGTGTGTTTCAACAGAGCGGGAATTTACTCTTTCCCATATACGATTGCTCCCCTTACCGGGCAGACTTCAGTACATCTCCCGCAGAGGTAGCACTCCCGTTTGGAGGTGCCGTCCCCTGCAACATGGACCGGGCAGGCCTTCTCACATTTCCTGCATTTAATACATTTCTCTGTACGTTTCAAACGGTACCTGCTAACCTGGGACATGATGGAAAACAGCACCCCGTAGGGGCAGAGGAACCTGCAGACCGGGCGGTATAAGAATGCTGACAGCAGGAGGAGTGCAGCAAAGACAAAAAGCCCTGCCGTGAGGGACAGGCTGAAGAAGTCGTAGACACCGGTGTATCTCATCAGGTCAACCAGATAAACCCCGCTGATGACAACCGCAATAAACACGCAAAACCTGATTATTTCAGGGATTTTTGTCTCCCCGATATCAATTTTTTTAAAAGGTGCATGTGACACAAGTTCCTGGATAGTGCCCACCGGGCAGATATGGCCACAGAACATCCTGCCGACAAGGAGAGAAATGGCCAGCACTGCCAGGATACCGATAACCCCTGGCAGGAGGAGAGGACTCCCGGTTGCAAGCCTGATGAGTCCGATGAATTCCATCGGCATGATCGGTGAAAGGAACACGAAACCGGTGGTTATGCTGAGTACCAGGATAAGCAGCGCTGTTGACCGGTCCATGCTCCCTGTTTTCCAGAGGTATGCCACAACTGGAACGCCAGCGAGCATATAGAGCAGTGCAAAAGGCATACCTGATACGGTCCCCCCCATAAGGGCGAAGACTATGATCTCCGATATTCCGAGCGCAAAAAGCGATGCAGTCGCCAGGAGTGGCCCTTTGGAGTGGGGGATCATTCCCCGTCTGCCGGACCTGAAAACCAGGATAAGGGTTGCACAGATCACAAGAAAGAGCAGGACCCCGATAATTACAGGGCTCACGTGGACAAAATCAAAGAATCCGGGAATATTGGGATCCGGGACGATCCCGGCTGGCTGCACGGTTCCTGGAACAGGGGTTACCGGTGGTGCGTCTACAACAGGGACTGGTGTTTTCGTTACCTGGGTGATGGCCGTGCGGGTATAATCGCAAAGTGAATTACCATCCATGTCAGTGAAAAGGAAGCACCTGCCCGGGTAGACACACCCGCCGATCCCCCGCGGGCAGACAGCCGCACATACCGGTTGGGCAAGTGTGATCGTACCAAGAACTCCTAAAATGGTCAATCCTGCCAGTTTTCTCTTGGATATCATGGTAAGGTCCGCACGGATTTCTTTAAAGATCAATCTCCCGTAATGTAATTTAAACATTACATTATGACATACATACTATACAAAAAATCCCTGCCCTGTAATTAGTACCGGGTTTATTACGGGTAGAATTTTTAATGATCCGGTATTTCCCTGACCTGCAGGATTAGTCATTTAACCGTGCCATGGCCAGTAACTTCCCTTTGCGATACCTATTTTGTAATCCGGGATCCACTGAGTACGTAATGGCCCCCTGTGTCCACCGGATAGAAGTCCGCTATGCCAAGGACCCCCGTCTGAAGACCCGGACTGACCGGGTACGGTCGCTTGGTTTCCCGGTTACCGGGCTGCACCTCGTTGAGGTCTATACCATTACTTCAGGGTCCGGTGATTTTACCGAAGGCGAGCTCAACAGGATTGGCTCACAGCTGATCAACCCGGTAGTCCAGGAGTTTTCGGTTGACAGACCTACCACGGCAGATTTCGATTATGCTGTTGAAGTCGGGTTCCTGCCGGGTGTGACCGACAACGTTGGTACGACGGCACGCCAGACAATCGAAGACTTTTTCCAGGGGAGAGAGGGTGTTGCAGTCTATACCTCACAGCTCTTTTTTGTGTGCGGGAAGTTATCACCCGGTCACCTGCAAAAACTTGCCTCGACCCTTTCTAACCCGCTCGTGAACAGGGTACATTCAAAGACCAGGGCTGAATACGGGAGTTCCGGAATGGGTTGCGAGGTCCCGCTGGTCAGGTTGCACGAACTACCTGCTGCCGGTGAGGTGGACCTCAACCTTGATGACCCGGCACTCACGCGGATCGGGAAAGAGGGTATTGAAGACCCGGTAACACACCAGAGGCGCGGGCCACTGGCACTTGACCTGNCCCAGTTGCACGCGATCCGCGACTATTTTATGAAAAAGGGNCGAAATCCNACGGATNTTGAGCTGGAGTCCCTTGCCCAGACATGGAGCGAGCACTGTAAACATACGATTTTTGCCTCTGCGATGGATGATGACGTCCCGGACGGGCTTTACAAGACCTATATCCAGGCGGCAACCAACAAAATCCGGAAGGAAAAAGGAGAGAACGATATCTGCCTTACGGTATTTACAGACAACTCAGGTGCAATTATCTTTGATGAGCATTACCTCGTGACCCACAAGGTCGAGACCCATAATTCTCCCTCTGCTCTCGACCCGTTTGGCGGAGCCCTGACTGGAATTGTCGGAGTGAACCGCGATACTATCGGGTTCGGTCTCGGGGCAAAACCCTGCATCAACGTGTACGGGTTCTGTGTCGGTGACCCGGAGTCCGATCCTGCCCTGTTCCGCGGCAGGGACATGACCAACCCGATCCTTTCCCCGAGGCGGATCCTTGAAGGGGTCGTTCACGGTGTAGGGGTCGGTGGCAACTGTTCGGGCATCCCGACACCGCAGGGATGGGTATATTTCGATAACCGGTACGTGGGTAAACCCCTGGTGTTCGCAGGAACTGTTGGAATTATGCCGCGTGAACACGCAGGGAGGAAACTCTACCAAAAACAGGCAGAACCCGGTGACCGTATCGTTGTTGCCGGCGGCAGGGTTGGAAAAGACGGTATCCATGGCGCCACCTTCTCATCTGAAGCCCTTGACCCCGGGAGCCCGGTCACAGCGGTGCAGATCGGCGACCCGATTACCCAGAAGAAGCTCTCTGACGTGATTGTCAAGGAAGCCCGGGACCTTGGGCTCTACCGCAGTATCACGGACAACGGGGCGGGTGGCATCTCCTGCTCGGTTGCCGAGATGGCGAAGGAATGCAACGGTTGCCGGGTTTCGCTTGAATTGGTCCCGCTGAAATACCCCGGGATGGCCCCATGGGAGATCTGGATATCCGAGTCGCAGGAACGGATGACCCTTGCCGTACCACCGGAAAAACTGGACCTGTTCATGGAGCTGATGGGGCGGCGCGAAGTGGAAGCAGCAGTCATAGGGGAATTTACCCACAACGGCAGGTGTATCGTGGAGTTCCATGGAGACGTGGTCATGGATGTCGAGCTGGGATTCCTGCACGACGGACTGCCGAAAAAGCACCTGAAGACCACCTATACGGAAAAAACGTACCCCGAACCGGCAGTTCCATGCCCCGGCCGCCTTGATACAACGTTACTCGCAATGCTCGGGCGGAAGAACATCTGCTCAAAGGAGTTCATTTCAGTCCAGTACGACCATACGGTCCAGGGCGGCCATGTCCTCGGTCCTGTGCAGGGAAAGGGGCGGGTCCAGGCAATGGCGACGCTGACAAAGGTGGTTCCCGGTTCAAAGAAAGGTGTGGGACTGTCACAGGGGATGTTCCCCTCTTATTCTGAGATTGACCCGTACCGCATGGCCGCTGCCGGGATCGATACGGCGGTACGGGGCCTTATTGCAATGGGTATACCGATGGAATCGATTGCGATCCTCGATAACTTCTGCTGGTGCTCTTCGGATGACCCTGAACGCCTCGGGCAGCTCAAACGTGCGGCAAAAGGGTGCTACGATGTTGCGACGGCATTCGGTACCCCCTTTATCTCCGGCAAGGACAGCATGTACAACGATTTTTCCGGGTTTGATGCGGAGAATAACCCGGTGAAGGTCTCGGTCCCACCCACCCTGCTTATCTCATCGATCGGTGTCCATGAGGACGTGCTGCAGTCCGTCTCAATTGATGCGAAGATTGAGGGCGACCTTGTCTATGTAATCGGGGAAACAAGAGAAGAGCTGGGGGGTTCAGAGTATTTCGCATATCTCGGAGGTGTGGGGAACCGTGTTCCGTCCCTGGACCCTGTCATAGTAAAAGCACGGTATGATCGGCTGACTGATGTCATCCGGCAGGATCTTGTGGCCTCTGCCTGCCCNGTCACATCCGGNGGACTCGGGGTGACACTTGCAAGGGTTGCTATCTCCGGTATGCTNGGTATGGACCTATCGGTACCTTTTGGGATGCGGCCGGATTATTTCCTGTTCTCCGAGTCACTCGGCCGGTTTGTTGTTACCATTTCACCGGGTAAGCGGGAACTATTTGAAAAGACGATGGGTGACGATGCCATCATGCTTGGCAACGTAACCGGTAACAACCTGAGGGTCCGTGGAAAGGAACTCCTGCTGGAGATCCCGGTGAGTGAGCTTGAACATGCCTACAAGGCACCGTTTAAGGAGTACTGAACCATGACCGCTGCAAATTCCCCCAAAAAAACGTCTCCCGGCCAGGACACTTCATCCTGCCCGGAAATGACTGAGGCAAAAGCCCTCATCATGAGCGGGTCCGGTATTAACTCCGAAATGGAGACACAGGAGGTCTTGTTACGGGCAGGGATGGGATCGGACATAGTCCATATCAACGACCTGATCGCCGGAAGGACAGAACTCGGGCAGTACCGCCTCCTGGTGTTCCCCGGCGGATTCTCCTATGGTGACGATACCGGCGCCGGGAACGCATTTGCCAACAGGGTCCGGAACAACCTCTGGAAGGATGTTGAAGAGTTCATTGACGGTGATAACCTCGTCCTCGGGATCTGCAACGGGTTCCAGATCCTTGCAAACCTCGGGTTAGTGCCGGCGTTTGACCATCGTTTTAAACGGGATATCGCACTCGTGCCCAACCAAAAAGGGGTACTCGAATGCCGGTTCGTTACCCTCAGGCCTGTTGCAGACAACCTCTGGACAAAGGGAATAGAGCGTATCTTCTGCCCGGTTGCCCACGGGGAAGGAAATTTTTCCTGTTCACCGGAGACCCTCCGTCGCCTGAAGGAGCAGGGTATGATCACGTTCACGTACTGCCGTGATGACTTATCCCCGGCAAATGGTGAGTACCCGTTCAATCCCAATGGATCTGTTGAGGATATTGCCGGTATTACCTCGGCAGATGGCAAGGTTCTCGGCCTTATGCCGCACCCTGAACGGGCGATGGAATTCGTTAACCTCTACGACTGGCCACTCCGGAAAGAACAGATGAAACGGAAGGGTATTCCGATACCCACAGAGTCGCTGAACATGCAGTTGTTCAGGAATATCGTGGCCTATTTCCGGTGACGGGGTTACAAGGTATACCTGACAGCTGGATCAAGTTCTGCCTCTCATTCCTTTAAAAGCCGCGGGTATGCCTTTATTATTAAAAAAATCAGCGGTTTATATGAACCACTTTTGCCGGGGGGAACCCGTTGAAGTAGGTGGAAGAGGCATGCGAATACGCCCCGATATTTTCTGAATAGACCAGGTCACCGATATCAAGGTCGGGCAGCTCTGCGCTCAGGGTGATCGTGTCGAAAGCATCACAGGTCGGGCCGAACACGGCGGAAATCTGTGTCTCCCCCTCCCTGAAAGCAAGGACCGGGTACGTAGTGTGGTCGAATACCTGCCCGGAATAGGTGTGGTAAACACCGTCATTGATATAATATGATGGTTTTCCATCACGGAATGCCTTACCGATAACCTTGGCGACGAGTGTACAGGCATTGGCCACCAGGAACCTCCCCGGCTCTGCAAGGACCTGCATATCAGCAGGGAACAGCCTTTTTATCTCGGTATTAAGTTGTTTTGCCAGGATTTTGAAGGACTTTACCTCCGGGTGGTACTTTACCGGGAAACCGCCGCCGATGTCAAGGATCCTGATTTTCTGGCCAGTCCTTGTCTCTGTCTCGCTGATAATATTCTCGGCCAGGTGGAGGGCCTGGACATAATTATCGAAATTCGTGCACTGGCTACCGACATGGAAACTCAAACCCTCAACCACGAGGCCCATGTCAAATGCCTGTGCAATCAGGTCAACCGCCTCACCCGGGTCAGCCCCGAACTTGGAGGAAAGCTCGACCACCGAACCTGTATTAGGGACCCGTATCCGCAATACAAGGCCCGCATGGGGTGCATGCTGCCTGATTTTTTTCAGTTCCTCGCTGTTATCAAACGTGACCAGGGGGTTGTATTTATCGAGAGCTTTTAATGTTTCGATGGGCTTGATGGTATTCGCATAAATGATTTTGTCCCAGATCCAGTCCTGCCGTTCCTTGTCAGGAAGGTCTTTGATGTATTCATAGACGATCATGAATTCCGGCATGGACGCCACGTCAAAACTGCAACCCATCTCGTACAGGGTCCTGACTATTTCCGGGTTCGAATTTGCTTTGACCGCAAAATAAACCTGGATATTCGGNAGCCTCTCCTTAAATTCCTTGTAATTCTGCCNGATTATCTCGTGATCAATCACAAATATGGGTGTCCCGTAATCCTCAGCGAGTTTTTGTAACAGTTGCTTTCGCTTNTCAGTTGTTAGTGGCACTCCGTAATTCTGCCCTTCCTTTTTCCTTTTCTTTTTCACTACCCCTTCAGTATTTGCCATTACATGATTGATCAATTTCACGGATAAGAAGTTTTTGAATAGGCCAATCAAATCCCGTTCCGAAAGGGTTTGCANAAGGTTTTTTTAAGGCCTCCANTCCGGATATTCTTGACCCCTGGAATGGGCATGAGTGAATTTGAATAACCAGAGAGCGGTATTTTGAATCCGGAAGCCTTCCGGGGATTTCCCAACCCCGGCATCCAGGGGGCGCCCTGAGTGCAGCCATGGTTATGGGATCATTTCCAGGCAGATTCATTTTCTTTTTCTCCGGCAACCAATGATCTCCCGGTCAGGTAAAATGAATAACCCTGGTATTTCAGGTATCCCTGGGAAGACCCTGTATACCGGATCCGGTCCAGGATCATGTCAGAGCCCCTGGCAGATCCCCGGGATCGGGGAGTTGATTATTATACCGGAAAAACATATTCAGCGCATCATGATACCTACTGTTGGAATTCCGGGAATGNGGCGTTTCCTTATTTTTATCATCGTGCTAACCGCGTTATGCGGGTATGCCCTTGCGCACCCTCCTGCCGATGTCGCAGTTTCGTATGATCAAACGAGCAATGATCTTATTGTTACTATCACCCACCAGGTGGATGATCCTTCCACGCATTACGTGAAACGTGTGACCGTGAGGCAGGGCGCAACGGTGCTTGCCGACCCGTCCTATACCAGCCAGCCTGATAAATCGACGTTCACGTACCGCTATAATCTCCCGCAGCTGAACGGGAGCAGCGGGGAGATCAGGGTTGATGCCCAATGCAATACGCTGGGATCCCGGACCGGTACCCTGTCCCTGGCCGCTACACCTGCGTCGGGAGTACCGGTCAGTGCCACACCAGCTCCCACCAGGGCACCGGGATGTATATTGGTCGTTATGCTTGCCGTGGGGCTGGTGGCAACGCGTATCGTGCGATGATCCCCTAAAACCCGGGAACGGCTGGTTCACTTACTTTTTTTCCAACCGTTGCACAATACACAACAAATTCGTTCTCCCCGTCAATTTTCAGGACATCTGCGATCTCCTGGTCATCAAATGCCCCGATTGCACATACGCCACAACCGATCTGCTCTCCGGCCAGGTAGAGGTTCTGGCAGACGTGGCCTGCATCAAGGTGTATGAGCCGGTACGCCCGTTCGCTGTATCTCCATGCCATCCGGTAAATCACCGCGGACCAGATAAACACTACCGCTGATGATCTCACGAAGGCCTGTCCGAGACATGCTGACATGATGGAGTCGGTGATTCCGCTGGTGGAGTCAACGGGGATAAGACTGTGTGTGAAGGCGAGGTAGCGGTACAACCCGGGCTGAATATCCACAACCCGGTTGATCAGCAGATAGGTCTCAAAACCGTGTCGGCCTCCGGCAGAAGGGACGTTNCGGAGCGTGTAATACGGCGCTTTGACTTCCACGATCCCCTGGGTGCACCAGCACAGGTAGGCAAGTTCTTCTATTGACAGTGGATCGCGGGCATAGTGCCGGATCGAACGGCGCTGCTCAATTGCAGCACGGAGTTCANGGGCAGCTACCGTGAAGTCTCCAGGTCCGGGAAGAGGGATTACCGGGGTACCCGGAGGTGCGGCTTTTTCCAGCGGGGGTGCAGGAAGACCCTGTGACTGGTCAGATTCAGTCAGGTGTTCATACCGGGTCTGCTCCATGAAAATACGACCGGTTGGCAGCATAAGCCAGTGATTACTGCTATGCAGGAATAAATACCATTGCCTGGGGCCTGGCGACCCACTGTTAACGGATAACCTTCGTGAAGATAATTCAATGTGGATTGCTTATAAAGATTCAACCAAAAATTAATTATTAGGCCCCATGCTGTACTTCGATTGTCTGATCGGATGTTACATCCGAGAATGGATAGGTATAACCAAAACCATATTGAACTCCATTCACAATTATCCTCACGGGACTCCCACTACTGGATTCTCCCATTGTGAATGTCTGCGACCCATGATCCGGGACCTGGACGGATCCTGACGGGGAAATCCATGTTCCTTGCGCAGCCGTTGCCGTAATGGTATGATAAACGGTGGGAGTACTCTCTTTTGGTGATCCCGTAAACTGGGATGAATACGCCATGGACTTGCTGAACCTGGTAATTGTACCGCGTGCCGAGGACGTTTCGGAATACTGGAGATCTTCGGACTTGAGCGGCGTCCCGTTATTCCGTGCCTCCTGGAGGTGGGCCCTGATATACGCAGAGGTTGTGCCCATTGCGGGAATGCTTCCCGATGTGGTTTCGTAGGGTTTGACGTTCACCTGGAAATTCTGGACTATGGGGTTCATTACATCAGTACCCACAAACCGGGTATCTGCCTGGGTGGTTACAGAGCCAACTGTCAGGTCATAGTTGCTTCCCATCTGGACGATGTTACAGTAGGCAGGAATGTAATTGCCCCCTGCGGAAGCAAACGGGCATAATGTACGGTCATGTGCGGTTGTTGTGTTTCCTGCCCCGTCAAGCATGAGGTTTTCAGAGCCGACTACATTGCCACCGCCAGAAGTGGCAGTATAGGCAAGGGCAGTCTGAGCAAGCAGGTTGGATTGTGAAATTACCTTGTTTCCCGTGTGGAGGTTCATTTGTTTGACGAATGATGTATGCCCGCCTTGTGCGACGATATTTGCATCATAGGCATTTGTGTATTGAATCTGGCCGGGATCAAGTGCACCGGTATGGATACCGCCAGAGGCTCCTGCGATATGGTTGGTTGTATCAATGGC
>JGI20214J51088_10003477_pt1 | contig 10374 bp, 11 predicted proteins | sample WetSurMetagenome_FD_51088 | JGI IMG/M metagenome (IMG submission 51088) | reverse complement strand
AGGGGGATCAAGGGGGATTTGCAGCGCTTGCCTTCAAACGAAGTTTCTTTCATAGACGCCCCCGTAGCGAAGCGCCGGGGTATGAATGCTCGTTACTGACTTCAGTNATTTGTGAAATCGCGTCCAGTTCAGATGACAGATCGCCGTCGCAAGAGCATCGGAAGCATCGAGGGGCGGGAGGGCTTTCATTTTCAGAATCACCTGGGTCATGGACCTGACCTGCTCCTTTGATGCGCGCCCGTAACCCACCACGGATTTCTTGATCTCCAGCGGGGAATACTCAAAAATCTTGACCCTGTTCTGAACGGCCGCAATGAGCACCGCACCTCTCGCGTGTCCTATCTTCAAGGCACTTTGAAGGTTTTTGTGGAAAAAAAGATCTTCGATGGCCATCTCCTCGGGTCGGAAGCGGCTCATGATCTCGGTCATGGACTGGAAGATCTCGTAAATTCTTTCAAAGAACGGACGGTTCAGCGAGGTTCCGAAGGTGCCGGCATGGAGACAGGCGATCTGATTGCCGCTTTTCTCCACCAGCCCATACCCGGTCACTCTGGAGCCAGGATCAACGCCCAGGACAATCATCAGTGCACAGCCTCGATGACCTCATCCGGAATATCGAAATTGGCGTACACGTTGTTGATATCGTCGTTGTCTTCAAGGGCTTCCATCAGGTTCAGCATCTGTTCGGCTTTTTTTCCTTCAAGCCTGATCGTGTTCTGGGGGATCATGGTGACTTCTGAGAGGCTGTAAGGAAGCTTGGCGTCGTCAAAGGCTTTCTTCACTTTCTCGAAATCGGCCGTCCCCATCACAACCTCGAACTGAGATCCGCTCTGCCTCACGTCCTCAGCCCCGGCATCGAGGGCAATTTCCATGATCTTTTCTTCATCAGCCTTGTCCTGATCAAAGACGATCAAGCCTTTCTTGACAAAGATCCAGGAAACGGAACCAGGTTCTCCGAGGTTTCCGCCGTGACGGTCGAAGATGTGCTTGAGGTCTGCCACGGTTCTGTTCTTGTTGTCCGTGAGACAGCTGATCAGAATCGCCACGCCTCCAGGCCCATAGGCTTCGTAACTCATCTCCTCGTAGTTGACCCCCTCCAGCTCGCCCGTCCCCTTCTTGATCGCCCTATCGATATTGTCCTTGGGCATGTTCTCTGCTTTTGCCAATGCGATCGCTGATCTCAGGCGGGCATTGCCATTGGGATCGCCGCCGCCGATGCGGGCAGCAACGGTGAGCTCTTTGATCAGTTTTGTGAAAATCTTGCCCCTCTTTGCATCGATGGCTCCTTTTTTGTGTTTAATGGAAGCCCATTTCGAATGACCGGACATACGACTACCTCCTCAATCTGCTTGCTGAAGCCTTGTCAATAGGGTTTCAAACCACGGTTGTAGGTTGCCGTTTTGAAATAGCTCATGGCCTGGCGCGTANCGCGGGGCGGCGGCTTCTTCGTTCTTCTGTTTTGAAAGAGACCCGTCATAACCGTTCCTGGCGACCATTTGAAAAAACCAAAATGTTGCCACACACACCGAGGGAGAACGGGTGTTCTCACTTTGTCCCAGATGAATTGTCCCTGGGACTCCGGTTCATAGCCAGCAAGTAGATTTCTCTGCTCGCCTTGCGCACGGCAGAAGGTCTAAGTGTCTGAACCCTGGCAAAGTGTTCGGCCAGTTCGGTCCTGAAGGCTTTGACCTCCTGGCCCTCAAAGACCTTGCAGAGAAAATGCCCCCCCTTTTTCAGCACGGCCAGGGCGATCTCCAGCGCCCGGCGAGCCAATTCCATGGAGCGGCTTGTGTCGGTGACAGCAATCCCGCTGGTTGCAGGGGCCAGATCGCTGATCACGAGCTCTCTGGCGCCGACCTCTTCTCTCAACCACTGCACGTCCAGCGAAAGCACATCCGCCTCAATGAATTTGAATCTGGGGGAANAGAATCGTTCGGGTTTTTTCAGGTCTACCCCGACCACCTCTCCCGTTGGACCGACTTTCACGACGCTGTACTGAGACCAGGACCCAGGATAACATCCCAGGTCAAGAATGCGGTCCCCAGGGCGAATGAGGCGGACTTTCCTGTCGATTTCCTCCAGCTTGTAGACCGATCGCGCAAGCCACCGTTCTTCCCTGGCTCGACGGGTGTAGTGATCCTCCCACGTGTTCGTTTTTCCCATGGACACGATGCGCAGCTTCTTTACGGTCGACCGAGAAACCACTTTTCACGTCTATCATATCGCTGATTCCTTTGCAAAAAAGAAATGATTTTTTCTTGACACTCAGGGACAATTTTTCTATAAACCAACGCCCAAGTGATACCGCCCGGCAACGCATTCTTAATAACCCATTGCACGTCGTCCTGATAGCGCCCATGGCTTGAAATAGGGAAAAACGCCCTCTCCGGGAGAGGGCCTCTCCTTTTTTCGTAAAAAGAGCTCAGGTGGAGGGCTGGATCCGGTTCATTGGCAGATGGACGGTGTGCCCAGCAACCCTATGAAACTGGAAGATCTTCTGAAGCAGAAGGCTTCGCACATTCGAAAGAGATGGTTGAACCTCATCATTGATACCTACCCTGCTGATTCTCAAAGGTTTTTGAGAGAACAGAAGGATCGGTTCGCCAACCCTGTGGGTACCTCCTTATCTCGGGCGGTGGAGACCCTCTATCATGAGCTGCTTCACGGGATGGATCCTGAAAAGGTCCACTCCTCTCTTGATGAGATCGTCAGAATCAGGGCGGTCCAGGATTTCTCTCCTGCCAGGGCCATGACCTTCATCTTTCTGTTGAAAAAGGTTCTGAGAGAGGAGCTTCATCGGGAGATCAAAGAAAGCACGGAAGCCTGTGAAGAGCTGCTGGCGCTCGAATCCAGAGTGGATGAAATGGCGCTCCGTGGCTTCGACCTCTACATGAATTGCAGGGAAAAGGTTTACGAGATCAGAGCGAAGGAGGCAAAGAATCACGTCTCCAGGCTTCTCCGGAGGGCAGGACTGCTCTGTGAGATCCCGAGCTGGGATTCTGATCGAAAAAAGGACGACGGTGTTGCGTGAACGCTGAAGGATTCCATCATTAGCACGAGGTAGCAGTCTATGAACTTCATTCTCAGCATTGTGCTTTCCGCTATTGCGGTCCTCATCCTCGTTGTGATCCCATGGGTGGGGGTGGGGGCGCTGAACCTGAGTGGCTTCTTTGGTGTTTTTCTACCCTACGTGGCACTGATCGTCTTCTTCGTGGGTTTGGTCTACCGGGTCGTGGTCTGGGCCTGTTCCCCCAGCCCGTTCCGGATCCCCACGACCGCAGGCCAGCAGTGGAGCCTACCCTGGATCAAGTACAACCGCATCGACAACCCCAAGGGCACGATCGGGGTGTTGATCCGGATGGCCTTCGAAGTGCTCACCTTCCGATCCTTGTTCAGGAACACCAAAATGCAGCTCGTGTCCGGTCCCAAGATCGGCTATGAGTGGGAAAAATGGTTGTGGCTTGCGGCCCTTGCGTTCCACTACGCTTTCCTCACCGTGGTGATCAGGCACCTCCGGTTTTTCACGGAACCGATCCCCTTTTTCGTCGAGCTGATCGAGAAGCTGGACGGGTTCATTCAAGCCGGCATTGCACCTATTCCCGGATTCATGACACCGGGCGTGTTGATCAGCGGATTTGTATTGCTGGGGGCGGTTGCCTTTCTGTTTCTCAGACGAATCCTCATTCCCCAGGTGAGTTANATCTCTCTTCCCGCGGATTATTTCCCGCTTTTCCTGATCAGCGGAATCGCCATCACCGGGATTCTCATGAGGTACATTCTCAAAGTGGACATCGTGAGCGTCAAGAACCTGACTCTGGGGTTGGTCACGTTCAGTCCCAAGGTCCCGGAAGGCATCGGCGTCCTCTTNTATATCCACCTCTTTCTTGTCTGTGTCCTCTTGTCCTATATTCCCTTCAGCAAACTTCTCCACATGGCCGGGGTTTTTCTCAGTCCCACGCGAAATCTCTCCAACAACAGCCGGTTTGTGAGGCACATCAATCCCTGGAACTACCCGGTGAAAGTGCACACCTATGACGAGTACGAGGAAGAGTTCAGAGACAAGATGATCGAAGCAGGGCTCCCTGTGGAAAAGGAAGAGTCTGCAACATAAGAGGAGTGAAAGCTAAGAAGGAGTAAAGGAGTCCCTATGGCTGAAAAGGTTGAAAAGGTAAAACCGGAACAAATGGCGCAGGTCAACCATAACCCCCCGCTGTTCAAGGGGTGGATGGACATTCCTGCGGAAATAAAGCCCGGGGTTTTCTGCTACGCAGGAAAGCCACAGAATCTCAAGTACATTGATCTCCCCAATCCCAGAGAGTGGTCGCCCATGGATGAGGATTGGAAGCTCCCTTCCAACTGGAAAGAGATCGTTCTGGAGGGGCTCAGGGAAAGACTGGAGAGGTTCCGCTCCTTGAAGATCTTTATGGATATTTGTGTGCGGTGCGGGGCCTGCGCGGACAAGTGCCACTTTTTCATCGGCGGCGGGGACCCCAGGAACATGCCGGTGCTCAGGGCGGAGCTCCTGAGATCGGTTTACCGCAGGGAATTTACCAAGGCCGGCAAGATTCTCGGGAAGTTCGCCGGAGCCAGAGACCTGGATATCCAGGTGCTCAAGGAGTGGTGGTATTACTTTTTCCAGTGCAGCGAGTGCCGGCGCTGCTCCCTCTTCTGCCCCTACGGCATCGACACGGCGGAGATCACGATCATTGCGAGGGAACTTCTCAATCTCCTGGGCCTGAACACGGACTGGATCTCCGCGCCTGCCGCAAACTGCTACAGAACCGGAAACCACCTGGGCATCCAACCTCATGCCTACAAAGACATGATGGAGTTTTTTCTGGATGATATCGAAGGCATCACCGGAATCCGGCCGGAGCCCTCCTTCAACAGGAAAGGAGCGGAAGTGCTTTTCATCACCCCTTCGGGCGATGTTTTTGCCGACCCCGGCACCTACACCTGCATGGGCTACCTGATCCTTTTTCACTACCTGCAGAATCTTGGTCTGGATCTGACATGGAGCACCTTTTCCTCCGAGGGAGGCAACTTCGGGTATTTCACCTCCCACGAAATGGCCAAGCGGCTCAATGCCAAGATGTACGCGGAGGCCAAGCGTCTGGGCGTGAAGTGGATCATCGGCGGAGAGTGCGGCCACATGTGGCGGGTGCTCAACCAGTACATGGACACCTTCAACGGGCCTGCGGATTTTCTGGAAGAGCCGGTCTCTCCCATCACGGGAACCAAGTTCGAAAATGCAAAAACCACCAAGATGATTCACATCACGGAATTCACGGCAGACCTGATTAAGCACAACAAGCTGAAACTGGACCCGAGCCGCAATGACAACCTGAAGGTGACCTTCCATGACTCTTGCAATACCGCGAGAGGCATGGGGCTGTTTGAGGAACCGAGGTACGTGATCAAGAACACGTGCAACCACTTCTACGAGATGCCGGAGAATACGATCAGGGAGCAGACTTTCTGTTGCGGAAGCGGGTCAGGATTGAACGCTGGGGAAAACATGGAGCTGAGGCTCCGGGGAGGCTTGCCCAGAGCCAACGCCGTCAAATATGTCCACGAGAAACACGGGGTGAACATGGTCGCCTGCGTGTGCGCCATTGATCGGGCGGCCCTGCCCACCGCGCTGGACTACTGGGTTCCCGGCATAGGAGTCACCGGGGTGCATGAGCTCGTAGGAAACGCCTTGATTCTGGAAGGGGAAAAGGAGCGAGAAACGGATCTGAGAGGAGAACCTCTCCCGGGAATGGAGGAAGAAGAGGATGTATGATCGTGGGAAAATCGTCACGGGCATTGTGATCGGCCTTTTGCTGTTTTTGTTCCCGGTTTTCTACAACGTGGGAAGGGCTGCAAAGGAGCCGGATCCTGTGCTCACGGACAAGGCGAAGCAGGCCAAGGAATGTATTGAGCCCAGAGCCTTCATGAAAACCGAGCACATGAAAATGCTGGATCAATGGCGGCAGGAAGTGGTGCGTGACGATTTGCGCTACTACAAGAGCACCACGGGAAAGACTTACTACAAAAGCCTTCAGAACACCTGCATGGACTGCCATTCCAACAAGAGCAAGTTCTGTGATCAGTGCCACAATTATATGGCGGTCGCCCCCTACTGCTGGGATTGCCATATCGCGCCCAAGGAGAACGGATGATGGCCATGGACAGAAGACAATTTCTCAAGATCGCCGGATTGTCAGCCCTCCTAGGGCTTGGCGGAAAAACCGCTTTTCAGGTGCTTGCGCCCGGAGAGGCCGAAGCCGCGATCCAGCAAGCCCCCATGATTGCGGGGAAGAAGTGGGGCATGGCTCTGGATGTGACTCTTCTGGATGAGGAGATCATGAGCAAGTGCATCCAGGCCTGTCACACCTACTACAACGTGCCCAACATCGGAAATGCCAAGGAGGAGATCAAGTGGCTGTGGAAAGAAACTTATGACCATTCTTTCACGGGCCAGGAGAACGAGTATCAGGCGGATAAGTACAAAGCCAGGAATTTCCTGCTCCTCTGCAATCACTGCACCAATCCTCCCTGCTGCAGGGCATGCCCGACCAAAGCCACGTGGAAGAGGGAAGACGGGATCGTAATGATGGACATGCACCGGTGCATCGGGTGCCGGTTCTGCATGGCTGCTTGCCCCTACGGGGCAAGAAGTTTCAATTGGGGAGATCCGCGGCTCGCGCCGACGGCCCTGAACCCGAACTTCCCGACGAATCCGGAGATTCCGACGCGGTCCAAGGGCGTTGTGGAGAAATGCCAGTTCTGTGCGGAACGGCTGGCCAAGGGGCAGATGCCCGCCTGTGTTGAGGCGGCGAACAAGATCAAGGCGAACGCCATGGTGTTCGGCGATCTGGAGGTCCCTGACTCCGACATCCGCAAGGTCCTTCGCTCGCGCTATTCGATCCGACGCAAACCTGAACTGGGCACCGGGCCCAACGTTTATTACTTGATATGAGGTCATTATGCTGGATAAAGCACTAAAAGGAAGTCCGACCTACTGGGGATGGATCGTATTCCTGCTTCTGCTCATCGGATCAGGTTTCATGGCCTATCTCTACCAGTTCCAGGAAGGCCTGAAAATCACGGGAATGAGCCGGGACGTATCCTGGGGGTTTTACATCGGCCAGCTGACCTATTTCGTGGGGGTGGCAGCCTCAGGAGTGATGGTTGTTCTGCCCTATTACCTCCACGACTACAAGGCGTTCGGGAGGATTACCATCCTGGGAGAATTCCTCGCTGTGGCGTCCATCATCATGTGCGGGCTTTTTGTCATGGTGGATCTTGGGAACCTTCCCAGAATGTTGAACATCATTCTTTATCCCAATCCCACGTCCATCCTGTTTTGGGACATGATTGTGCTCAACGTCTACATGCTCCTGAACATCGTCATCGGCTGGAATGTCCTGAGCGCAGAGAAAAAGGGCGTATCCTATCCTCAATGGGTCAAGGTTCTCATTTACATCTCTATTCCATGGGCCTTCAGCATCCACACGGTGACCGCGTTCTTGTACGCCGGGCTTCCGGGCAGGCACTACTGGCTCACGGCCATCATGGCGGCCCGGTTTCTGTCTTCCGCCTTCTGTTCAGGGCCGGCCATCCTGATTCTCCTTTGCTTTATTGTGAGGAAATTTACCAATTTTGATCCGGGCAAGGAACAAATCAGAACGCTNGCCAGCATCGTCGCCTATGCCATGATTTTGAATGTCTTCTTCTTCCTGCTGGAACTCTTCACGGCCTTTTACAGCCAAATTCCGGGACACATGCACCCGATCGTGTATCTTTTCTCNGGCCTTGAGGGCCACGGAAAACTGGTTCCCTGGATGTGGACGGCAGCGTGCTTCGCTATTCTCGCGCTGCTCCTGCTGATTGTGCCGGCAACGAGGAGAAAAGAAAACACCTTGATTCTCGCTTGCCTCTCGGTCGTTGTCGCCACATGGATCGACAAAGGATTCGGTCTTGTGATCGGCGGTTTTATTCCCAATCCTTTCGAAAAGGTTTTCGAGTACTGGCCCACTTTTCCGGAAATTGCCATTAGCATCGGCGTCTGGGGAACCGGAATTTTCGTGATCACGGTGCTCTACAAGATCACGGCCTCCGTGAAGGAAGAAGTCGCGGCCTGATCCCGGGCCAAGCGGAAAAAGAGGTGCCGAAACCCCGCAGGGAGGCGCCGGGATTCAGCGACGAAATTGCTGTGAAAGGTACTGCGAAAGACCACCTGCAGACACTATTTCCTGAATGGTTGACGGGAGACGAAAAAGCTTGACACGCCTAGTTTCCTTTGTTAGACGTTTGACGTTTTCGCCCCGGACGAACTAAGTATTTCCGATTTAGAAAAATATACAGAGGAGGGAAAATCAGATGCCTTACGAAGTCACAGTGGATCACGACAAGTGTGAAGGATGCGAGGAATGCGTGGAAGTGTGTCCTGTTGACGTGTATGAAATGCAGGACGGCAAGTCCGTGCCGGTCAACGCTGAAGAATGTCTTGGCTGCGAGAGCTGTGTAGAGGTCTGCGATCAGGAAGCCATCTCGGTCACGGAAGTCTAAAGTTTCTACCTCGTAGCAATAAGAACGCCGCTCCCACGATGGGGTAGCGGCGTTTTTGTTTACACCCCCATTACTTCTTTTCAGCGTGGCAGTCAGCGCACTTCTTCCAAGGAGCTTCCTTGCCCTTCAGCTCTTTGTGGCAGGTCTGGCAGTTTTTGTGAAAGGCCAGGTTGAGCTTATCCGCATTCCCCTGCTTTTTCTCCGTATCATGGCATTCAGTACATTTTTTTACAGGCATTTTGTCGTTCCAGACATTCTTGCCGTCNTTGTATTCATGGTGACATTCGGTGCAAGCAACCTTGTAATCGGCAGAGTGCTTCTTGTGGGAGAAATTGACAGGGCCTTTCTTGTCGTCTTTGTACTTGTTCTCAATCTTGATCATGTCAGGGGCGTCCGCAGCCGTCAGCACGCCGACACTCAGAAACATAAGCCCGGCAAAAAGCGCCAGAGTCATTACCAGAAATCCCTTTTTCATATCGTTTTTGCCTCCTCCTTTGAAATGAACTTGCAATCGTGACGGACAAGGAAACCTTTTACTTCTTAGACTAACGAAAGGGCAATATAGTTTACGGTCGCCGCGCCTGTCAAGGCGGAAAACAACTGCTTAGAATCACTGGAGTAAGCGAATATGGTTGAAGTCAAAGGCCGGCATCAGGTTTTGTCATAGTGGCTGAACTGCATGGTGAAGGTTCCTCGACCCTGGGAAACCGAGCGCAGAGCCGTCGAGTATCCGAACATCTTGGAAAGAGGAACACTGGCGGTTAACACCTGAACCGGGCCTTTGCTGGTGATCTGTTCGATTTTTCCCCCTCTCGCGTTGAGATCTCCGATGACCTCCCCCAGGAAATCCTCGGGAATCAGAATTTCCGCTTTCATGATGGGTTCAAGCAAAATCGGATCCGCCTGGAGGCACGCGTTTCGGAAAGCCATGGACGCAGCCACCCTGAAGGCCATAGCGTCCGAGTGAAGCTCGTGGATCCTGACATCCTGGACAGCAGCTTCCACATCGATGACCGGGTATCCCATGATTACGCCCGTGCTCATCGCCTCCTCCAGGCCCTCCTTGATGGCGTTCATGAACTCCTCGGTGAGGTTGGGGTTCTGGCAGCGGTCCACAATCCGGTTGCCGGTCCCGCGGGGCAAGGGGATCAGTTCGATCTTCGCGCCAGCGAAGTGCTGCTGGCCTGCCAGTTCTCTCTGAAAGATCTCTTCGTGCTCGACCCTCTTGGAAAGGGTCTCACGATATACCACCTGGGGCTTGCCCTGATTGGTGTCAACAAGGAACTCTCTTCTCAGGCGGTTGACGACGATCTCGAGGTGAAGCTCCCCCATCCCTGAAATCACGGTCTGTCCTGTTTCGTCATCGATCCGGTATTTGAAGGTCGGGTCTTCGTCGGAGAGCTTAGCCAGGGAGTCGAGAAGCTTGTCCTGGTCCTGTACGCCTTTGGGTTCGACCGCCATGGAAATCACCGGGGTGTTGAAGCGCATGGGCTCCAGCAGAATGGGGTGATCTTCGGTGCAAAGGGTGTCGCCCGTGGTAGAGACCTTCAGGCCCATGACCGCCAGGATGTCCCCGGCTGAAGCTTCGTCGATCCGTTCCCTTTTGTTGGCGTGCATCTTCAGAAGCCGGGCGAGCTTTTCCTTGACCTTTCGCCCCGGGTTGAAGATCGTATCCCCTGCCTTGACCGTCCCTGAATAGATGCGGATATAGGTCAGCTTTCTCCCCTGGTCCATTTGCACCTTGAAGGCAAGTGCGGAAAAGGGGCCTTTCGCGTGGCAGACCTGGAGTCGAGGTCTGAAGTCCCGGGCACCTGTCCC
>JGI20214J51088_10003476_pt1 | contig 10377 bp, 4 predicted proteins | sample WetSurMetagenome_FD_51088 | JGI IMG/M metagenome (IMG submission 51088) | reverse complement strand
CTCCTGCCGCGGTACCGGGAGATCGTCCAGAAGCTCGACGCCCTGCGGCGGATCGACGCCCGGCAGATCATNCGCTTCGCCCAGGANGTGAAGTCGCAGCCGGGGGAGAAATGGGCGTTCTATTTCTACCAGCGCGAGTTCCGGCCCGAGCTCAGCCCCCAGGCCCTCGACGACCTCATCGGCGGCAACCAGGAGAAGATCGGCGTCCTGGGCGACGCCCAGGAGATCTTCCAGACCTACCAGCAGAACTTCGCCCTCGAAGCCCCCGAGATGAAAGAGGCGTTCGCCGACGCGGCCGTCACCTTCAACCTCCTGTACCTGAACAAGGATCCCGAGCGCGTCGCCCGGATCGTGATGCGCGAGCAGAGCGCGGACATCTTCCGGGCCCTGGCCGAAATCGCCGCGGCCACGGGCGGCCTGGTCGATACGTCGCAGAACCCCGCCGCCGCGTTCCGGAACGCCCTCCGCGCGGCCGACGACTACTATCTCCTGTATTACGCGCCGGGCGACAAGGCGCCGGCCGGGGCGTTCCTCCCCCTGTCCGTCAAGGTCCCGAACGCGGGCTGGCGCGTCGTCCACCGCTCGGGCCTCCTTGGCCGCTGAGCGGCCGGCCATGAAGTACCTCGCCGACCTCCATCTCCATTCCAAGTTCTCCCGGGCCACGTCGCGCGACATGACCCTCGACGCCATGGCCGCCTGGGCCCGGGTCAAGGGCGTCCGGGTGCTCGCCTCGGCGGACTTCACCCACCCTGAGTGGCTCTTCCTGAGCAAGGAGAAGCTCGAGTCGGCGGGCGGCGGCCTGTTCCGGCTGCGCAAGCCCGTGCCGCCCGAGGACGCGCGCCTGGCGGCGGTCCCGGCTTCGCGCGACGACGTCCTGTTCCTCCTCTCGACCGAGATCAGCTTCATCTACTCCAAGCACGATCGCGTGAGGAAGGTCCACCTCCTCCTGCTCGCCCCGGACTTCGAGTCCGTGGAGAAGATCAACGCCCGCCTGCACGGCCTCGGAGCCAATCTCCGCTCGGACGGCCGGCCCATCATCGGCCTGGACGCGCGGGTCTTCGTCAAGATCGTCGCCGATCTCTGCCCCCGCTGCGTCGTCATCCCCTCCCATATCTGGACGCCCTGGTTCTCGGTCTTCGGCGCGAACTCGGGCTTCGACAAGCTCGAGGAGTGCTTCGAGGAGATGACGCCGTTCATCTTCGCCCTCGAGACCGGCCTCTCCTCGGACCCGGCCATGAACCGGCGCCTGTCGGCTCTCGACCGCTACGCCCTCGTCTCGAACTCCGACGCCCACTCGCCCTCGCGGATCGGCCGCGAGGCCAACGCCGTCGAGGCCGAGCTGAGCTACAAAGGCCTGGTCGAGGCGATCCGGAGCAAGGACCCGGCGCGCTTCCTGTACACCGTCGAGTTTTTCCCCGAGGAGGGGAAATACCACCTCGACGGCCACCGCAAGTGCGGCGTCGTCCTCACGCCCCGGGAATCGATGGCCCGCAAGAACCTCTGCCCGGTCTGCGGCAAGCCCCTGACGATCGGCGTCGCCCACCGGGCCGAGGAGCTGGCCGACCGCGAGGACGTCCGGGACGCCGGCCTGCGCGTGCCGTTCAAGAACCTCATCCCCCTCAACGAGGTGATTGGCGAGGCCTGCGGCAAGACGGCCGAGTGCCAGAGCGTCTGGGACACCTACTTCAAGTTCATCCGGGAATTCGGCGACGAGCACCGGATCCTGACCGAGGTCCCGATCAACGACCTGTGCCGCCTCTCGCCCGAGAGCGTGGGGCGGGGGGTGGAGCGGATGCGCAAAGGCCTGGTGACGATCAGCCCCGGCCACGACGGCGAATATGGAGCGATCCGCCTCTTCGACGCTCCGGATGGCGGGGGCGCNGCGGGCCCGGGACAGATGTCGCTCTTTTGAATCCAATATTTTGAATAATATCCAATAGTTCGGATATTCCCCCCTGTCTCCGCCGAAATCCGATCTCCTTCTAGTTCTAATTTATTAATAATAATTGAATTAGATATCGCAGAATAACCGTTCGAATTGGCACGAAATATGTATATGAAATATCACATATCAAGAAAGGAATTCGGATTTCTTGGCTACAACGGCAAATCTTGGTCAAGCTCTCGAGGTCTATGTTGCGAATCGTCTTTCCCGATTCACGGTGCGACCTTGAATATTGCCGAAGGGAACGATAAAGAGAAAGGAGGGATGAGATCGAGTAGCGCGAACGGAAGACTTGAGAGGAAAGAGGTCGAGTGGAATCCCACTCAGAGCACGCATCATCATCACATCCGAAAAGGAGGGAATGTGAAGAAAGCCTTATGCGTATTGTTCGTCCTCACCCTGGCCGTGTCCCTCGGCGCGCAGATCCGCACCGGGAACATCACCGGCCAGGTTGTCGACAAGGACGGCGCCGGACTCCCCGGCGTCACCGTGACGCTCATCAGCAGCCTCTCGGCGCCGCTGACGTCCGTGACCTCGGCCACGGGGGATTTCCGTTTCATCTCCCTTCCGCCGGCCAAAGACTATAAGGTCAAGGCCGAGCTCTCGGGCTTCAAAACCCGGACGGAAGAGAACATCATCGTCGGCATCGGCAACAACACCAATGTCGTCGTCAAGATGGAACAGGGCGTCCTCGAGGAGCAGGTGACGGTCGTCGCCGTCTCCCCCGTCGTCGACACCAAGAAGACGTCGACCGGGAAGAACGTCAACCAGGAAACCCTGCAGTCGCTGCCCACGGCCCGCGATCCCTGGGTCATCATGCAGATGGCCCCCTCGATCATCATGGACCGCGAGAACGTCGGCGGCAACGAGTCCGGCCAGCAGGCCGGCTACGTGGCCAAGGGCGACACGAGCGCCGGCGGCAACAACGTCTGGTCGCTCGACGGCGTCGTGGTCACCGACCCCTCGGCCATCGGAGCGTCGCCCACCTATTGGGACTTCGACTCCTTCGAGGAGATGAACATCACCACGGGCGGCTCGGACGTCACCATCCAGACGGGCGGCGTCGCCCTGAACATGGTCACGCGCCGCGGCGGCAACCTGCCCAGCATCGGCGGCCGCGTCTACTACACGGACAATCACCTCGAATCCGACAAGGGCTACATTACGCCCGAGCTCGCCGCTCAAGGCCTGACGCAGATCAACAAGATCAATTCCATCAAGGACTTCGGCGTCAACATCGGCGGGCCGATCTGGAAAGACCATGCCTGGCTGTGGGGATCTTTCGGCGTCCAGGAAATCGATAACCTGTCGATCGTCGGGACGCCCATCAAACCCGTCCTGAAGGATTACAACGCCAAGCTGAACCTCCAGTTCATCCCCCAGAACCGGTTCGAGGTCCTGGTCTCGTCCGGCGACAAGGACTTCATCGGCCGGTCCGCATCCGCCTCCTTCCCGTCGGGCCTCCACCAGCGCAGCAGCTTCGCCTTCGGCTCGCCCATCATCAAGCTTCAGGACGAGCACATGTTCGGGGACAACCTCCTGCTGTCCCTGAAGTGGGGCTACTCCGGCAACTCGTGGGGCATGTTCCCGGGCATGGATGAAAACCTGGAGAATCTGGCCTCGTACGACATCGGGAACGATCTCTGGACCGGATCCCAGTACTACTACGTCACGACCCGGCCGATGTACGACTACCATGCCACCCTCAACTACTTCAACGACAGCCTGTTCGGGGTCAAGCACGACATCAAGGTCGGTGTCGAATATTCGACCCGCCGGGTCACGACGGATTCGTCGACGCCCGGCAACATCGTGCAATACACCAACTTCAACTACGAGACCATCAGCCCCAAGGGCACCGGGACGCCGGAAATGGTCGACGGGATCAAGCAGCTCAGCATGTTCACCCAGTGGAACCTGGACTACCAGGTCAGCCAGCTGGCGGCCTACTTCAGCGACACGATCGCGATCGGCAAGCTGAACATCCTCCTCGGGCTGCGCTATGACCGTCAGACGCCGTCGGTCAACTCCAGCGTCTACCACACGATCGTCCCGAACAACGGGATCTGGACGAAGTACCTCGACTCCACCACGGCGAGCGTCCTCCACACCCAGCTCCCGGACACCACGATGCCCAACATCAAGCCGAGCTACCATTGGAACGTCTTCTCGCCCCGCATTGGCTTGACCTACGACCTCTTCGGCAACGGCAAGACGGTCTTCAAGCTGAACTTCGCCCAGTACGGCGACTTCATGGGCACGGGGATGGCCGGCTACTTCAACCTCCTGGGCCCCGGCGGCTGGATGAACTTCTGGTGGCTCGACGGCAACAGCGACGGCAAGGCGAGCTACAGCGAGCTGTTCTGGAACGATCCGAACACCTACGCCCCCCAGCGGGTCATCAACGACGCCGGCCAGTGGATCGGCGACTATGCCGGCAACGCCGGCACGAACTGGGGTTCGTTCACGCCCGGCGCCACGACCCTCAGCCCCAACGCCTACAAGGTCGACAGCGACGCCGGCTCGAGCAAGACGACCGAGTATCTGGTTTCGGTCGAGCATGAGCTCTTCGCCGACTTCGGCATCGGCCTCGATTTCACCTACCGGAAATACAACAACTTCACCCAGGACGTTCCCATGACCGAGTCCGGGGTCGACCGGTCGCAGGCCAGCTACGTCGTGGCCGGGACCGTGCCCTCCTCGATCGCCGGCATCCCGAGCATGGGCTCCGCCGCGGGCAAATCCTGGTACGTCCTCAGCCCCACCACGCCCTACACCGCCTATTCGCACCACACGCAGAACAGCAACTACGCCGGCTATTGGGGCTTGGACTTCCGCTTCGCGAAGCGGCTCTCCAACAAGTGGATGCTCGACGGGTCCCTCTCCTACATGGACCAGTGGTACCACTACGGGAGCGACGCCTACATCAATCCCACCAACCTCTGGGCCCAGCAGGACCAGATCTGGGCGCCGAGCCTCGGCGGGGCCAGCGGCAAGATCGGGCAGTACATCTTCTCCCACTGGATGTTCAAGATCGAAGGCCTCTACCAGCTCCCGTTCGATTTCAACGTCTCCGCCACCTTCAACGCCCGCGCCGGCCACATCATTCCCCAGTACTTCACCATGGCCGACTCGAACCTGCAGAACCCCTTCTCCAAGAGCGCCACGGTCTACCTGAGCACCTTCGGCAGCTTCACCCTGCCCGCGTTTTACCAGCTCAACCTGCGCATCGAGAAGATGGTTAAGATCGGCACGGGACGCGCCTACATCATGGCGGACCTGTTCAATGCCCTGAACACGGCCGTCATCAACCGGAGATACGATCAGAACTACGGAACCTACCAGCTCGCGACCAATCGCTTGGCCCCCTACGCCAACAACTACAAGATCAATGAAGTTCTGAATCCGAGAATCCTCCGGCTCGGAGTCCGCTTCCAGTTCTGACGCGCTCTTTCCCCAAACGAAGGAACGCCGCCCCTCCCCCCGCCCGGGGGGAGGGGCTTTTTTTACCCGGCGCGCATCGAGGCATCCCGCGGTCATGTTAATATAGAGGGCTGAGCGGAGAGCGATGACAACCAGACTCGGACGGACGATCGTCCTGGCCGCGGCCGGGATGCTCGGGGTCCTTTGTCCCGCCTTCGGGGCGGCCGCCCGGCCGAACCTGCTCCTCATCACCATCGACACTCTCCGCCCGGACCGGCTGGGCTGCTACGGATCGAAGGCCATTCCCACGCCGAACATCGACGCCCTGGCCCGCCGNGGCGTCGTNTTCACCCGGGCCTTCGCCCATACGCCCACGACCNTGCCCTCCCACACCAACATCCTCCTCGGCACGACGCCCCTNCGNCACGGCGTCCACGACAACGGATTCTTCAAGGTCCCGGCCGACCTTCCGACCNTGGCCANGCACNTGAANCAGCGNGGCTATGCGACCGCCGCCGTCGTCGGCGCCTTCCCGCTCGACTCCCGCTTCGGCCTGGACCGGGGGTTCGACGTCTACGACGACGATTACGGGACGGGCGCCGCCCTGGATTTCAAATTCGTCGAACGGAAGGCCGAGGCCGTCGTCGAACGGGCGCTGGCCTGGCTCAAGGGCCGGAGCGGTCCGTGGTTCCTGTGGGTCCACCTGTTCGATCCCCACCAGCCCTACGAGCCGCCGGAGCCCTTCCTGACGCGGTTCAAGAGCGATCCCTACGGAGGCGAGGTGGCCTATGCCGACGCCGCGCTCGGACGGCTGTTCGCCGCCACGGAAGCGGCCGGCCGGGCCGAACCCACGGCGGTCGTCCTGACCGGCGACCACGGACAGTCCCTGGGGGAGCACGGCGAGACGACGCACGGCTATTTCGCCTACAATGCGACGCTCTGGGTCCCGCTGATCGTCGCCGCCCCGGGCCTCGCGCCGGCCCGCGTGGACCAGGACGTCTGCCATGTCGACATCTTCCCCACGGCCTGCGATCTCCTCGGCGCGCCCCCGCCGCCCGGTCTCCAGGGCGTCTCGCTGCTGCCGGCCGCCCGCGGCAAGGCGCTGGCCGGGCGGGCGATCTATTTCGAATCGCTCTATCCCTACTACCGGAGGGGATGGGCGCCGCTGCGGGGCTATATCGAAAAGGACGAGAAGTTCATCGAGTTGCCCCTCCCCGAAGCCTACGACCTGAAGGCCGACTTCGGCGAATCGAGGAACCTGGCCGGACGGAATCCCGCCCGGCAGCGGGCCGTCCTCGCCGGCCTTATGAAGGCGGAATCGGGACCGGACAGTACCGCCCGGCCCCGGCTGGATGCCGCTTCGCAGCGCAAGCTCCAAAGCCTGGGCTACGTCGGGGGCTACCAGCCGCCGGTCCGGCAGGACTTCGGGCCTCCGGACGACTTGAAGACGCTCCTGCCCCTCAACCGGAAATTCGAGGAGGCCGTGGACCTGAACGTCCGGGGCGACACCGAGCGCGGCATCCGCCTCCTCCGCGAGCTCATGGCCGAGCGCCCGGACTTCGACAATCCCTATCTCTACCTGGCGACGATCCTTCAATCGCGGCGCGATCTCGAAGGCGCGGCGGCGGTCCTGGAAAAGGGGACGAAGGACAACCCGCGCTCCTACAAGCTGGCCGCGGAATTCGGGATCTCCCTGGCCGAGACGGGCCGGAACGATGAGGCCGTCGCCGTCCTGACCCGGGCCTCGGGCCTGATCGATTGGGACCCGGAGCTGTGGAATTACCTCGGCGTGGCCTATTGGAACAAGGGGGACATCGACCGCGCCCGGACCGCCTATGAGAAGGCCCTGGCCCTCGATCCCGGATACGCCGTCGTCCTGAACAACTTGGGCTCCGTCCAATTCACCCAGGCCGTCAAGGACAAGGACGCGGCGGGCCTGCGCCGGGCCATCGAATTCTTCCGGACCGCCCTCCGCCACGATCCGGGATATGCCCCGGCCTACAACGGCCTCGGGTCGGCGACGATGATGGCCGGCGACGCGGACGGCGCGATCGTCCACTGGCTGAAGGCCCTCGAAATCGATCCCGCCCAGAAGCTGGCCCTCTACAACCTGGGCGTGGTATACCTCGACAAAGGGGAGAAAGCCAAGGCCCTGACCTGCCTGGCCCGATACAAGGACCTCTATTACCGGACGCTATCGGCCGCGGAGAAAGCGGCGCTCGACGCCGACCTCGCCAAGTGCCGATGAGGTGCAGCTCATGAAAAACACACTGAAAAATGGCGCGTTCGCCCTGATCGTCCTGGGGGGAATCCTGGCCCTCGCGCTCGCGGCCTCTCCCCGGGGCGGCCGGCCTCAGGCCGCGCCCGCCAAGCCGCCGAAGCTCGACGTCAAATCCCTCCCCGCCCAGTANCGGGACTTTCTCGATCTGACCACCTATATCATCACCGCGGCCGAAAAGGACATCTTCCTCCGGCTGACCAACGACCGCGACCGGGAGGTTTTCATCGAGAGCTTCTGGAAGATCCGAGACCCGACCCCTGGGACGCCCGGAAACGAATACAAGCAGGAGATTCTCCAGCGCTTCGGCCACGCCAACAAATATTTCGAAGCCGGGCGGCCGGGCTGGATGACCGACCGGGGCAAATACTACATCATCCTCGGCGAGCCGCGGAGCTACGACCGGTTCCCGGGCACGCTCGGCATCGTCCCCTGCGAAGTGTGGTACTACTACACCGACGGGACGAAAGGCCTTCCCCAGCATTTCGGCCTGGTTTTCTACCAGAGGGGCGGGGCGGGGGATTATCGCCTGTACGATCCGTTCATGGACGGGCCCAAGGCGCTCATCCAAAACATGGCCAGCACCGCCCAGCTGAACGCGACCGACTACGAATCGCTCTACGACAAGATCCGGGAACTGGCTCCCACGCTGGCGTCCATGTCGATTTCGCTCACCCCGGGCGAGTTCGACGGCTACGGCTACCAGCCGTCCCCCCGGAACACCATGATCCTGGCCAATATCACGGATTCGCCCAAAGCCGACATCCGGCCGACCTATGCCACCCATTTCCTCGACTACAAAGGCATGGTCAGCACCGAATACCTGACCAACTATGTCGAGACCCTGGGCTGGGCGGCCGAGATCCAGGACCCCGTCCTCGACATGCGCTTCGTCCACTTCTCAATCGTCCCCCAGAAGCTGACGGTCGATTATTACGAGGCCAAGGACCAGTACTACTGCGCCTTCAAGATCTCGGTCAGCTTGCGCAAGGGCCAGACCGTCGTCTACCAGTATTCCAAGGACTTCTCCCTGGAGGTCCCGGCCGCCGACCTGGAGCGGACGCGGCAGCTCGGCATCGCCCTCGAGGACACGTTCCCGGTCGTCGCGGGACGCTTCCAGATGTCTGTCCTGCTCCAGAACACGTCCGGCAAGGAGTTCAGCGTCTACGAGAAGGAAATCGGCGAGGACGCGCCGCCCGCCGGCCCGCACATGGAAGGGCCCTTCCTCGGCTACAAGCTCGACGCGGCCCGGAGCGACGTCCAGATGCCCTTCAAGTTCGCCGACCGGAAGCTGGTCTTCGATCCGAAGCTCACGTTTTCCTCCGGGGAGGACATCCATGTCCGGGCGTCCGTCCTCGACGCCCCGTCCGAGCTGTGGCAGGGCGGGGACGTCCTGGTGACCATGACGGGCCAGCGGCCCAAGGACCAGGCGTCGCGCAGCGCGACGCTCAAGCTGTCCGACCTCCGGTTCGGGCGCGTCATCAGCTTCGATCAGACCGTGCCGGCCCGGGAGCTCCCCCCCGACTACTACGAGATCCGGCTGAGCCTGCGGACGAAGGACGGGGCGGTCGTCGATCAGAAGACGGAGCATTTCATCGTCGCCCCGCAGGGGGCGGTCGCCCATCCCATCATCAAGACGAAGGCCTTCCTCCTGGCCAACCGGTTCTTCTACGACTATCAGCTGGCCCACCAGGAGGATGCGCTCGGGCGCGAGGCCGAGGCCGGCGCCGCCTTCGCCCGGGCTTACGCCCTCAAGCCGGAGAACAAGGACGGCGTCGCCGAATACGTCAACTACCTCCTCAAGGTCCGGAGGAACGACGAGGCGCTGGCCCTGTGCGACCGGCTGCAGGATTACGACAAGGGCCCCTACAGCTACCATCTCCTCCGCGGCCTCGCCTTCCTCGGCAAGACCGACTACGCCCAGGCGATCGCGAGCCTTCTCGAGGCGAACAAGATCTACAACAGCGACACGCGCCTCCTCAACGCCCTCGGAAACGCCTACGCGAGGACGGGGAAGACCAAGGAAGCCTTGGACGCTTACCGGGCGTCGCTGAAGCTCAATTCCGCTCAGGACGAGGTCAGGAAGGCCATCCAGGGCTTGGAGAAATAGGAGCCGCCATGACCCGCCGCCTCCGCCTTCGGACCGCCGCGCTCGGCCTCGTCCTTTTCGCAGCCGCCGCCGGCCTCTCCCCGGCGGACCAGGGAACGATGGCCTACACCCTGTCCATGCCCCGCCCGGCCGATCATACCTACCACGTCGTCTTCCGCTGCGAAGGGCTGGGCGCATCCCTCCTCGATTTCAAGATGCCCGCCTGGACGCCGGGCTATTACGGCCTGTTCGACTTCGCCAAGAACGTCCGCGGCTTCCGGGCCGAGGACGGGGCGGGCCGCCCGCTCCCTTGGGAGAGGACGGCGGCCAATGCCTGGCGGGTGGCGGCGGACCGGACCGCGGCGGTCGTCGTGACGTACGACGTCCTGGCGACGTCGGGATTCGTCGCCCAATGCTACCTCGGCGAGGACCGCGGCTATATCGTCCCGGGCGGAGTCTTCATGTACGTCGGAGGCCGGACCGGACATCCGGTCACCGTGGCCATCGAGCCGAACCCGGCTTGGGGCACGATCGCGACCGGCCTCGAGCGCCTCCCGGAAGCGCCGCGCCCGACGTTCGCCGCCCCCGATTTCGACGTCCTCTACGACAGTCCCATCCTGATGGGCGACCTCGAGGCCCTGC
>JGI20214J51088_10003475_pt1 | contig 10379 bp, 6 predicted proteins | sample WetSurMetagenome_FD_51088 | JGI IMG/M metagenome (IMG submission 51088) | reverse complement strand
AAAGTTTATCTTTCTGTAAACAAACTGCAACCGCGTATACAAACGTATGTGGCTGTGCATGTTGGGAGCAAAAACGACCCGGCTGAAACTACCGGACTGTCACACTATTTGGAGCACTTGCTCTTTAAAGGTACTACGCATTTCGGTACCTCCAACTATGAGGCTGAAAAACCTCTGCTTGACCAAATACGACAACTTTACGAAGTATACCGCCACATAACAGATACTCTTCAACGTAAAACCATCTATCACCAAATAGACAGCGTTTCGCATGAAGCCTCAAAATACTTTATTGCCAACGAATACGACAAACTAATGACGAGCATCGGCTCACAAGGTACTAATGCCTTCACTACTGAAGATTGCACCGTATATCGGGAGAATATTCCAAGCAATGAGGTGGAAAATTGGGCAAAGATTGAAGCCGAACGTTTCAATGATGCTATAATTCGTGGATTCCACACCGAGCTTGAGGCTGTCTACGAAGAATACAATCTTGATCTGACACAGGACATTCGGAAAGTGTTCGATTCACTGAACCACGGTTTGTTCCCAAACCATCCTTACGGCCAACAAACGGTTATAGGTACTCAGGAGCATCTCAAAAATCCTTCAATCGTCAACATCGACAAACATTTCCACACATATTATGTAGCTAACAACATGGCTATTTGTATGTCCGGCGACTTCGACCCGGATAAGGTAATCACTATCATAGAAAAATACTTCAGCATACTGAAGCCGAATCCTTCGCTGCCTAAATTGCAAATAAAACCTGAACCGCCTATCAACTCACCCATAATAGAAAAGGTATATGGCCCGCAAGCCGCACAACTGGCTTTAGGATGGAGATTTCCCGCAGAACATTCTGCCACTTGTGATACATTGCAAGTCGCTGATATGGTTCTGGCTAACGGACACGCAGGCTTGATAGACGAAGACATTACGCAAAAACAAAAGATGTTGAGTGCTAACTCAGGTCCCAATATGATGGGTGATTATTCGGTATATCTTATGCTTGGCACGCCAAAACAGGGACAAACGCTTGACGATGTGAAATCACTATTCCTACAGGAAGTTGACAAGCTGAAAAAAGGCGAATTCAGTGAAGAACTGCTCAAAGGCTCTATTAACCAATTCAAGCTGAATCGGATGGAGATATTGGAAAATAATGATGATCGTGCAAACATGTTTGTTGAAGCGTTCACAAAAGATATTCCCTGGGCTGATGAAGTGACAAAGATTGACCGCTTCTCAAAAATAACAAAGGCTGATGTGGTGGCTTTTGCCAACCGTCACTTTGGCAATAACTATGTGGCTGTGTATAAGGAGACCGGAAATGATCCAAACGAAAAGAAGATAGACAAACCTACCATCTCCCCTATCTTAACCAACAGAGACAAGTCAAGCCAATTCTTGAGTGACATTAAGTCAAGCATCGTAAAACCTATCGAACCGGTATTTATCGATTATCAGAAAGATATGTCGCAAACAAAGACCCAAAACGGCATTCAACTGCTATACAAAAAGAATACGATCAACGATATTTTTTCAATAGTTTACCTGCTTGACCGCGGTAGCAACAACGATAAATATCTGAATTTTGCAGCCGGTTATCTCAACCTGCTCGGTACGGCAAAGATGTCAAACGCCGAATTTAATAAAAAAATGTACAATTTAGGATGTTCATTCAACGTAAGTGCATCAAATGAACAGACATATATATCAATAAGCGGACTAAGTGAAAACATTAAGCCGGCCATGAAACTGGTGGAAGACTTATTGGCACATGCCGTCGCTGACAAAGCTACATATAGCACTTATGTTCAAAACAGCATAAAAGGACGTTCCGACGACAAACTCGACCAAGATTACAACTTCTCCAAGTTGGTTAATTATGTAACTTACGGAGGACAAGAGCAGAAAAATACATTATCGAATGAAGAAATGCAACAGCTCAATCCACAAGTACTGATTGACAAAATACATCGTCTGTTCACATACAGGCACCGCATACTTTATTACGGACCTGCTACCGAAGCAGCTACCGTTCAGATTATCAATCAACTTCATCAAGTACCGAACGTTCTGAAGGCTTTGCCCAAAGAAATAGTGTATGATAAAGTGCCTACTACGAATAATAAAGTATACATCGCTCCATACGATGCCAAAAACATATATGTAGATAAGATTTCAGTATCAAATGTTAGTCGTTTCTCCACAGAGACCGAGCCATCCAGAATATTATACAATTCATATTTCGGTGGTTCGATGAACAGTATAGTTTTTCAAGAGTTGCGCGAATCGCGTGCTTTGGCATACGATGCGGAAGCTAACTACAGGGCAGGCAGTCACAAAAACGAGCCGTATTCAATGAACGCCATCATCATCACCCAAAACGACAAGGCAAAAGATGCATTGGCCGCATATCAGGATATTCTTGACAACATGCCTTTGACACAAGCGAATTTCGATTTTGCGAAACAGAACATCATATCACGCCTTCGCACCAACCGTACAATCGGCATGAACGTTATTTGGAATTATCTGAATGCTCAGAAATTAGGTTTGAACTACGACATCAATAAAGTGATATTCGATAAAGTACAAAACATGACTATCAATGATGTAATCAACTTCCAAAAATCGTATGTAAAAGGCCTAAAATACAGTACTGCCATTCTTGGAAACGAGAAAGAACTTGACATGAACAGTATTGCCAAATACGGTACTGTCATTCACTTGACGCAAAAAGATATATTCGGATATTGATATGAATAATTAAATTATATATATTACAAGAAGAAAGGTGTGCATTTCTGCACACCTTTCTTTCAAACATCAATAAAAAAGAAAAACATGAAAAAAATAACATTCTTAATTATTTTGTTACTGACATTTGCTTTTGGTGGAGTTCAGGCAAATGAATATGAAAAAACAGAAACAAGAACGTCTCTCATTACTGTAAAGAGTAAGATAAAAGTATTGTACAAAACGGTGCGACCTGCAATTAAGGATCACCAAACAATAGCCTTAACTGATACAATGGAGCTATTTACCGGAGGTAATAAGAGTCTTTACCAGGCATGGAATAAAGACCTTAAGGATTCGTTGCTTGATGCTACCAGAGATAAAGTCTCGTCCGGACAACATAGAGTTACGGTGGTTTATTCGGAATTTCAATTCAAAAAAATCACCAAATCGGATAACTACACTAACTGGAATGAAAATTGGGAAACCGAAAATTTGTACAAGGATTATCACAAAAATAAATTCTTTTACGTCGATTACCTTAAAAGACAATGGATGATGTCAGAAAGAGAAATTCCTGCCCCGAAATGGAATATCGAAACTGAAACGTCAACAGTACTCGGTTATTTATGCCATAAAGCAACAACATCTTTTATGGGGCGTGATTACGAAGCATGGTTCACTGAAGATATTCCTTTGCAAGACGGTCCATGGTTATTTTCAGGTCTGCCCGGATTGATAATGAAAGTTCAAGACAATGGTAGCAAACTAAGCTTTGAAGCAGTCGGCATTGAAAAGCTAAAAACGCCCGTAATAAAGAACATATCCGAAAAAAATACGGTTAAAGAGGTTTCCTACAAAGACTATTACGGATACAAATTGGTAAAATATGATGATGTCAAATATTATTATGTAGGCAGTGACGGCATTACATATTTTTGCTACATTGACAATCCGGTTAAATTGATTCCGATTGAGCTCGACAAAAAATAAAGATTATAATGTTTGTTGAACAGAACAAGAAGTATATGAAATATTTCGTAATTCTATTCTTACTATTGATTATGTTCCCTTCGCACTCATTCTCACAAAATGAAATTAAGGGGCACATAATCGACAACAAGACATCACAACCGGTTCAAGACGCTATCGTCACAGTAACGGCGGTCGGTTCAACAAACATAATTTACTCTACAACAGCCGACGACGGAGACTTCAGTTTACCCACAAAGTCATTCCCTGCTCAAATAACCGTAACCGTACGGACAATGAATATAAAGCCGCAATCGAAAACAGTGAAAAGTGATGTGAAAGACATAGAGTTTAAAGTTGAAAATGAAGAATTGCAACTAAAGGAAGTTATTATCAAAGCTCCGAAAATCCGCCAATTGGGGGATACTCTCAACTACAACGTCGGCAGTTTCACCGATGCCACCGACCGAAGCATAGGAGATGTGCTGAAAAAGCTTCCGGGAATAAACGTTCTTTCATCAGGACAAATTCTTTATCAAAACAAACCTATCAATAAATTCTACATAGAAGGAATGGATTTGCTAAAAGGCAAATACGGACTTGCAACCAATAATATAGAAGCGTCCAAAGTATCAACGGTTCAAGTATTGGAAAATCACCAACCTATAAAAGTACTGAAAGGAGTGGAAATACCGGAAGAGGCAGCTATTAATCTGAAATTGAAGAAATCTGCACTCGGAGCATTCTTCGCCACTGCACAAGTAGGCGTAGGAGAACATCCTCTGTTAAGAAGCAATGAATTGGTAGGAATGCGATTCGCGTCAAATCAACAAAACATGTTCGTATACAAAGATGATAATACTGGACGAAATATCACATCCGAATTGGAGTCTTTCTATGACGAATTGATAAAAGGTAACGTGCAATTTCTTTCAGTGGAATCGGCTTCACATCCTGAAATCGATCAACAACACTATCTCTTTAATAATGCTCACATGGTATCGCTTAATGACCTGCATGCCATAAAGAAAGATGTCTCGCTCACATCGGCCGTTTCTTATCTGCAAGACAGACAAAAAGACCAAGCCTACAATAAACAGGATATTTTTGTTACAGGCGGTAATGACGTTCATATTGCAGAAAATCTAAACTCAAGGCTTACTAAAAAGAAGTTGGACGGTAAATTTGTGTTGGAAGATAATGAGAATAAACATTACATTAATGATGAGTTGAATGTTTCAACCGACTGGAACTCGGCAAGAGGCGAAGCAATAAGCGATGATTCTTCAACAAGCCAAAATCTGAAATACCCTTCTTTTTTCGTCTCAAACGATTTTAGCATGATACTTGGCAACGGATACAATAAAAAACACTTGGGAGCTTTCATAGGTTATACTTCTTTGAAAAATACTCTAAACGTCACACCTTCGTCTTTCGACTCGATTTTCAAAATTCCACAAAACGACGGCTCTGCAATTATGCAGGATGTAAAATACAGTAAATTGGAATCTAACGGCTACTGTTCCTGGGATGGAAAGTTGGATAAAATAATTATGGAATGCAAAGCCAAACTTTTCTTTACTCAATATGCGATGCATTCAGATATGTATTCCGGAACTTACAATTATCATTTCTCAGCCGACAGCCTGCGAAACGATTTGATGAGAACGGAGTATGGAAGCGAACTGTCGACAAGCTACCTGTATGATTTTGATTGCGGTGTCAGAACTACATTGCTTTTACCGGTTCAGTTCCTGTATATAAACAAAAACGATTTTATCAGAAATGACGAACAGAATAAAAGCCATCTTTTATTCCTACCTTACTTCAAAGTTGAATACACATTGAATCCTAAAATCAATCTTGGAGGTAATATCTCTTATTCAAACGGAATCGGTGATTTCAATGAAGATTATCTCGGATACATGATGACTAATTATCGAAGTATGAACAGAAATGACGAGGAAATACAAAATAAATACAGAAATGCCGGAGCAAGATGTTATATAGATTATAAAAATCCGCTTACAACGCTTTTCATGTCTGTCAACACCTCATATTCAGACATTTGGCGTAATACTTTGGACGAGGCTTTTTACAACGGTATTTTCAGTTATACGACACGTATTTACCATCCAAACCATACACGTTCATTCCAAACCAATGCCTCAGTCAGTAAAAGCATTGATGCTATTTCATCCGATGTGCACTTCTACACCAAATACGGACATAGCGGTCTGGTAGCCCTTAATCAGGGTGTGGTATCACACTTCACCACAAACACCTACTCATTGTCGGGAAGCATTGAATCCGACATATGCAAATTTATGATAATCGATTATTCATCAAGTTACCGACAGACTGAAAGCCACATAGAAGGCGGTAACAGCCTAAAACCGATAAGCTACTGGTCGGAAAACTTTAAGCTTTCTTTCATTCCGATGAAAAAGCTAACTATCGGAGTTTCGTTTGACAACTATTATAACAATCAGATAAGTTCTTCGTCGCGTATGTCATGGTTCGGGAATACCAATGCTGATTACAAGATGAAAAATGTTGAATTTATGCTCTACTGGACAAACATTTTTAACACACGACACTTCATAACATCTTCATACAACGATGCAAGCAATTATTATTCAGAATATAACTTGCGGCCGTCGGAAATATTGCTAAGAGTCAGATTCAAACTATTTTAATATAACATTAAACAAGAAAAAGAAATTATATTCTTATTTCATATATATGATATATTTTTGAAACAAATTGTCATGACAATAACTTAAAACAATTCTAACCCATGTTGAAAATTGGTGCAATATTAAATTTCATTATAGCAATAGGACATCTACTTTGCTTATTTTGCCTGGAACAAGTATTCCGCATTTACGGAATCACAGAAATAATGAATAAAATAGCTACATATAATGAAACCCTACCTTATATCTTGACTGCCATAATTGCACTATGTTTCTTCATTAGCGGATTGTATGCTTTATCGGCTGACGGCACCATACGTAAATTGTCACTATTAAAATTAGGCATTTTCTCACTCGCTACAGTATTTCTTTTACGTGCAATCATTGATTTGGTAACATTAATTTATAAATTCTCAATGCTCGAATTTTCGTCCACAACAATTGCAATGATAATCGGTCTACTTTATTTGCTTGGCGGAATAAAAAAACTTCACGCATAAAATGACCAAACAAGGCAAATCTATCTCATACAAATCATTTTGTGATTCAGCTATTCATCATTCAGAAAGTATTTATTAATAATAGTTGTGAGCTGACTACCTGAAGACCTAAAAACATTTTGAACTATTCAGTGTCTCTTTGAATCATTAAACCAACAAAACAATGGTGTCTTATACTGATTTTCAACAAGAAATTCACTGGCAAAACGTCCAACACATACACAGTTTGGACATGAAACACGCTGGGAAAATATGTTAAACGTACTGGGAAACGAGAGCTCCGCCAGAACAAATCGAACGCTGACGCATAGACATTTTAATAAATTGTAAGGTATGGTGCTGCAATAGTTATAAATATATAATATTCCAATGACATGTTGCTAAAGTATGACAGCGTGCCAACTGAAATGCCATATTCCGACATAGGCTAACTTTATTCATGTGGAAATTTGTTGTTTCGCAAATTTCTCTATTCCGTTAATTGCAAAAAACGAATATAATTTTTCCCGATTTCGTGGTAAAATGAATTTCATCAGTTATGAAATCCATTTTTTAGTTAAATTGCAGTAATACAGTTATGTTAAATATTATCTAACTATCCATAGAATACCTGCAACCTAAACGTATTATACACATGACTTCGCCGACTGAAACATTACGTCTTCAGTTAATCAGTTGAAAACGCTTGTGGATAAAGGTTTTATAAAACATGAATAGCATGTTCAAAATATGATAATCTGAACTTATTTTGAAAATAATCCACGAAATACTTGACATTGGAACTTTAAAGTAGTACCTTTGCTAATAGTAATTAAAACAAGTAATATCAATTATCAACAGTAAAATATAATAGAAAAGATAGACTGCTCACCGATAGACCATGCACAGATATACGCCCAACTAAAAGAAGAGATAGAAAAAGGCAAACGTTATTGGTTCGAAGAGGACGAAGAAGCCGAGATAATGGCGCATAACGCTGCTTATCAACGCAATACAATAGAGGAGGACGTTTTTGACAATCTTTTCCGCAAGCCTATCGGTAATGAAAAAACAATAAAGCTCTCAGCACGAGAGATATACGATAAAATGAAAGCCGCCGATAAAGAAGCGATGAAAGGCGTAAAAGAAAGCAAGGTTTGGGGCTTGCTAAAAGAATTGGATTATCGCAAAGAGCATTATGAAGACGGAAATAAATACAGTGTAATAAAGAAATATTAGAGCCTGTTTAAAGAATAGAATAGGAAAGAGTGTTGTGCACCAAGAAGAATTAGAAGTTTCCGATTCTCATTATCTTTCCAAACTCTAAGTTGTCTAAATGCTTTTCGCTTTATACCCTATATTTTCCACATATATACACTTTTATTAGGATACAAACAAGAAAAACAACATTTATTCGATGATATAAATACTGAATTCCTACACTTTTTCGATGATATGATATAAAATTTTATGCAATTGAACAATATTCATTATGTTTATCATTTTATTATGAATATAATTATTATATTTGCAATAAAGTGACAAAAGCGTATGGAAACAATAGCTACAATGAATCCTTTTGTGGTCGGCAAATATGTGTCTGACAAGTATTTTTGCGACCGTGATAATGAAACGGCATTCCTGATAAAGCAAACAGAGAATGGTCGCAATGTGGCTCTTATTTCTCCTCGCCGCCTTGGCAAAACAGGACTTATTCAACACTGTTTCCGCCAAAAACAAATGAGTGATAAATATCATACTTTTTTCGTTGATATTTATGCTACAACCTCATTAGCTGAATTTGTATATTTGCTCGGAAAAAACATTTATACCGGATTGCAGTCTAAAAAAACAGCTTGGGCAAAAAAATTCTTTCAAATCATCAGTTCGTTACGAGTAGGTTTCAAGCTTGATGCAATAAGCGGTGAACCGTCTTTTGACATAAGCTTGGGTGATATTAAAGCACCGCAAATAACTCTTGATGAGATATTTAAGTACTTGGAATCGGCAGATAGGCCTTGCATTGTTGCAATTGATGAATTTCAACAAATTGGCAGCTATCAGGAAAAGAATGTGGAAGCCCTGTTGCGAACCAAAATACAACAATGCAAACAGACAATGTTTATATTTTCAGGTAGTAAACGGCACTTAATGAGCAATATGTTCAACTCATCGTCAAAACCGTTCTATCAAAGTGCCATCAGCATGGGGCTTGAACCGATACCGCAAGATACTTATGTAGCGTTTGCAATCCGCTTATTTGAAGAGTATGGAAAACATATTGATAAGAAAGTTGTTGAAAGAGCCTATCTGATGTTTGACGGTTACACGTGGTTTGTTCAAATGATTATGAACGAACTATTTGCATTGACAGCTCACGATGAACTATGTGAAATGGATAAACTTGAAACAGCACGAAAGAACGTAATTCAAACGCAAGAAAACAGTTACAAGGATTTATTATCAAATCTTGCGCCGAAACAAAAACTTGTGTTACAAGCCATCGCCAAAGAACGAGAAGCACGAGGTATAACTTCGTCAACATTCATCAAGAAGTACAACCTAATGTCAGCCAGTTCGGTGCAATCGGCTATTAAGCCATTGCTGAAGAATGATTTAATAACTCAAGATGATGACGTTTATCGCGTCTACGACTACTTTTTTGCCTATTGGCTGGCAAATGAATATTAAGTTCTTCGTAAATACATACCTTAATTTTAGCAATAGCTTTTTAACCTCCATTTCATCTACACTTTATGTATTTTGATAATCATTATGTCAATGCTTATATATATACTTTTCAAAATATCACATATTGAACCTACAACATGACTTAAGTACCATAGACTAAATATCATCAAACAACTTTAGTTGTCGTTTATCAGCATCGTTTTTTTATCTACTTTTCCGACCTTCTACAGTTTCAAATCCTTTTACTACGAACTCGGTAAGCATTTTAGTTGCCGATCTATTCAATTCTCCTTGAGCATATATATTACTTAAATGCTCATTGATCGTACGAACATCTACGCAAAACAAATCTGCAATTCGTTTTTGTGTTAACCAAAAAGTACCATCTTCATATTGCACTTGTACACTAACATTGCCACTATCTGTGGTATATAATATTATGTTGCTGTTCATCTATCTATAATTTGTACAAAGCTACGCATTTTTTATAAGTACCGTTGCATTATACACGAGAGTAATTGCTCTCAAACCTAAAATCAACCTCAGATGATACAAAACATACCCTAATATCTAATTTTTAACACACTCTTATCTGCAAGATAATGTCTACTTTTGTAGTAATTAAAACTTTTAATTAGTGCAAAAGATGAAAAACAAAATAACTTTTTGTTGTGCTTTGCTGTTTATTGCATTCCAATACAATAATATGTCGGCTCAGGAAATGACTCCGCAGGCAAACAGACTTTTAAGTAATACGATAGATGTCAGCCGCGACTTTGCAGATTTT
>JGI20214J51088_10003474_pt1 | contig 10380 bp, 11 predicted proteins | sample WetSurMetagenome_FD_51088 | JGI IMG/M metagenome (IMG submission 51088) | reverse complement strand
GATTTTTGGCCATTTCCGCAGCCCTTTTCCTCGCCAATTCGTCCTGACGCCTGGTACCTTCCGGCGTAGAAAAGTCGAGTACGCGTTGGAAATTGTCCTGCAGCATTTGCTCGGCATTCTCGAATGGCAGGATATAGAGTTGTTCGTTCTCAATACCGCGCTTTAGCCAGCCGGCCAGCTCAACCGGATCCATACCCTGGGCATGGATCGAACGCAGAAAATCGACGGTCTCTTCGTCCGCCTTGTATCCGGTAGCCTCCAGTTTCTTCGGCCGGGTATAGATCGCCTCAGCGATGTTCGACCGGATGTTAGTGGGACAGAGCACAGAAACGCCGATGCCATACGGTTTTAAAGCCAGGTAGTAGCTTTCCATCAAATTGTTAACCGCCGCTTTAGCCGCGGCATACGGAGCGTCGTTAGCAAAGCCCATGAAACCACCCCAGGAGGACGTGGTGGCGATATGCCCGCCCTTCCCCGCCTTAATCATGCGAGGCACAAAAGTGACCATGCCATTGATGACGGCGCCAAGGCAAACGCCAATGACCCAATCATAATCTTCGAAGGTCGAGGCTTCGGCTGGCCCGAAAGTATTGACGCCCGCAGTATTAATTAGTAGTTGCGGAGGAGTACCGTAAACCTTTTCGACTTCGTCCGCTGCAGCCGCATAGGCTTTGCGGTCGGTAAGGTCGAACTTAATGGCATGCGCTTCGGCTTTTTTACTCCTAAAATAAGCCATCGCTTCGTCAATATGGTCCTGACGAATATCAGCGATGACTACCTTGCAGCCGGCTTCCGAAAACAATTTCGCCTGACCGAGACCGGCTCCCGAAGCCCCTCCCGTGATAAACGCAACTTTTCCTTTGAAATCTTTCATTAACACTCCCTCACTAAAATCGTTTTTCGGTTCCTATTACCCGGACGGAGAAAAGAATGGCTGTAATCTCCAGCCCTCCTTCATCTATTCTTTCAATGTCCGCTTTAGTAGCCCGGGCGTGGATTGCTTTTCGTAAATGGGGTTGTACAGCAGTGTGCCAAACGACTTCAGGACTTCATGCCTTACGTTATTAGGCGGCTCATCCGGAATCGAACGCATGACTGCTTCACAACGTACGGCATATCCAGCTTTGAATTCAGGATGGGTATTGATAAACAGATCGTTCCTCAAAATTCCCCTTAGTACCCGTTCGCCCATTTCCACGGGGTCCATGAAGGTACTCATATCCATGAGAGGCCGCTGCTGAGCGCCCGAGGGTGGCGTACGGGGTGTCTCCACCTCATTCCGCAAATCCGTAGGGCGGTTTACCTGCGTGGAAACGCCGAGGTTGGTAGACACCGGACCCGGGCAGAGGACGGAAGCACCGACCTTCGTTCCCTGGAGATCGGTGGCCAACGCTTCCATTGCGCCAGCGACGAAATATTTGGCTGCGGTATATAATCCGCTACCACCCACGGCGCAGAGTCCGGCGGTCGATGATGTGGAAACGACGTGCCCTTCCTCACCGTGTTTTAGAATCCGCGGCAGCACGATTACCAGGCCGTTGACCACTCCTACGATGTTTACCGAAATATTGTAGTCCCAGTCTTTGAATGTGGACTGCTGCATCAATCCGCCGATACCAACCCCCGCATTATTAATCAAAACATGAATCTTGCCGAATGAGGCTTCCGCCTCATCCACAGCGCGAGCNTAAGCTTCCCGATCCGTAACATTTAATCGAATGGGATGTGCCGCCAAGTTCCTGGATTTGAAATAAGACATTGCCTGGTCGAGAGCATCCTGCCGGGAATCAACAATCACAACNTTCATGCCATTTCCGGCAAATACCTTGGCGATGCCCAGGCCGATACCACTGGCTCCACCGGTAATGAAGGCGNTTTTTCCGGCAACACTTTCCATTATTTCACTCCTTCATCTTCGCGAAGCAAGTCAAGGTCCAGTCCGCAGACTCCTTCGCTACAGATAGCCTGAGCGGGCATGCGGTACGAAGGATCAGTCATCGTGATACCCTTCTTCGGGATCCATTTATCGATCGGTTCGGTCTGCAGATAAGTAAAATCAGCGGTCATAAATATCGGATTCCACTCCCCTCCGAGGACAATAAAACTGATACGTGAAGGATCAACAGGTTTACCGTCGAACCAAGTAGTCCTGGCTTCTTTGACCAGAAACTCGGCAAGCTGCTGTTTGGTTTCAAATCCATCTTTCTTCAGGCCTTTAGCTACCAGAGGATCGAGGATAAAGGTAACCGGATATCCCATTTTAGTCATCAATTCGGCCATACGCTTTGCCGGCCCGACGCTGAATCCCTGCATACTCCAACCGCGAAACAGGCTGATGGTACTCTCGTCAGCTTTGAATCCTTTTTGCACGTGGAACGGTTCCCAGGGAGAGCGCTCCTGGTTTTCGCCGCAGCACAGATTGTTGTAGTTGAAGTTATTGCCGGCGCCGCCGGTAAAGTTTTCAGCGAGATTAATATCGCCAAAATTGATACTCATGAGCGTCCCGGTCCGGCCGATAACCGAGTTGGCAAAGTTGAAGGGACTCAGAGCGCTGCTGCCGCAGTTCATGCCGATCTGATTGCGGATAGGTCCATTAACAATAACCATGTGCGCCCAGGAACCGGTAGAACTGGGGATCAATGCCCGCTGCGTGGCGGCGATAGCCAGTATGACAGGGAAATGCTCCGGACGGGCACCAGCCATGACGGCGTTGATGGCAACCTTTTCTACGGTATATTCGAGTTTTTCCTCATGCGGGGTGACCGACATATGCCCCATTACTTCCTGGGGGTCGTGGTCGGTCCCGGTCAGCATTTCAACTACCCTTTCTTCCGTCGGCAATATGATTGGCAAACCATCGGTCCAACCGCTCTTGGTAAACAACCGTCTTAAATTATCCTCGGTATCCGGGGCTAAAAGTCGCGGCCGGCGAGGGCGCTTTAAGGCAGCGGGGTGTTTTTCTTCTTCAGTCAGCGGCCGGGTGAGAGTATCGATCACCTCCAGCATCAAAGGCTGGCCGGTGATAGGATCATCCCCTTCTACATACTGATGATGTATTTCCCTTGACACCCAGGCAGTAGGGTGGGGGGGAAAACTGAAACGCAACGGAACGCCGTGAATCTGGCTATCCCGGGCCATATAGTTGGCGAAATGGGCGGTAGCCATGGGGGCGGTGGGGATGCCGGCATCTTCCATTTGCCGGGCAAAATCGGCGAGACTCGCCGCACAGCCGTCTCACGAGCCGACGCCAAAGACAACGGCATCGCCTTTTTTCTTAATCTCCTGCCAGAGTTCGGGGTCATTGGCAAAGGTATTATAACCTTTGCTGCGAAATACTATTTTTATTTGCGGCCGATTGCGGGTGAACCAACCCTGGACCTCTTCCATGAATTCCCTGGCGCCGGCAAAACCCGTTTCTACGAGGTAGACAGTCTTGCCATCGAGGGTAGGTAAACGCTTGGCCATATGCATCGTCTGCAGTCCGGTTTCCGGCTGACCCAATGGATTCAACAGGTCCATCATGTCGTTTTCCGGTGTCAGGGCTTTACCGAAAATACCGCTTGGTTGGCCGCGTGGATCGAGTACCGTAATTTTCTTTTCCATAATCATCCTCTCCCTGGTTATTTGCCCGAGATTTTGAAGGTGAGTTGCCAACTGCCCCTGAAGGTCTTTTTCTTATTTTACTCGCATGCTAAAATACATACCAGTATCGTATGCGAAACTCGCGCTTATCTTACTGAGAAACACAGGTCTTGTCAATGGGAGTGATCGATGGAGCTATCGTTGTTTTCCGATGCGGATTTTCGCCTTTGGGGGGCGATCACCCGGGTACGAGATAGTGTTGTGAAAGTGCGAGAAAGAGAGCTCGCCACACTCGGGGTAACCTCGATTGAGACCTTTGCCCTTTTTCTACTCTTTGACGCAAATCAACCACTGATGCCGATCCAGTTATCGCGGGAAATGCACCGTAATCACAATACCGTATCCGCTTTATTGATCAGGATGGAACATAAAGGAATGGTAAAGCGTTTTAAAAACAGAAACAACAATAACATCTGGAAGGTTAGCCTCACCGAATACGGAACGCATATTTGCCGACAGGCGATGAAAATAGACTCAATTCATTATGTGATGGGAAGCTTTACGGACGAAGAAAAGCAAAACCTGGAATCTCATTTAAGGCAAATCGAAAACAGAGCGGAACAACTAATGGCTTCATCTACACGCGATTAACGACGGTTTTACAGCTACATCTGATCGCGTTAACCTGATAGCGGGCAACAGTGAGAACAATGGTCTTTTAACCGGTTTCCGGTAGCAGGAGTCCCGCAAGCAACATAAACAAAGAAAGACAGGCCGAAATAACAAATCCCGGCAAATATGACCCGGTGAGGTCGGTCAGATAACCTACCATCAAAGGGGCAATGAAATTGCCGATGTTCCCCGCAATCTGTACCATGAAGGCCACAAAAGCAGCGGTATGAGGGGAATCTTTGTAAATCTCAAAGGGAATGGTGAATAAAGTAGGTCCATAGATAGCATTCAAAATTCCATAACACGCAATTGATATATAAATGACTGCGATATTATTTACAAAAACGGCAATCATCGCAAAAACCCCAAGGAACATCCCCGGAACAATAAGGAACGGCCTGCGATGATGGAAACGCAATGGTAAAATTCCCCCGGCAATACAGGCGAACATCCCCACAAGGGTTATCGTCGCCACGATCGTACTGGCTTTTTGCAGAGGCAGGTTAAAAACTTGATGATAATAGCTCGGTAACCAAGCGCCAAGACTGTTCCCCAGACCCCAGCACCCCAATGTAGCCAGCGACAATAAAATAGTCGACCGATGTGTAAGCGCCCGGCGAATAGACACCGCCGGTTGTTTCTTCACATCTGATTTAGCGTCTACCGAGACTTGAGGTCGATTTTTATTCTTGTCCTTGCCCAGGAAAATCCAGGTAATGGCAACGAGTAACGCCCCGCCGCTATACATTGCTATCGTATTTTGCCAGGTGAAAGCAGCTACCAGGGGTACGGTCAACAGGAAGGCTAATGCATTCCCCAGGCTATTGAAGCTCAAAGTAATTCCGTTCACCAGGGGAACCTGACGGGCGGGGAACCACTCTGCAGCGAGGGCGGGGATCATAGGAAAGGTAATGCCGGCACCCAGAGCAAAAAGCGCTCGGGTTAATAACAGCGGAAAATAGGAGGTGCACAACGGGGCCAATAGTCCGGATGCCTGTAAAAGGGCACCAATAGCAAAGAACCATTTGGGACTGAACCGGGAAACAAAAATGCCCAACGGCGCAGTAAGGATAATTATCGCCAGTGGAGAAACGGAAGCAAACCACGCAGCTTCGCCACTGGTAAGGCCGTAGGCACCAATGATAAACGGTAAAAGGGACCCGGCAGACGCCCATATGCCGCCGGAAAACATACGGACCAGACAAATATTGGCCTGAATAAGATAACGAATTCGGCTAGTCTTCACTGGGAATATGAGCCGGTAGGTCGCCTTTTCGTAAAATGGCAACTAATATACGAGGGCACAATTGATGAATGATATCGAAGTCATCGACTGGTGTCAATCCTGTTTAGCGTCGATATATCTCATACGACACAAATGCCGGATAAACAGCCGATCATAGCTGACTTACCAAACAACTCGACGCCGTTTCGTATCGTCCTATTATGCAAAACGCTGTTATACGTCTGCTACGCCGCCATCTTTATAGAAAACACCATCGTAAGACTTTTGCCTATAGGGGAAATTCGCCATCGCCTTTTCGTCCAGATCGATGCCCAGGCCAGGAGTGTCAGTTATCGGGAAATAACCGTCTTTTTGCTCCAACGGAGTTTTTAGTATTTTCAAATACTCGGGCGACGGTATGGCGTACTCCAAAATATCAAAATTGGGTATGGCAGCAGACAGTTGAATACTGGCAGCAGTCGCGACGGGGCCGTTGGGGTTGTGCGGGGCGACCCTGATATAGTACGTCTCGGCGGCGGAGGCAATGCGTCTCAGTTCGGAAATTCCGCCGCAGTGGCATACATCGGGTTGAATGATATCGACCAACTGTCTTTCGATGATCTGTTTAAATTCCCAGCGGCTAAAGAGTCTTTCCCCGGTCGCTAGATCTGTCCCGGAGATGTTCCGACGCACTTCGGCGAGGGCATCCGGATTATCGGGCGGTACTGGTTCTTCGAAAAAGTAAATATTGTATTCCTGAACAGCCCTGATCTGTTTGATCGCTAACGATGGCCAGGCACGTCCATGGTTGTCGATCATTATGTCAATTTTCGCCCCAACGGCTTTACGCAAGTCTGCAATACGTCCGGCGAGATTTTGCGTCACTTCAGCCGGATCCATGGCTCCTTGAGAAAACATTCCACCCGCTTTTATACCGGTATAACCGGCGGCCAGGATTTTATCGACCTGGTCAAGGTGAAAAACGTGGGTATATGCCCGTACCTTATTCCTAACCGGTCCCCCTAACAGTTTATAGACAGGGGTGTTGTGTATCTTACCGGTAATATCCCACAACGCCTGGTCGATTGCACTGAGGGCAGAGTTGAGTACCACCCCACCTCGCCAAAATCCGTGACGGTACATCACCTGCCAGTGTCTTTCGATCATGGTGGGATCTTGTCCCATAATTCGCGGGCTCAAATCGTTTACCGCGGCGGCAACGGCTTGTTCCTGTCCTTCGAGGCTGCCTTCGCCCCAACCATAAACGCCTTCATCAGTTTCAATTTTGACAAATAACCAGCTTTGCCGGGTTACACCTACAAGGAAAGTTTTTACGTTAGTGATTTTCATCGACTTCCTTCCCTACACAATAATCGCGTGGTACTGGTTTATCATTATCAACGACTAAATGCAATATCTTCGCACAATGCCGAAGCTAAATTGGTTTTTTAGCGAAAAACTGGGATACTATTATCTAGATATGTCAAATCATCCGTCTCGCCCCATTGAAGCCGGCCGAACAAGGATTATTGCCTGTGCGGTGATAGCCGAAGAACTGCGATCGCGATTACCGTACGGAATCGATGTCGAGGTACTCGATTTCGGCCTGCATCGTTCACCCGAGATACTACGAGCTAAATTACAGGAAACTATCGATAAATCCACCGGCTACGATACTGTCGTACTGGGCTATGGTTTATGCGGCATGGCGGCCATCGGTTTACAGTCGAGTTCGACAACGATCGTTCTACCGAAGGTCGACGACTGCATCGCCGTTTTCCTGGGTTCAAGAGCAGCTTATCTGACACGGCAAAAAGAATTTCCCGGCACTTTATTTTTATCGAAAGGTTGGATCGAGGGCAGGATCGACAATGCCGATCCGAACTCGGAGGTCTTCCGCCAACTGCTGCAAAAATACGGTGAAGAGCGGGCTTTACGTCTTTTTTCGGTTTACCAGTCAAGGAATCCGTTGCGCCATTACAAGAGGCTGGCTTTTATCACAACTTCCGCCGAAGCCGAACTGGATAAATACAAGGAAATTGCCCAAAAACGAGCCCAGGATCTCAAACTGATCTACGAGGAAATAGCCGGATCGACCATCTTCATGGACAGAATTGCCGCCGGACAATATGATGACGAATTTGTCGTCGCACCGCCCGGACATCGCATCTCCCTGGACGATTTCTGGCCGGGGGATAAGGCGACTTAAGAAAAAAACAATATTGAACTTTAGGGAGAATAGGTGATGAATAAAGTCGAATTGACCGCCCAGGACCTTACCCCGGTTCGGCCGATATTTCTTGTGGGGGCGAACGTCGGTGGAAAAGCAAATTTCATGAATGCCGGGGGAGGGGGTTCGGTAAGCTTTAATCCGCCAATGATCGCTTTGCCGATTCAACCCCACCGCTACACTCTAAAAGGCATTTTGGAAAACCGGACTTTTTCAGTGAATATCCCGACAGTGGACCTGGTAAAAGAAGCCGATTACACGGGCATCTTTAGCGGATCTGACCGAGACAAAGCCAAGGACTGTGAATTCGAGGTCTTTTACGGCAAGTTGAAGACGGCACCCATGATAAACCAATGCCCAATCAGCATGGAGTGCAGTCTCATTCACATGTTAACTACCAACAGTCATGAAATCGTGATCGGGCGAGTTGAAGCCACATTCGTTTCCGATGAATACGTCCAGGATGGCAAACTGAAAATGGGTGACATGAATCCCTTATTGTGGATTCCCAGTAAAGGCGATTATATCGAGATCGGCAAAGCCGTCGGGAAATGCCGGGAAGTCGGAAAAGAGATTAAGCCGAAATAAAGCAGCCTGCGCAAAATTATCTCAAAGATGTCGCCGTGATTGGCATTCCGGTAGAGGAGTGATAAAGATGAACCAGACTACTGTTTCATTTCGCAGCGGACAACTTCTTCTGGAAGGGGGTTTTGGCCTTGCCAGAGGGTACTGGTCCCTTTCCGGCGGTCATAGTATGCCATCCCCATCCTTCTTTCGGTGGGAGCATGGACAACAATGTGGTCATGAACGTTTGCGAAGCGCTGTATGAAAAATCGATCATGCCCTTAAGGTTTAATTTCCGCGGCGTGGGGAAAAGCGAGGGGAAATTCGGTCATGGTGTCGGTGAACAAGAGGACGTGAAAGCGGCGATCTCATTCCTGGTCGCCGAAATGAAAACAGATATCAACCGTGTGGCCCTGGCTGGATATTCGGCCGGAGCAATATTTGGCCTGCCGGTGGCTGCCGCGGACGCCAAAGTGCGAGCTTTGGTGGCAATTTCACTTCCGCTCGGTATGATGGACCTCGATGTTGTGAGAAATTGCCCGAAACCAAAGATGTTTATCCAGGGTAGTAAGGACGATTTTGCCTCGCAAAATGACCTCATCGAATTTTGCCAGTCCTGTGTCGAACCCAAGAAATGTCAAGTGATTGAAGGAGCCGATCACTTCTGGCAGGGACACGAAGCGGCCATGGCAAAGGCAGTCAGCGACTTCTTTGTGGAAGCTCTCAACTAGACTGCATCCGGGATTCGGTCCCGGATAGTTTGGGCCGGGTCGCCAGGAAGGCGATAATCGCCCCGATCAAAATGAGAGTCGCCAGGATAAAAAAAGCCCAACGATAAGTCCCTTCACTATCTGCCATCGCTCCCACAACCACCGGTCCAGCAATGGCGAATGGCAAACCCACCAATTGCAGCCAACCACGGATAACACCCCCGGCTTTTCGCCCGAAGTATTCGCCCTGGATCGCATTGATGACCGGCGTCGATATGCCCCAACCTATCCCATAGGGAATCGCGAACAGCAGCGCAGTGCCAAATGAAGACGCCATTGCCAGCGCAAAAACTGAGGCGCCCATTAATACGATCGATATAGCCAGCATTACATTCTTCGGGAACCTGTCACCGATGAGCCCACCGATAAGCCTGGCCGGGATGTTGATGATACTGGCGATCGACCATATCAAGCCTACAGCGATGCGTTCGAGACCACCATCCTGTTCCAGTTGCAGGAAGATATGGACCTGTATAACTCCGGTAGCCAGCATGCATGCAGCCCAGGCAAATCCAAGCATCCAGAACGAGCGGGTTCGTAGTGCCTGCCCTATTGTAAAGTCGTTGTCCAGGTTTGAGTTGCGGCCTACGATTGTCTTTACTTGGTCATCCGGTTTGTCGCCATCAGGCAACAAGCCAAAAGTCTCAGGCTTCGTCCGCAACAAAAAAGAACACGGGAAGCCAATAGCGATAACAGCAATTCCGGACCAGATTGAAGCATCTCTCCACCCCATGGTTGATTGCAGAAAAACCAGTAAGGGGACAAAGAGCACGCCGGCTAGAGAATAACCCATCAGCATTAGTGATTGAGCAAGCGTGGCACGCCGTCGGAACCAGTTGTTCACGGCTACCGACATGACCATCATACCGCCAAGGCTTAATCCAAGAGCCATGACGATATTCGCCGCGTAATATACCCATAGAGAACGCATCCATCCCAGCATGATCAGACCAATGCCGGTAGTAATGACTCCTACTGCCACTACCAGACGAGGGCCGACTTTATCCATCAGCCAACCAGCCAGCGGTCCCAGGACGGAGTTCTGTACTGCGGTTACAGATCTGGGTCCGGCAATGACGGCTTTGCTCCAGCCAAACTCGGCGCTGAGGAGATCGGTGTAGGAGGAAAACCCCTGCACGACCAAACCCTGGATACATTGCGATATGAAGCCGACGAAAACAATCACCCATCCATAAAATGGTTTCTTGCCTTTGTAGGGTAGAGTCTTGGCTGAGAATAATGACATTATTTCTTTAACCCTTTGGAATTATTCGTATTCCTAATATAAGCTTCTTGTTGCCTGAATATCAAAGAAAAGAATTCAAGCCAAAGGTTGA
>JGI20214J51088_10003472_pt1 | contig 10384 bp, 7 predicted proteins | sample WetSurMetagenome_FD_51088 | JGI IMG/M metagenome (IMG submission 51088) | reverse complement strand
GATTTCACATTATTCATCATTCGTTTAAATGCGGAGCTTATCATTTCATCATCCTGCAGGTTAAGTTCTACGCCACCAACATCGGTTTTATGCGAGATATCGGGTGAATGAATTTTCATCACTACAGGATAACCTGTTTTGCCGGCAAGTTTAATCGCATCATCCGATGTTTTAGCAAGCACCGGATTGGATACAGGTATTCCATAATCATCGAGAATAGTTTTAGAAACAGTTTCCGAAAGAATTAATGTATTATCTTTATTTATATTGTTTTTTTCACCCAGGCACAAATTTGCAAAATCATTCTTCAATTTATTTCTATCAATCGAAAATTCAACCGGAATCTCTTTCGGGGTTTCATATAAACTCGATAGATTTCTCGAATAAGATACAAGTGTCATAAACGACCTTACTGCCTGTTCGGGAGTTTGATATACGGGAACTCCAGCATCGCTAAGAATCTGCATACCTTCACGCATTCTTTCCCCACCAAGCCACGCCGCAAGAATAGGTTTTTTTGTTTCAGCAGATAATTTCGAAATTTCTTTTGCAGTTGCAGTAGGATTTGTCATTGACTGTGGTGTTAATATAACAAGTACTGCATCAACAGTCTTATCCTGCAGGACAATATGAACTGCTTTAGAAATTCTTTTCGAGTTTGCATCCCCAAGTACATCAACGGGATTGCTTTTTGACCAATACGCAGGAAGATTTGAATTTAAAAGAGAAATTGTATCATCCGATAATTCGGATAACTCACCATCGTGTTCGATTAAGCTATCGGTCGCCATAACCCCCGGTCCCCCTGCATTCGTGACGATACAAAGTTTAGGACCTTTTGGAATTTTTCCTCTACCAATTAATTCAGTGCAGTCGAATATATCACCAATATCAAAAACTCTCGCAATGCCAACTCTTTTAAAAGCCGCATCATAGATAGCGTCTTCAGCCGCCATAGCCCCAGTATGTGAAGCGGCGACTTTTGCAGATTCGGGGAAACGTCCGGCTTTATAAGCAACGATTGGTTTTGAGCGGGCGAATGAACGTGCCGCAGTCATAAATTTTCTTGCCTGTGAAATCGATTCGATATACAAAACTATAGATTTTGTTTTTTCATCTTCACCAAAAAAATCAATTAAATCCGAAAAATCAACATCAAGTGCATTCCCTACGGAAATAAAATACGAAAACCCGATTTTCTTTTCGATTGCCCAATCCAGTACTGATGTACATAATGCACCNGACTGNGANATAAAAGCAATATTCCCATTACGCGGCATACCTGTGGCAAAGCTTACATTCAAATTCATCGATGGAACAATTAAGCCAAGACAGTTCGGTCCCATCACACGCATATTTTCATATTTTTTTATGCAATCTTTTATTTGTTGTTCGAGTTTAACACCTTCTTCACCGGCTTCTTTGAAACCGGCAGACATAATAATAATATTTAGAATACCTGATTCACCGCATTTCTCAACGTACCCGGGGACTTGTTCGGCGGATGTGCATATTACGGCTAAATCCGGTTTATTGGGCAGTGATTTTAAATCAGAGTAACACTGTATTCCAAGTACAGCTTCGAACTGCGGATTTACCGGATAAACAACACCCCGAAATCCCCCGCCAACAAGGTTACCAAGCACTTTTCCACTTACGCTATTAGGATTTATCGATGCACCTATTAATGCGATTCTTTTCGGATTAAAAAACGATTCAAGCTTTAGAACAGACATAATTCAATTTCAAATTTTCAATGTACAATGTACAATTTTTAATAATATTCAATAAAATAATTTAATTGATTTACAAATTAAATGTAAATTTAATTATATTTAAGTATTTAATATGTTTTTACTATATATTATTTTAAAATATGCAAAATAAATATACAACAATATATACATGGAACGTAAATGGGATTAGAGCTATAGCTAAAAAAGGATTTATCGACTGGGTAAAAAAATCAAAAGGTGATATAATCTGCCTGCAGGAGACTAAAGCACAGCCTGAACAAATTCCGGACGAAGTCAAGAAAATTAAAGGCTATGATTCGTTTTGGTTTTCGGCACAAAGGAAAGGATATTCCGGTGTTGGGACTTATTCGAAAATAAAACCTGTTAAAACGATAAGTGGTTTTGGAAATGAACATTTCGATATGGAAGGGCGAGTAATTTTTACCGAATATAAGAAATTTGTATTGGCAAATGTTTACTTTCCGAACGGCGGCAGAGGACCGGAAAGAGTAAAGTATAAACTCGATTTTTATGAAGAACTTTTTTATTTTTTAAATAGAAACTACAGGGATAAAAAAGGAGTAATTGTAACGGGCGATTTTAATACAGCCCATAAAGAAATCGACCTTGCGCGTCCAAAAGAAAACGAAACAAATTCAGGTTTCTTACCGGAAGAAAGAGAATGGATAGATACTATAATAACTCTCGGATATGTAGATATATTTCGTAAACTTCATCCTGAACCAAATCAATATACATACTGGGATATGGTTACGCGTGCAAGAGAAAGGAATGTAGGGTGGAGAATAGATTATTTTATGGTTTCGGAAGATTTTGCGGAGAATGTAATTTCCGCAAAAATACATACTGAAGTAATGGGAAGTGACCACTGCCCTGTCTCAATAAAAATAATAAATTAAGCATTAAATATGAAAGCGATTTTATTAAAACAGACAGGTAAAATCGAAGATTTGGAAAAAAATCTTGTAATAGAAGATATTCATAGACCTGATATAAATGATGATGAGGTATTGATTAAAATTAAATATGCATCTTTAAACCACAGGGATTTATGGATTACAAAAGGACTATATGCCGGGATTAAATTACCGATTGTTTTAGGTTCAGATTGTTCGGGGATTATAGAAGATAAAGGGAAAAGTGTAAAAAATTTTTCGATTGGAGATGAAGTAATAGTAAATCCGGGATTATACTGGGGAGACAATGAATTGTACAGAGGGAAAAATTTTAAAATATTAGGATTGCCCGATAACGGAACATTAGAAGAATATATAGCTATTAATTGTACTTATGTTTATAAAATGCCGGCTTATTTAAAACCGGAAGAAGCATCGGCTGTTCCATTAGCAGGGCTAACGGCTTACAGAGCAACGATTGTAAAAGGTGAATTAAATAAAGATAAAAGAGTATTGATAACGGGAATCGGCGGAGGGGTTTCTACTTTTGCATTACTATACGCCGTTAATTCAGGAGCCGAAGTGTATGTTACATCAGGTGATGAGAATAAAATTAATAAAGCAATAGAACTCGGAGCAAAAGGCGGAGTTAATTATAAAACCGAAAATTGGGACAAAGAAATATTGGAAAAAAACAGGGACGGATTCGATTTAATAATCGATGGAACGGGTGGTAAAACTATATCAAAATGTTTAAACGTAATTAATGCCGGAGGTAGAATCGTGAACTATGGAGCTACAACCGGGAATGTGAGTAATTTTGAAATAAGAAAAATATTCTGGAAACAGGTTTCTCTCCTTGGAACGACGATGGGTTCGGATAAAGATTTTAAAAATATGATAAGATTAAACGAAGAAAATAAAATCATTCCGGTAGTGGATAAAGTAATTAATTTCGAAAATGTGAGTGAAGCTTTTATTCGTATGGATAAATCCGAGCAATTAGGTAAGATTGTAGTAAAAATTTCATAAATAAAAAACTCGTTTCCAAAGTTTTCATTTGAAAACGAGTTACATAATTTTTAGCATTCAAAAAAAGTAAGAAAAATTTTTACACTCTTTTCATCTCTTCGAGTTTTTTCCTTACTTCATTTAACTCTTTATTGATATCATTGTATTCTTCTTTTATTTCGACATCATAATCTATTTTATCATCAAAAAGCAGGTTATCGGAAGGAAGTTTTTCGTGAGAATTCTTCAATTTATCCGTAAAAACTTTTATTCCCTTTATAATAGCAGTATAAAAATTTATTGTATCATAAATGGGAGGTTCGATTTTTTTCTGTAACCTGTTTTTAAAATCATAAATATCTTCCGTAATATCTTTTACCCTATCCGTTACTTTTTTTATGGTATCTATATTTTCTTCGACTTTACCGGAAATCGTATTTAATTTCTTAACAAGCTCGAGAGTATCGTCAATGAGAGGTTCAACCCTTAATTTAAAACTGCTAATGTCCTCTTTTAACTCATCTGTTTTACCTATTAATTTTTTTACATACCCGGAAAGTTTAAATATTAATACAATAAAAGCAATAAACAGTATTATCTGAATGATAATTGAAATGCTTAATAATATTTGATAAGTATCAGTCAATTCTATAATATTTTAATATTAGTAAAAAAAGAACTCTTAAACTTTGTTCTTTTCTTCATTATAGGCATCTATACCTGCTTTAAAGGCATCTTTTATTCTATCCGTTTCAACTGTAATTTTTTCTTTTGTTGTACTGAATTTTTCGGATGCTTTTTCCTTTGCATCGCTTAATAATGTGTTTGCATCTTCTATTAAGCTACTTGCTTTCTTTTTAGCATCCTGAATTAACTGGTCGGATTTTTTCTTACCTTCATTTATTAATTCGGTTGCTTTTTCTTTTGCAATCTGCATATACTCGGAAGTATCATCGAGGAATTCATCTTTTTTTAACCTGATGTCATTTCTCAATTCCCTTCCGGATTTTGGTGCATAAAGAAGAGCAATTAAGCCTCCAATTATTCCACCCGCTAAGAAGCCAACCATTAAACCTTTTGCCATTTTATTTTCTTCCATAATATTTACTCCTTATAAAAAATTTATAATTATTATCCGCAAATGAAGTAATTACAATATTATAATTATAATTACTTTAATGCGAAACTTAAAATTAAAATATTAATATATTAATGATAAATCAATTGATAAAAAAATACGCAATTTTAAATATTAATCGCTTCTCCGAATGCAACTCCAGCCGCTTCCATAATGGATTCCGACAAAGAAGGATGTGCGTGAATAGTTTTAATAATAGATTCACCCGTACCTTCTAAGGATTTTAAAATAACAAGTTCACTGATTAATTCCGTTGCTTCCACACCAACAATATGCCCGCCAAGAAGTTCGCCATACTTTTTATCGAATATAAGTTTTACAAAACCAACCGTCTCACCCATAGCTCTGGATTTGCCGTTTGCAGAAAACGGAAATTTGCCAACTGCAATTTCATACCCTTGCTCTTTTGCTTTTACTTCAGTTAATCCAATAGAAGCGACCTGCGGTTGACAATAAGTACATCCGGGTATGTTGCTATAATTTATATCCCCGGCATCGATTCCTTTAATTTTCTCTACACAATTTATTGCCTCTCCGGAAGCAACGTGCGCCAGCCACGGCTTTCCTTTCGGGTCGATTAAAGCTACATCACCGATTGCATATAAGCCATCTATATTTGTTTTATAATTTTTATTTACTTTTATTCCGTTTTTAAATAGTTCAACCCCAAGCTCTTCAAGTCCTAAATTTTCTATGTTTCCGGTAACACCAACAGCAAGTAAAACTACATCAGTCTCGAATGTTTGGTTTATTTTTCCTGTAACACTTGTGAATACTTTATCACCTTTTATTTCTACATTTTCGGTTTTTGTATCAGTATAAATTTTTATTCCGAGTTTTTTAAATTCCCGTGCAACCGTATCGGATATTTCTTTATCTTCGATTGGTAGAATCTGAGGTAGCATCTCTATAATAGTAACTTCGGTGCCAAACGCATTATAGAAATATGCAAACTCCATACCGATTGCACCACTGCCAACAATTAACATTTTTTCGGGGACTTTCTTTTGAAGCATAGCACCGGTAGATGATAATATTTTTTCTTCATCGAATTTTAAGTTACCAAGTGTTCTTGCTCTTGCACCGGTTGCTATTATTGTATGTTTGGATTTAATCGTATCGATTTCGTTTCCGTCATTATCTTTTATGCTAATTGTTTTATCGGGATTGAATTTTCCTGTTCCGTTTATAACTGTAATATTATTTTTCTTCATTAAAAATTGGACACCTTTTTCGGAAGCAAGCGCAACTTTCCTCGAGCGGTCAATAATTTTCTCAATATCAAAATTAATATTATCCGCACTTATTCCGTGTTCTTTAAGATGATTCAAAGAATTCATTACTTCCGCATCTTTTAGAAGAGACTTTGTAGGAATGCATCCCCAGTTTAAGCACACTCCACCCAGCCTATCACGCTCGATAATTGCTGTTTTAAATCCAAGTTGAGAAGCCCTTATTGCGGCGGTATATCCACCCGGACCGCTACCTATTACTGTTAAATCAAATTCCTGCATATTATATTTATATTTATTTATTTATACGAATGTGTTAATTTAACAATAATGAGATATTAACTCAATATAATATTTAATATAATGTATAGATTAAAAGATTTTAAACTCGGATTCAATTATTTCAGAGATATTTTCATTATATTATTATTAATCTTTATTATACTTGTCGCAGGGATTTCCGGTTTTATTATTATAGAGAATTATACTTTTCTTGAAGCATTTTATATGACCATAATTACAATTTCCACGGTAGGCTTCCAGGAAATCCATCCCTTTTCGGATACTGGAAGAATTTTCGCATCGGTATTAATTATTATCAGTATAGGTATTTATTTTTATGGTGCGACAGCAATAGCAAAACTTATTATTGAAGGTGAATTCAGAAAATTTTATAAACATTATAACGTGAATAAAAAAATCGAAAAACTCGAAAACCACGTAATTGTTTGTGGTTACGGAAGAACAGGCAAACAAATTTGTCTGGAATTATTAGACGATAATATTCCGTTCATTGTTATCGAAAGCCGTGAAAAAGTAATTGAATATATTAAAACCGATAACAACATCTTATTTATAGATGGAAATGCTACAGAAGAAGAAGTATTACTTTTAGCCGGAATAAAAAAAGCGAAAGCAATAATCACGACATTACCCGAAGACCCGGAAAATGTTTATGTTGTATTATCTTCCCGGGAATTGAACCCTAACATTACAATTATCAGCCGTGCTTCCAATGAATCGTCCGAAAGTAAACTAAAACGTGCAGGTGCAGATAATGTAATTATGCCTGAAAAAATTGGTGGTGCACATATGGCAGCATTAGTCTCGAAACCGTACATTACCGAATTCATTGCAAATTTAACCGGGCAGGGTTCGGATATAAACCTAACATTTGAAGAGTTATCTTTAAGTAATATTTCAGAGAAATATAAACACAAATCCATACGCGACCTCGACATAAGAAACCGTACCGGTGCAAATGTAATAGGGTTAAGGATGAATGACGGTAGTTATAAAATCAATCCTTCTCCCGATACACTTATTGACCCAAATTCGAAGTTAATATTACTTGGCTCTCGACAACAAATACAGGATATGAGAAAACTTATATCGGAGTTATAATGTGTATATATTTTACTTGATAATAAAATCAAATATCCATATAATTAGTAAAAACTGATAGGGGGACGGTACTCTATAGAAAAAAATCTTTCCTAAAATAAAAAATACACATATGAAAAAGTTTTTTGCAATTTTCATCGTTATTGTATTAACTACAATAATTTTTTCATCCTGTAATAAAGATTCTACCGTAACACAAGGAACGAGTAATACAGGAACACAAACTCAAACATTTACTTCAAATCCTAATTTAAATAAGATTATTTCCAACTCTCAGCCCGTTTTCGATACAATTAATGCTAATATTACAGATAATATATTGTCTAATAATATATCCGATGTTAAAATTACTTTAGGTGATGTTGCCGGGGTTGAAGTTGATAAAATAAAATTCTCCTTAATACACGGCGGTACGGAAGTAATGGTGATAGATGCACTTACAAAGACAGGCGCAGGTAATTTTACTGGTACGGTTCTATGGGATTCTGCAACAACACCAATTGACCAGGGACAGTCACCATATACAGGAACTTTTAAACCTCAACATCTTTTAAACAGTTTTGTTAATTCCGACCCTGCAGGTCAATGGATAATAAAAATAATCTATAGAGGCACTGTAAAATCAGGTGTTATAAAATCATGGGGAATTGCCGTCTCTTACAGACCAACAGCACAGATTCCGACAATTACCAGTGCTCATTTACCTGTTATTGGAAATAGCTGGTCATATAGATTTTGTGATACAAATATTTCTATCGGTGCAACAGGTGAAAATATTACCTGGGATTATTCTAATTTAAACATCCTTCCGGATATATATACAGATGAATATATCGATGCAAATAGTTCTCCATTACACTGGCATTTCCCAAAATCCAATATTGCAGTAAGGAATTTTCAATTGAACGGAAGCAAATTAGAATTCTATGATATACATACTAATCCCGGTTCTTTAATAGTATTTGGGTTTGCTGATTCTACACAAATCGGATTAGATTTATGGGAATATTTACATCCATTTAATACATTTAATAATTCGGTGACATATCGTTCAATGTTGATAGACAGTTCATTAACCCAGGGATTTTACCAGGGAATTCATACAAGTTCGGGTGCTATTAGAGATACAGTATTAGCAGACGGGTGGGGAAAAATCATATTGCCTAATGGAATAACATACAACAATGTACTTAGAGTATATACATCGGTACACGGAAATGATACATTACCGGGTAATGTATTAAGATTTTATTATCAAAAAAACTACAGGTGGATTACGACCGGATTTAAATTCCCTGTTTTTGAAATATCGATATATTTAGAATATAGGCAAGGTCAGGGAGCAAGCGGTGAAAAGCAAGTGTTATATACAACCACTAATATACCTATCAATAAAGAATAGTAATAATCAAGTACATATTATAATAGAAAATCCCGAATTTTAATTCGGGATTTTTTTTAACTCCATATTTTACTTAATTAATTACTTGATTATTAAAATTAATTTACATAATGTTAACTGAAATTTGGCGTAAAATTTATATCTATAAACACAAAAATCCTGTTAACATCTCATAACTCCAGTACAGGATATGACGGATTATGTAAATAAAATTTGTAATCGTAAACAATCACCAAAACAAAACGCCATATAATATAACAAAGTTCTAATTTATTCTTTTTTAAGATCTATTAATTACGTTTATTCTTGATTAGAAAGAAACCTTAATGGAGACCTATAGGGTTCATTAAAATTCTTTATAAAATTATGTAATAAATTCATATTTCTTAATTAAACCAACGGAGGAATAAATGAAAGCTTTACAATCCACATTTGTTATTTTAGTAATGCTGATTCCATTTTCATTGTTCGGACAGATTCTCGATGCGAGTAATAATATTTCAGCTCAAAATGTTAACCTAACCAAACAGATAAATCAAACACAACCTAATCCTGTAAGAATAGGTAATGAAAATGCCGATGAATATGGGACAGGAAGTGCTAACGATTTTCTCGGTGGATTAGGTTCGACAGGAGGATATATGGCGGTACCGGATGCAAGTGGTATATATAACTTAACATCGGCAGGTACTGTAGAAGCGTGGATTATGCCAACAGCAACAACAAGTTCCGCACCGGCAGTAATCGCGAAAGGAGATGTTACAAATGTAAATTTCTTGATGTATTGGCAGGCATCCTCGAGCTTGATGGGTTTTAGAATCGGTAATACAGCCACTACCAATACCGGGGGAACTACAGCACCTCTTAACCAATGGACACACGTTGCAGTAACCTGGACAGGCAGTGCAGGTAGTTATACGGTTACTTTTTATATTAATGGAGCATTAAGTGGTGCTACGGTGACAAATGCAGGAACTTTCAACGCGGCTACTTTTGCGGATTCTTTAACAATCGGTTCTTCAAGGTCGGGTTTTTCCGGTGTAACATTTTATGGCTACATCGATGAGGTAAAAATATGGAATACCGTAAGGACACAATCTCAAATTGCCCAAAGCAGATTCGTTGGACTTGGAGATTATGCATCTGCAAATACGGGTAATGCAATTACTTCGGCTGTAAATTATACCGGATTACTTTCAAGCTGGACATTCAATAATCATTTCCGTGATGATATTGGAGGAAAGTTGGGATATGCCAGAAAAGATGCAGGTTTATATTGGTATGGATATACAGGAGGATATCCGATACCATATAATTATGCATTATATTGTCAGCCTGCAGGAGGAACAAATGATTATGTTACAATACCGGAGAATACAGTATTTGACCAAACTTCAGCCGGTACTTTTGAAGCATGGATATATTTAAATGCCGCAAGTACATTACAACCGATTTTCCATAAAGGAAATGCTTTTGCTACTACAACACTCGCGGCATACGTTTCTGCAGGAAATAAATTTGGAATAAATATCGGAGCACATAAT
>JGI20214J51088_10003471_pt1 | contig 10386 bp, 9 predicted proteins | sample WetSurMetagenome_FD_51088 | JGI IMG/M metagenome (IMG submission 51088) | reverse complement strand
GGGCTCATCTGCCTGACGCTCACACAAGACTGGGTTGAGCGGCTGCGACTCCCGATGATGGTCTCACAGAACCGGTCGAAATTTGAAACCGCGTTCACGGTCTCCGTTGAAGCGCGACTGGGGGTCACCACCGGAATCAGTGCCGCCGATCGGGCCAGGACGATCCTGACCGCCATTGCCGACAACGCCAAACCCGATGATCTGGTCAGCCCCGGACACGTTTTCCCCATCCGAGCCCGCAAGGGCGGGGTGCTGGTCCGCACCGGGCAAACGGAAGGATCGGTGGACCTCTCCCGATTGGCGGGGTTGAAACCGTCCGGCGTCATCTGTGAAGTCATGAAAGACGACGGCACCATGGCGCGCATGCCTGATCTGGAGAAGTTTGCGCAAGAATTTGACCTCAAGATTGTCACCATAGCGGATCTCATCCATTATCGGATGCAGAACGAGATTTTTGTTCATCGAGCCGCGACGGCCAAACTCCCCACATCCTCCGGCGGCGAATTCCGGGTAATCGCTTACACCAATGACATTGACGACTACACTCATCTCGCCTTGGTGAAGGGCGAAATGAACCCGGATGAGGAGATTCTGGTGAGGGTGCATTCCGAATGCCTTACCGGAGATGTATTCGGGTCGCTGCGGTGCGACTGCGGCGGTCAACTGCGGGCAGCCATGCTGCGCATCGGCAGAGAAGGAAAGGGCGTTATTCTCTATATGCGTAACCATGAAGGCCGAGGGATCGGGCTTTTGAGCAAGATCAAAGCCTATGATCTGCAGGAACAGGGAATGGATACGGTAGAAGCGAACCAGGCCCTGGGGCTTCAGGTGGACCTTCGAGATTACGGCATCGGCGCCCAGATGCTGGTTGACCTGGGGATCAAGAAGATGCGCCTCATGACCAATAACCCCACCAAGATCGTAGGCCTTCAGGGTTATGGGATCAGCATTGTCGAGCGAGTCCCGCTGGAAATCCCGCCCAATGAATGCAATATTGATTACCTGACGGCAAAGTGCACCAAAATGGGACACTTGTTGAGCTGCGTTTAAACGTACAGGGAGCGGGGCGCGAATCACAGATTGGGGATGGCGGACGGCGAATTGCACATTGCTCAAGAGGAGGGGTGGAGAATATGAAGATCTACGAAGGCAAACTCCTGGCACAAGACCTTCGTTTTGGAATCATTGTCAGCCGTTTTAACGACTTTATTTGCGACCGCCTCCTCGGAGGGGCGCTCGACGCGCTCCGGCGCAACGGCGCAGATGATCACAGCATCGATGTCTTCAAGGTGCCCGGGGCTTTCGAGATTCCGCTCATGGCCAAAAAAGTCGCCGGCTTGGGGCGGTATGACGCGGTAATCTGCCTCGGAGCGGTCATCCGCGGGGCCACGCCTCATTTTGACTATGTGGCCAGTGAGGTATCCAAGGGGATTGCCAACGTAAGCCTTGAAACCAACACTCCCATCGCCTTTGGGGTTCTCACTACCGACACCATTGAACAGGCGATCGAGCGAGCCGGCACCAAGTCGGGAAATAAGGGATGGGATGCGGCCCTTGCCGCCATTGAGATGGCAAATCTGGTTAGACAGCTCTCCTCCTGATATTCGGAAGCGAGGCTTTCGAGGGTCACCACAAAGAATGTAATCTCCCCCTGCCCTCCTATAGAAAAGACGGGAAAAGAAAAAACCCTTTGGCAAAGGGGCAAGGGGAGATTTCATAGATCAAGGATATCGAGAAACCGGACATGGGCCAACGTAGACGCTCCCGCGAAATTGCGCTCCAGATACTTTACCGCATCGATGTGACCGAGTCCCCCCCCGGTGAAGCGATTGCTCTACACTATGAACTCGTCACCCTCGGCGAAAGCCATGAAGTGCAAGCATCACCTTCGGTGAGGCCGTTTGCCGAACTCCTGGTCCGCGGAGTTTATCTGCATCGAGCGGAAATCGATCAAATCATTGTCTCGGCATCCGACCATTGGCGACTCGACCGCATGTCCCTCGTCGATCGCAACATTTTGCGCATCGCTCTCTTCGAAATGCTCCATTGCCCCGACGTTCCTCCCAAGGTGTCCATAAACGAAGCGATCGATCTCGGGAAGAAGTTTGGCAGCGAGGATTCCGGAGCCTTCATCAACGGCGTCCTGGATCATATCCTGGGAAATTTACAAAAAGCGGATCGAACCTCCGAACTCCCCGGGAGCCAGCCCTGAGGGGCCGGAACCACGCGTCCTTCCGGTGAACCGCCATGACCGAGGGGCACTACAAACAAGGTATATCCTCGTCATTCAGGCGGAAGCCGGAATCCAGAAGAATGGCCTGGAGACCGGCTTCCGCCCATATGACGGAGTGAATTCGGACATTTATTGGGGTGGTCCGCTGCGGAGTCTCAGGTGTCGTCGTCGTCCTACTTCGGGAATTCGATAGCCACCATGTCGCCATCAGCGTCCTGCTCCAGGCTGACCAGCACTTCAAAGCTGCTGTCGCGAATGGCTATGGCCAGCGGGATCTTCCCTCCCTTTCCCTCAAGGTGGGTGATTTCCTTCATCACATCCAGGACCTTCCCGCCCACTTCGCCCCCGGGAGGGGGCAACTCTGATTTGCGATACTTGGCAATTACCTTTATCTTTCCATCCTTTCCCTTGCTCATCGTGATCTTCTTGGCATTCCCATTGATTCCGTGCAGCACGGAGAGCGCCACCCACTTGAGCGCCCCTTCCTCTTTGTCCACCTCTGCGGGCAACATCGACATCTCTTTCAGGTAATCGGTGGTTGCGTAGCAATTGCAGAGCTCTAAGACCTTCAAATGCAAACTGCGTTTATCCTTCATTGCCATTCCTCTCCTTCTTTGCTGAGAATAAGCCAAACCCGCTCACGCCCGCCCTTTGGCTTCACCTCATGAGACCGGAGCCGGCGGGGCAGACCGGGCGTAAACCGGTTGGGTCCCCCATCTTGCGTTCTTAGGTGGCAAACGGAATGCCGGAGCGGACTGTAGCTACCGCTCCGGGCAAATCCTGAGACATCAACCTATTAGGAAATACCTGAATGCTGCGCGTCGAAGGGATCGTGGACGAATCAGACTGGAATGAGAAACCGATTGATTAGGCATCAANATGACAATTCCGTAGCCGGCAGAGGCGCAATGGCCGTCTATTTCTTATCCGACTTGTAGCTTTCCTGGAAAACCTGCGGATTGATGTTGCCGGAGCCGGGGCCTCCACATTCGGGAATATAGCAGCTGACGTCAACGAATTCGCAGGACTCCTTGCAGGAAGGACATTTTTCCGGCGGGACCGCCACATCAATGGTATTGCCGCACTTGTTGCACTTAAAAACAGCCATCTCCTTGCTCCTTTCGAAAAACGATGTTCACAAAAGAATTGCGCGTTGCTTTTCATTCCCCCATACATTGCTCAACAGTAAGCAATATAACGTCGTGCATGTCAAGAATCAACTCGAAGAGACAACTTGCCCCCTTGACAGATATTCTCGGATTCCCTATCCAAGATATTGGAGACCCGACGGCTGACAGTCGCTTCCCGCTTACCGATGCTGAGCCTCCCCCGGTTGACTGCAAAAGGAGGTGCGCAAAAATAAACAACCCCTATGAGCCAGGTGCTTCGTTTCCACATACCCCCGAAGATCCGGCACCCAACTGCTAATGGCCAAGAGCTGAGAGCCAAGAGCCAACACAAGGAGGGTTGAGCGATGAACATAGTGCAACCACAAATGATTCAGGAACTTACAGAGCGCAGGTTTCGAGATGGTTCTCCCGTTTTGAGCGTCTATCTGAACCTGGATGTCACGGATCCCTTGAATCGCCGAAGCGGTCACAAGGTGGCCCTCGACCGGATGCTAAAGGATATAGAGTCCCAGATCGACGATGAAACAAAACTGAAACACTTCCGCGAGGACGCCGAATGGGTTCGCCAGAAAGTGGAATTTCGCTTGCCCAAAGGGAAGAGCCTCCTGCTCTTTTGCGACGTTTCCGAATCGTTTTATTTCGAAGAAGACCTGCCGATTCGCATGGCCACTCAAGCCTGGTTCGGCAACACCCCCTATACGCGGCCGCTCCTTGAAACCATGGGCGAGTACGAGCGCTACGGAGTGGTGCTCGTGGATCGTGAGAGAGCGCGCTTCTTTGTGATCTCCATGGGAGTCATCGAAGAAGTGTCCGATGTGTTCCAGGACCCTCCGGTGAAGCATCGCAGTACTGCAGGAAGCGATCACATGCGCTCGCAGATGGTCTTTCAGCGGCGGGCGGCAACCTGGAGCAACTGGTTTCTCAAAGACGTCTCCGATATCCTGCACAATCTCATCAAACGACTCCACATCGACCGCATTCTGCTGGCGGGTCCCGAGGATATCACGGCGGAATTACAGCGCCTTCTGCCGAAGGCGGTGGCACCGCGGGTGGTAGACCGGGTGAGGATTTCCGCCGCGGCAAAAGCCCATGAAGTGTTTGACCTCTCGCTTCCTTTCATCGAAAAGCTGGAACGCGATCAGGAAATGAATCAGGTACGGAACCTCGTAACCAGCGCTCAGAAGACCGACCCGGCAGTGAAAAAGGCCGTTTTGGGGCTTAGTGCCACCCTTGATGCCGTCAATCAGGGTCGCGTACACCGGCTGCTTTATCCTTCGGGAGTGAAACTGGGAGGGTTTCGATGTCCCGGCTGCGATGCGCTGCTGGATCAGGCGCCCGGGGACAGGAACTGTCCCTATTGTTCGAAACTGCTGGTAACGGTGGAAGACATGCTCTGGCTGGCGTCCGAGCGCGTTCTGGAGATGGGCGGAAAAAGCGAGGAGGTCAGGGGGGCGGAAGCACGCCGGCAACTGGATGAAGCGGGTAGAATCGGGGCTTTCCTGCGTTGAGTGCGGGTTGCGGATTGCGGGTCACTCGTCACTCGCAGCCACCCCGCCATTGTGCAGGGTCTGCAGGTGGTAATAGAGCCCGACCTGCTCCATCAGGGCATCATGGGTTCCCTCTTCCACGATGCGGCCATGATCCATGACCAGAATGCGGTCGGCGCGCCGGATGGTGGACAGGCGATGGGCGATCACAATGCTCGTTCGATCGGTAAGGGCAGCCTGAATGGCCTGTTCGACGAGCATCTCCGTTTCCGTATCGACATTGGCGGTGGCCTCATCCAGGACCAGGATGCGCGGGTTTCGGGCAAACACCCGAGCCAGCGCCAGGAGTTGTTTCTGTCCCGCCGAGAGGTCCATGGCTCCTTCCCCGATCCTGGTTCCGAGCCCCTCGGGCAGTCGTTGGACCCAGCCTGAAAGCTGCGAGAGCCGNACTATTTCCTCGAGCTCCGCCTCCGGCAGGTCCCGATCCAGCAGTATGTTTTCTCTCACCGTGCCGGGCACGATAANAACATCCTGCATAACCAATCCGATTTGTTCCCTCAGCCAGNTTGGCTCGAGGCGNCGAAGGTCCACGCCGTCCAGGCTGACGGACCCCGAGCACGGATCGTAAAAGCGCTCCAGAAGATTGATCAGCGTCGTTTTCCCGGAACCGGTTGCGCCCACAATCGCCAGCGTTTCACCCGCACGGGTCTGAAAAGAAAGGTCTTTAATGACCGGGCGCTCCGGTTCGTACGCAAAATTCACCTGAGCGAAAGCAATCTCACCGTGGACCTTCCCGGGCACCACCGGATGATCCGCCGTCGGCAGGACGTCCCTGGTCTCCAGGAGGTGAAAGATCCGCTCCGCCGAAGCCATGGCCGACTGCACAATGGAATATTTCTGGGAAAGTTCCCTCACGGGCTGAAAGAAAAGCCTCATATAAGCGATGAATGCTGCCAGGACGCCTATCGTCATGTGGTCCTGCAGGACTTCCTTGCCTCCGTACCAGATGATCAGGGCCAGGGAGACGGAACTCATGACTTCGATAAGAGGAATGAAAATGCCGAAGATCCATATCTGGTAATACGCCGCCTGATAGTACCGGTCGTTCAAATCCACGAATCTTCGGTGGGTATCCTTCTCTCTCAAAAAGAGCTGGATCACGGAAACTCCCGACACCGCCTCCTGGAGGAAGGCGTTGATCGCCGCCAGGTGAGTGCGCAGCCGCCTGAAGGCATCCCGGCTCAAGCGGCCGAACCAGGTGGTCGTCACCAGCATGACCGGAAAGGTCGCACAGAGCAGCAAAGCCAGACGCCAGTTCATCCAGTAGAGGATGGCGAGTATGCCGAAGAGGCGAACGGCGTCGTTGAAGAGCGTGATAATGACGGAAGTGAACATCTCATACATGTTCTGGATGTCGTTGGTGAGGCGCGTGACCAGCCTCCCCACCGGGTGCGCGTTGAAAAAGGTCAGGTTGAGGCTCAGCACATGGGTGAAGAGGCGCCGGCGAATGGCCTGCATGATGTTCTGTCCGGTCCACTCCAGGACAATGACCTGAAGGAAATTGGTTACAAAACCAATCAGGATCACCGCCAAAAAGATTCCCGCAAGCCCGGTTAGCCCCGACACCCGCTCCTCCGGACCGAGGTCGGCGCCGATGATATAGCGGTCCATTCCCTCTTGAATCAGGCGCGGCAGCATGAGGCTGGTCGCCGTGACGATGAATGAAAGCAGGACGGCGAGCACCACCCATCGCCACTGGGGCACCACGAAACCGATGAGGCGACGCCAGAGCCGGACGTCGCCTATCTGCCCGATATGATCGTCTTCGAAATAGCCGTAGTCATGCTGCATGAGAGGCTTCTTCCCGCATGCTCTGCTGCCGGTAGATGGTGGCGTAAAAGGGGCTTGCCTCAAGGAGCTCCGCGTGACTGCCGCGGGCCACGAGACGCCCGCGCTCCATCACCAGTATTTCGTGGGCATCGGCCAAAGGCGCAATGCGATGGGAAACGATGATGCAGGTGCGCCCCTTGAGATAGCCGGCGATGGAGCGAATGATCGCGTGCTCGGTCTCCATGTCCACCGCCGAAAGGCCGTCGTCAATAACGATGATGGGGCGATTGAGCAGCAAAGCGCGGGCGATGGCCAACCGCTGGCGCTGGCCGCCCGACAATTTCACGCCGCGCTCCCCGATCCTGGTTTGATAACCATCCTTCATCGCCATGATCTCGTCGTGGATGGCGGCCGCCCTTGCCACCGCTTCAATCTCCTCCGGCGCGGCCTCCGGTTTGCCCATCGTGATATTGAAGGCGACGGTATCGGAAAAAAGAATCACCTCCTGAGGCACATAGGCGATCATTTCTCGAACTGCCGCAAGGGGGAGCCCGTTCACATCGCGGCCATCGACAAAAAGGGAGCCGTCCGGAACCGGGTAGAGCCTGGTCAGCAGATGGCACAGCGTAGTCTTGCCCGAACCGGTCCTTCCCACCAGGCCCAGAAAACGGCCCTCATGGACCTCCAGCTTGATGTCGCGAAGGGCGGCCCGGGTCTGACCGGGATAGGTGAAGGAAAGGTTGCAAATCTGAATTTCGCCCCTCAGTGCCGGCACGAGCGGCGGAGCGGGCGGGTCCTGCAGGCTCGGCCTTTCATCGAACAGGGCCTGGATCCTTCCCAGAGACGTCGTGCCCCGCTGGAACAGGTCCGCCACCCAACCGACCGCCATCATCGGCCAGGTCATGAGCAGCAGGTAGTTGATGAAAGCCACAAAATCACCCAGGGTGATGGTCCCTTGGATCGCCATCCGGCCTCCAAAGACAAGGACCAGCAGGAGACTGGCATTGCCGATGAACCCGGAGACGGGAAAGAGGGCGCCGTAAACAAAGGATAATCTGAGGTTATCGCGAACATACGTCTTGCCCATGCTTTCGAAGCGCTCGCTCTGGGGCTTCTCCTGATTGTAAGCCTTGATCAGCCGCATGGCCGAGAAAGTGGAGCGGGCGAATTCGGTCATGGCAGAAAACTGTTCCTGGACCTTCCTGAAACGCCGGTGCAAACGCGCGGACAAATACCGGGTCATCAATGCCAGGAGCGGCATGGGCGCGACGGCAATAGCGGTGAGCCACGGATCGATATAGGCCATGAAGGCAATGGCAGCGACGCCCATGAAGGCGGCGTCCACAAATGCCACAAGGCCCATGCCGCTTGCCAGCTGCACCGATGACAGGTCATTGGTGGCAAGCGCCATGATTTCCCCCGCCGTCCGGCGCTGAAAAAACGCCCGGTCCAGGGTCAAAATATGAGCGAACATGCGGCCCCGCAGGTCTGTTTCCAGGGACCGAGAAAAACCAAGGATCCAATTGCGCCAGAAGAAGCGCAGGACAGCGATACCCAGGGCCAGGAGGATGATATAGGCGCCTGATATCAACAGGCTGGACGGTGTTGCCGAGCCCGACTGCAAGGCATCGACCGCCGCTTTGATCACACGGGGGATGACCAGCTGCAGGAAATCCACTGTCACAAGGGCGAGGAACCCGGCCGAAACCCGCCAGGCATAACGCCTGAAGTAGGGGCGAATGAGGCCGACGGCACCCCACGAATGATTCCGCTTGATGTTACGCTACCTCCTTTGGGGAAAACAGTGAGCAGTGGCTAGTGGCCGGCAGGAGAGGTGGACCTCCACCAAACCCGCATCACATATCATTAGAAACATCACCCATTACCCATTACCCATTACCCATCACTGTGCCAACTCTCTCCCCGCCTGGTAGGCCTCTTCGAGATACTCAGAGTGCTCCAGGACGTCTCCTTCATGGTCCAGACCCCGATAAAGCAGAGTCCGCCAGAGTTCCATGTCGAGGACTTCGAAGAAATAGCGAATACTGAGTAACGCTCCGTCGAAGAGTCGCTTCCCTCCGGTAGCACCGGCAGAGATGAACAGACCCTTGCGGTTGAGTTCCCCCCGGCCGAAGGGGACCTTTTCGATCCAATGCTTTTTGACCCAAAAGGACTGACACCGATCCATGAGAATCTTGGTGTGGGCACTCACCGCGTAGAAAAAAATCGGCGATGCCAGCATCAGTCCCCGGCAAGCGACCAGTTGATCGTAGACCTGCTGAAAATCGTCCTGAATGACGCACCGGCCGGTCTCCTTACAGCCGTAGATCTCAAGGCAGGGAGCCATGCGGAGGTCACGAAGCACAATTTCATCAACTTCCGCCCCGGCTTCACGGGCTCCCTCAACAGCCTTCTTCAGCAGTAGCGAGGTATTCCCTCGGCGCCGTGGGCTTCCGTAAACAGCAAGAATACTCATTCTCTCAAACACCTCGAACCGTGTTCCCTCCGAAGAAGCCGCAGCCTCCTAATCATTGTTCACCAAACCGGACCGATAAAGGCTTGCAACATAACACAACTCATGTATCGTGAGAACCTTCTGAATGAATGAGTCAAGTTTTGGGGCAAAACTCGAAATTCAAAACCATACCAAAATCCAAATGCTCCAAATTCGAAACTACCGCACCGAATGCTTTTTGGTTTTGAACATTTGAGTTTTGCTCATTTGGATTTGTTTCGGATTTCGATATCTGGAATTCGGATTTGACCACGAACCTTCATGACCCGGGGGGTCACAACAAAGCATGAAATTCCTCCTTCGTCATTCCGGCAGGTTTTTGGCCGGAATCCAGTTCTTTGAACTGCTGGACCCCGGCCAGAAGCACGCCGGGGTGACGGGTTGGGGTAATTTCATATAAATTATCATTCCGGGGCGGCACCCGTGAACCATGAAAATGTGGGTTGGATCTTTTGAACACGCAACCCGGAACGCGCAACTCGGAACCTATTTTCTATGTAACACCTCGTCAATTTGAGGCGAAGCTTCCCTAACCACCAACCACTGATCACTAACCAAGGAGGCACGGCTGATGGAAGCCTATTACGACCCGAACGATTTGGAGAGGTTCCAGGAAATCGCTGAGGAAGCACCGGAACTCGGTGAGAAATTTTTCGACTATTACCAGGCGGTCTTCAANGAGGGAGAGCTCACCGAACGGGAAAAGGCGCTCATCGCGCTGGCCGTCGCCCACACCGTTCAATGCCCTTATTGCATTGACGCCTACACCCGGACCTGCCTCGAAAAGGGGTCGAATCCGGCGGAAATGACGGAGGCCGTTCATGTCGCCTGCGCCATCAGGGGCGGTGCCTCACTCATCCACGGCATCCAGATGCGCAAAATTGCCCGAAAGCTCTCCATGTAGTAAAGAGTTGCAAGAGTATAAGACCGTGGCCAGGGGGAAAGTGCTCAAGCCGGAGCCGTTGCGTCACAACTGAGCAAGAGCGGCAAAGGATTGCCGATTAAGCCGGCTGAGCTCCCGATATCTCGTTGAACTTATCCAGGAATCCGCCCCCTTCCACGGATCGGTCAAATTCTTCCAGCCATTTGGTGACGTACTCCCTGTCGAAACGGGGATTCTTGAGGATTATCGAACAAACATCCTCCAGGTCTCTTGCTCTCCCGGCAAAAACCTTGTGGATAATGACATCT
>JGI20214J51088_10003470_pt1 | contig 10386 bp, 8 predicted proteins | sample WetSurMetagenome_FD_51088 | JGI IMG/M metagenome (IMG submission 51088) | reverse complement strand
CAGGTGAAAATTTTAAAAACAGCCTCTATTTTTGATATTAATAGTTAATTTTTCACATTTTTCGGGATGTAACGTAAGTCCGCCGTGGCGGATAGTACGCTTCGTTCGGGACTTACTACTATTAATCAATACACAAATATTATAAATTATTCTTATCTCTTGGGTAAGCCTGAAATAATTCCGTATAATTTATCGTCAAGTGCATTATTAATATTTTTCAGACGCACGTTTGTCGTATCAATACTGCTTCTTATTCCTTGAATGTTTTGTTCGGTTATTTTAAAAGTCTTGTATGAGTTAATTGTAAAAATACCGAATATGATTGTATTTACAATAAGAATAACTGCAATTAAAGGTTTCATTTGAATTTTTTTTATTGAACAATATAAAGATTGTATTAAGAATTTTCAATTAACTTTATTTTTCAAAAATCCTTCTGCCTGATTGATGAAAACTAATTTTCGAAAATAAAAATTAGTAAGTACATTTTTCACATCTGTTTTTCCTTTTATTCAAAAACATTTTGATTCCTTTTTAAATAATATTTTTATAAATTAATATATGTTTTTTGTAAAAGTCCTGCTGAAAGTATTGAAAAAATTTTGCAATTTTTGGTATCAGACAGTCAAATCGGTTATTTGACTTAACTTTTTGATTTTTTGAGTTTATATTAAATATACAAAAACTTAAAAGTTTAACTATGAATAAATTTACTTTATTTAGAAAAAAGTTAATACTTCCTTTTCTCATAATTATTTCTTCATTAGGAATTATTTTATTTCAAGCACAGTTTCCAGATAATCCCGTAGACGACAATGACTCAAGATTTGAGAGACCTACCCAGGAATCCCGAACAGTATTCGTGCCTCCAAGAAATCTTGACCAGCCGATGGTTGTAACTATAAACAATTTTGATAATTTTGATATTGGTGTTGATTACTATGAACAATATGGTTCTTCAAATCCGCTCAATCCTTTGTGGATATTTTTCGGAGTTAATGCAAGTAGCTTACCTCAGAGTGCAAGGGGAACAACTAACGGAGGAATTAACTGGTATCTTAATAATCCCAGTTATCCGGGAGGAACATGCTGTGACCCATGGGCAACTCATACAGGGAACGGAGTATTAATTTATGCATCAGGCGTCAGTGGTCAGTATATATACCGCTCGACAAATAATGGACTGAACTGGTCGGCACCGATTTTGTCTGTCAGCGGAAACGACAGAAACCATGTCTCTGCAGAATATACAGGAAACGGTCCTTATGCTAATTATGTTTATGCTGCAATGACACCCGGAAATTTTGCCAGAAGTACTGATGCAGGATTAACATGGACAACAACTTTCACTCCGAGCAATTCAGTTCCGGGCTGCTATATTGCAGTCGGCCCAAACGGTGCAACTGACGGGGGTTGTGTAATATATGTTACAAATACAGGATCCGAAAGCGCAAGAATATATAATTTTTACCGTTCAACAAACGGCGGTGCAAACTTTTCGCTTATGTCCAGCCAATCCGGTTGGGCAGGTTATGTCGGTTATTTTACCGGAAGCAGACACACAATTAATAATGCAAGAACAGCGCCACACCCGAAAATTGCAATGGATAATTCTAACGGACCTTACAGGGGAAGATTATACCTTGTCCATGCATCCAACGACCCTGTGGGAAATGGAAATAAACCTGACATCTGGCTTCGTTACTCAACAGACCAGGGAGCAACATTTTCATCAGCAATCAAGGTTAATGATAATGCTAATCCCACACTAAGCGACCAGTGGTTTCCTGAAATATTCTGCGAAAGAACCACAGGAAAATTGTATATACACTGGTATGATGACAGGGCTAATCCGACAACATTTGAGACTGCTATCTATGCAACATATACAACAAACGGAGGACAGACATTTGTCCCAAGCCAGCAGATATCTAATACTACTTTTACTTTTCCTAATCCGCCCGTATCACCTAACACATACAGGGGGGATTATACTACTATGACAGCAAATAATCCTAAAGTTGGATTCAGCGTCTGGGGTGACCACAGAAATGCAACAGCACTGAACATGGGTGCATACTTCCCTGATTTTGCAATGAGAGTGAATTCTCCGGCATCAGGCATAAACGGAATAAATGACAGTGCTTTCGTATTTGTTAGTGTTCCCGCAGTAAAATTATATAGTGACACAGCATTATTTTCGGCAACAGTTACAAATCCTCCGGGTGTCGGTTCCATTACTTTAACGTTATTAAATAAAACAGCAAACACTCAGCAAAACCTTTTGTTAATATATCCAGACTCCTTAAGATTGAAAATAAAAACAACCGGTGGAGTTCCAAACGGAACATATAATATAAGAATTCAGGGTAACGGACCAAACGGAACACCGGTACACGAGAGATTTATTAATATTACTGTAGGACAAGTTGGTATTACGAATAATTCAAGTATTCCGGATAGGTTTAATTTACATCAGAATTATCCGAATCCTTTTAATCCGATGACCATGATTGAATTTGAAATTCCGAAATACGGTATGGTATCACTTGTTGTTTACGATATTACAGGTAAAGAAGTTAAGAAAATTCTGAACAATATAAGTTACAGCTCAGGAAATCACAGAGTACAATTTAACGGGAACGGAATATCGTCAGGAATTTATTTTTATTCTCTCTATTATAACGGTGAGTTAATGGATATAAAGAAGATGATTTTATTGAAATAAAAATTAATTTTAATTTATTGTTTAAAGCCGGGAGTTTTCGCTTCCGGCTTTTTTTTATTTCAAATTACCGGGAATTGCAAATCGTTTTTTTCACTCTCATTATTTTGATAAGCTTTTTTGAAATGTTAGAAAATTTGACTAAAAAGTTTTGTTTTTAAGCAGTATATTGTACTTCTTAATAATTCGGGATGTAGCGTAGCCCGGTAGCGCGTCCCGACGAGTCGGGAAGGTTGAAGAAAATTCCTGACAATTTGAATAATAGATTTTTTTCGGGATGTAGCGTAGCCCGGTAGCGCGCTTCGTTCGGGACGAAGAGGTCGCTGGTTCGAATCCAGTCATCCCGACAAAAACCCTCCGTTACTTTACAGAGGGTTTTTTATATATGTATTACACATACATTTTAAAATCGGAAAAGACAGATAAACTCTACATTGGTCAAACAGAAAATTTAGAAAGAAGACTACTCGAACACAATTTAAACCAGAGTAAATCTACAAGAAATAAAGGTCCCTGGAAATTAATATTCAAAAAAGAATTTGAATCAAGATCTGATGCTGTCAAACTTGAGTTAAAATTAAAAAGTATAAAAAACAAAAATTATTTACTTAGCAATTTAATTAACTTATAAATGATATTGCGTCCCGACCGGGTCGGGAAGGTATGTCTGGTTCGAATCCGGTCATCCCGACATTTAAAAAAGTTTGTCTTTTTATATAGGATAACCTTTCTTATTTTGCAGAGGTCGTCCCGATTAAATCAGAATTGCCCTAATTAACATAATCCATTATTGCATTTCAGATTCATACGAAAAATTCATAAACTTTTCAATTAATCTTGATATTCGTTATACAATCTCGTAAATTTAACAATACTAATTTTACAAATATATTACTATGAAATTCGCATTTATTGGAACATACCCTCCGCAAAAATGCGGAATAGGTACATTTACTCATAATCTGATTAAATCCATAGCTGATAACTTTGGTTACAATAATTTATTTCCCAATCTATATGTAATTGCCGTAAGTGATAATGGACAAAACTATGAATATCCTGCTGAAGTATCATTTGTTGTTAATCAAAATAATCAAAGGGACTATGTAAGNGCAGCAAAATTNATAAATTACAATAAAGCAGATGTTTGTATACTGGAACACGAATTTGGAATTTTCGGAGGTGAGAGCGGAGTCTATATTCTTTCGCTTGTAAGCAGAATAGAAATACCTCTAATTGTAACTTTTCATACTGTTGTAAGGGAGCCGACACATATTCAAAAAGTAATTGTGCAGGAATTAAGTAATAAGGCTTACAAAATTATTGTTATGAGTAAAAAAGCTGTTAAGTTTCTACTCGATATTTATCATATCCCTGAAGATAAAATTGAAGTTATAGAGCACGGTGTTCCCGTCGGTAAGGTTTTTCACAGGGATTCTGCACGTGAAAAATTTAACTTCAGCAATAAGACAGCACTTTTTACGTTTGGGCTTTTAAGCAGAAATAAAGGAATCGAGACAGTTATTAAAGCCCTGCCGAGAGTTGTGGAAAAGCATAAAAATGTTCTCTATGTAGTATTGGGAAATACACATCCAAAGGTATTAAGTAAAAACGGAGAAGAATATCGCGAATATCTCCTGCGGCTTGTTAAAGATTACGGGCTTGAAGATTATGTTTACTTTTATAAAAATTTTGTCCCTGAAGAATTATTAATGGAATATTTATATGCGGCGGATATATATATTACACCATATTTAAACGAAGCCCAAATAACAAGCGGAACATTATCTTATGCAGTTGGCGCCGGTACTGCTGTAATTTCCACTCCTTACTGGCACGCAGAGGAACTGCTTGCCGATGGAAGGGGAATTTTATTCGATTTCCATAATCACGAGCAACTTGGAAATATTCTTCTTGATTTACTTGATAATCGTCATAAAATCGAGCAACTGCGTGAAGCGGCTATTGAATACGGACATAAGCTTAAGTGGCCAAAGATTGGTGCGAAATATATTAAAGTTGCAAAATCTGCAGTAGAAAATTTTTCATATATTCAAAAGGAAAAGCAAACTATTCTTGACCCTTATCTCTTGCCTGATTTCACTTTGGCTCATATTAAACGACTTACTGATGATACGGGAATTGTTCAGCACGCAAAATACGGAATACCGAATTTAAAAGAAGGTTATTGCTTAGATGATAATGCGCGGGCACTTTTAATGACGGCAATGGCTCATTATAAAAATGAAACCGATGATACAACTAACCTGATGCCTATATATTTAAGCTATATTCACTATATGCAGAATAATGACGGGTCGTTCAGAAATTTTTTAAGTTTCAGCAGAAACTACCTCGATGAAATCGGCTCTGAAGATTCTTTTGGCAGAACAATCTGGGCTTTAGGTTTTCTTATATATAGTTTTCCAAAAGAATCCTATCACCAGTTAGGTCTGGATATTTTTAAAAATTCTATACCGTTTTGCAAACAACTGAAACATTTGAGAGGAATAGCAAATACTATAATCGGTTTGTCATATTATATAAAACGTTTTCCTGAAGATGAGGAAACAAAAATTCTTATGTACGAAATGACATATAAATTAATAAATATTTATAACCTGGAAAAATCCGACGATTGGAATTGGTTTGAAAATATTTTAACGTATGATAATGCAATAATTCCGCTTGCAATATTTCATTCTGCTGAGTTTTTTGAAGACGATATTTTTTTTAGAGTTGCAATCGAATCATCAGAATTTCTTGAACGTATTACAATGAAAAGTGGTTATTTTAAACCGGTCGGCAGTAAAGGGTGGTATCGTAAAGGTGAGATATGCGCTGATTTCGCACAGCAATCTGTTGATGTTATGGGTATGGTTTTACTTTTTTTTAAAGCTTACGAAGTGACTAAAGATAAAAAGTATCTTAATAAAATGTTTAAATCCTATATGTGGTATATGGGAAAAAACGATTTAAGCCTCCCGGTTTATGATTATGAAACCGGTGGCTGTAATGACGGACTCGAAGAATATGGACTTAATAAAAATCAGGGTGCAGAAAGCACAATATCATATTTAATATCACACCTGACCGTATTAAATGCTTTTGAACTTGAATATGAATATGAGAAATAATCTTTAACTAACTGTAAGTAAAGGAAAAAGAAATGAGCAAGAAAGAAATATTAACCTGTTGCGTTTGCAAAAAGACATTCGCAGAAGATTTTGTTATTTTAGGATATGGCATACAAACGGAAATAGAAGAACTGATTAAAAATGAAAGCCCTGAATGGAATGATAAATGCTATATCTGTAAAGATGATTTTAATAGGTTAAGAAGAAAATATATTCTAAATCTCGTAACGGAAGAGCGGGGAAAAATCGAGAAAATTGATCAAGAAGTAATAAATAGTATCCATGAAAGTGATTTGCTTTCGGCAAATCCTAATTTAGCATACCAGGAAGCAACAAGTACAGGAGATAAAATCGCCGATAAAGTTGCCAAATTTGGCGGGAGTTGGAATTTCATATTAATATTTTTTGTGATATTAGTTATCTGGATTTTAATTAACACATATGTTTTATTCTTCAGTACATTTGACCCATATCCGTTTATTTTATTAAATTTAATTTTATCTTGTATGGCAGCGATACAGGCTCCTATTATTATGATGAGCCAGAACAGACAGGAAACAAAGGATAGAATCCGGTCAGAGAGTGATTATAAAGTAAATTTAAAAGCAGAAATTGAAATCAGGACACTACACGAAAAAATTGACCATTTATTATTAGAACAATGGTCAAGATTAATGAAGATACAGGAAGTACAATTGGATATGCTGGAAGATTTGGCGAAGAAATCAAAGAATCATTAAGTTTATCATATTATTAAAGAGGATTTTCTTAAAAAGAATTCTTCATAAATAAAAATTATTTTCCTATGCCAATTGTTAAACGCTATTCAGGTAACCCGATTCTTACAAAAGACGATGTGCCATATGAAGTTGTAACGGTTCATAATGCAGGTGCGGTTAAATTTGGAAATAAATACATCCTGCTTTTCCGTTCGCATCTTCTTAACGGTAGAAGCATAATCGGACTTGCGGAAAGTAATGACGGCTATAATTTCAAAGTACATCCCAAACCTTTTATGACCCCATCGGATGAAGGGGAATTTAAATTATATGAAGAGTATGGTGTGGAAGACCCTCGAATTACTTTCATAGATGGTGAATTCGTGATTACTTATAGTGCTTATTCAAGGTACGGAGTTCGTATCGGACTTGCAAAGACTCGCGACTTTAAAAAAGTAGATAGGTTCGCATTAATCACGGAAGCAGATTACCGTAACGTCGTAATTTTTTCTGAAAAGTTTAACGGGCTTTATGCACGACTCGACCGTCCGCATTCTGAAATTTCTCCGTGGTCAATCTGGATTTCTTATTCACCCGATTTAAAATACTGGGGTGATTCAAAAGTAATAATGAGACCTGAAAAATATCATTGGGATGAAATGAAAATAGGTCCGGGAGCACCGCCAATTAAAACCGGCAAAGGATGGCTGAGTATATATCACGGTGTTTTTCCAACTATGGACGGAAGTGTTTACAGGCTTGGTGTTGCATTGCACGATTTAAAAGACCCGTCGAAAATCATAGGGGTTGGAGATAACTGGATACTGCAACCGGAAGAAATATATGAAATCACCGGTTATGTTCATAATGTTGTATTTACTTGCGGAGCTATACCCGAACCAGACGGAACAGTTAAAATATATTGGGGCGGGGCTGATAAAGTTATGTGTGTCGGCGAAGCAGTGCTTGATGAATTAGTTGATTTGTGTATTAATAATTCAAGAAACGCTTTATAACAGTTGCAGTAGCAGAGGCAGTTGCAGTAGAAAATGCCAAAGCAGGTGCAGAAGCAGTTGAAAGTTAAAATAATAAAATAATTAAAATTATAATTATAAAAATATGGATTATAGTTTTAAAGGACTTAAAGTTTATCGGTTATCTTATGAGTTAGCTATGGATATCTTTGAGATATCTAAGAATTTTCCAAAAGAAGAAAAGTATTCGTTGACCGACCAAATAAGAAGGTCTTCAAGGTCAGTTTGTTCAAATATTGCAGAAGCTTATCGCAAAAGAAGATACCCTAAAAATTTTACAAGTAAAATATCAGATGCCGATGGTGAAGCAAGCGAAACGGTTGTTTGGATAAACTTTGCATTTGATTGCAAATATATTAGTGAGGAAATAAAAGATGAATTATTAAAGAAATATGAGGAGGTTGGAAAAATGTTAGGAAGTATGGCAAATAATCCTGAAAAGTTTCTGCCGAAAAAGTGGGAACAGTAGCAAGAGCAGTAGTAATTGTGTTTGTAATGCATAAAAAATAACTGCAACTGCTACTGCAACTTTGAGTAAATCTGCTTCTGCTACTGCTACTTATAAATAGATACTTTAATTTTAAATAACTAAAAAATTGAAAATAGCAATACTATCTCCGATAACATGGAGGACTCCTCCAAAAAAATACGGTCCCTGGGAACAGGTTGCATCCAACATTGCAGAAGGATTAACAGAAAAAGGAATCGATGTAACACTTTTTGCAACAGGTGATTCCATAACAAAAGGAAAGCTTGAATATATTATTGAAAAACCTTACGGTGAAAATCCCGAACTCGACTATAAAGTCTGCGAGTGTATGCATATAAGTCACCTGATGGAAAGAGCATCTGAATTTGATATTATTCACAATAACTTTGATTTCCTTCCGCTTACATATTCACGGTTAATTAAAACTCCGATGATTACGACCATTCACGGGTTTTCATCTCCAAAAATTATTCCGGTCTATAAAAAATATAATGATATAAATTATTATGTATCTATAAGCAATTCTGACCGAAGCCCTGAATTAAAATACCTTGCTACAGTATACAACGGAATTAATGAAAAAGAATTTACATTCAGGGAAAAACACGGGGATTATCTTTTATTCTTCGGGCGTATTCACCAAGAAAAAGGAACTTACGAATGTATAAAAATAGCTAAGATATTCGGAATGAAATTAATAATCTCAGGGTTAATACAGGACGAAAAGTATTTTAAAGAAAAAGTTGAACCGTATATAGATAACGAAACTATTGTCTACGTCGGAAACTCAGGTCCCGAAAAAAGAGATGAATTGCTCGGCGGTGCTTATGCGTTACTCCACCCGATAAATTTCGAAGAACCATTTGGCTTAAGTGTAATCGAATCTTATTTTTGCGGAACGCCTGTAATTGCTTTTAACAGAGGCTCTATGCCGGAATTAATAATCAACGAAGAAACCGGTTTTCTTGTATCCGGCATTAAAGAAGCTGTTGAATCCCTGGAAAAAATAAAAAATATAAACAGATGGAATTGTCGCATCTGGGCGGAAAGCAAGTTCACGCGGGCAAAAATGGCAGAGAATTATATTGAAGTGTACAATAGAATTTTAAACAAAAAATAATCAGAAGATAATTCTTTAATCTTTTTCCAGTAATTTATATAATACTGTTCTTAGATTTACCGTTGCAAAACTCGATGCATAATCCGATACTGCAAACGGAATTACCAGTACATCGTTATGAATTATTGAACCGCAGGAGTAAACCACATTTGGAACATATCCTTCCCTTTCATCTTCATTCGGAGTTATCAAAGGTTCTTTCAGGCTTCCAATCACTTTTGTCGGGTCATTCAAATCCAGCAAAATAGCTCCAATACAGTATTTTCTCATTTGCCCTACTCCGTGCGTAATCACAAGCCATCCTTCCTCTGTTTCTATCGGGGAGCCGCAATTTCCAACCTGGATTAATTCCCATTTGTATTTTGGTTCCCAAAGAATTTGCGATGACTCCCAGAGTGTAATATTATCTGAAAACATAATGTATTGATTCACTCCATCCAATCTGGATAGCATTGCATAATGCCCGTTTATCTTTCTCGGGAAAAGTGCGAAGTTTTTGTCCCTAGTGCATTCTCCGTGCAGAGGCAGGTTTTTAAAATGATAAAAATCTTTTGTTTCGAGAAGCTTGGGAAGAATTGTATAACCATCGTATGCAGTATAAGTTGCATAGTAATTTGTTTCGCCGTTATCTTCAGTAAACTTTACAAACCTCGCATCTTCTATTCCGTTGCGTTCTGTTCTTGAGACCGGAAACATTACTCTTTCCGAAATATCCGTATCCTGAGAAAATACCACCTCATAATGTGACCTTGCAAGCCATAACATTTGTTTAAGTGTCTTTTGCTGGTCGAGATTTAATTTTTTTGTTTCCTGTGTGTTTTTTATTGTTTCTTTTAATCCTGAATAATAAAAATAATCATCAAGTTTATTTAGAATTTCGGTTGATATATCATTATAAATTTCGTGCTCGTGGAGAATCATAAGAAATTCCTGTTTATCATATACGTGTCCTTTTATAATTTCAGCTTCGCTAATGTAATTTCCCCGGGGGTCAAAATGCAGATTAAAATCTTTATCTATAATTCCGCTCCTGAATACAATCGAGGATATATGACTTTCTCCTGTTGCCCTGAAACTTACAATGATTCTTTTTTGTCCTTCTTCAAGACCATTTTGGTCGGGATGCTCAACAATAGACGGATTAAACAATGCGGCAGATTC
>JGI20214J51088_10003467_pt1 | contig 10389 bp, 14 predicted proteins | sample WetSurMetagenome_FD_51088 | JGI IMG/M metagenome (IMG submission 51088) | reverse complement strand
TATCATAAGCTAATCCATTGTTTTTTAACAGTTTTTCAGGCAAAGAAGGCATTTCCCCATGTAGCCCACTTGATACCCCATTGATGATTAAATCAAAGGTTTCGCCTTCTAAATCACTGAATCCGCAACTTTGCATAGTTTTCGGTGCGAAAGCGGCTAATTCTGCGGCTTTTGAAAGAGTTCGATTGGCAATGATAATCTGCTGTGGTTGTGCAGATAATAATGGCGCTAAAATTCCCCTCACTGCGCCGCCCGCCCCTAAAATTAAAATTTTTTTCCCTTGAAAATCAAAGTGTTGATTAATTACAATATCTCGTAATAAACCGACTCCATCCGTATTGTCTCCCGTTAAAGTTCCACATTTTCCAATCCATAACGTATTGATTGCTCCCGCAATTTCGGCACGTTCGGTTCGAGATTTCGCCAGCGCAAAGGCTTCTAATTTAAAAGGCACCGTAATATTTAAGCCTTTCCCTCCTTTTTTGAAAAAATCGCCCACTTGTTGCACAAAACCATCTAAAGGCACATATTCCGCACGATAAATCAAATGTTGTCCTGTCTGTTTCGCAAAAGCTGTATGAATCATCGGGGATTTACTGTGCGCAATGGGATTTCCAAAAACTGCATATATATCCATATCTTTCAAACCTTTTGATGCACTAAAATGATTACAAAATAGGGGATTAAGAACATTCTAATTTTCTCACTACCAATAGTTATTCATAATGGATTGGATTACAAATCCAATATATTGATTTAGAAAATATTTTTCAAATGATGACAAGTTGGACACGCAGGGTCTTTGGGGACTTTAATGATGCGCATTTCCATCGTTAACGCGTCTAAAATCAATAATTTACCGCACAAAGTTTCTCCAATCTTTAATAAAAGTTTAAGTGTTTCAACTGCTTGCAAACTTCCAATCACGCCTGTCAACGGCGCAAAAATTCCCACTCTCGAACAAGTGTCACCTTCTCCGCCGATATCTTTATAAATGCATTCATAACAAGGGCTTAGCGATTGTTGCGGATCGAAAACGGTTATTTGCGCTTCAAATCGAATCGCCGCCCCTGACACTAAAGGTTTCCTTGCTTTTATACACGCACGGTTAATAGAAAAACGGGTTGGAAAATTATCTGTGCAATCTAAAACAACATCCGCTAATTTAACCTCTTTCTCAAGCATTTCATCGTCTAATAAATAATCTAATGCCGTAATTTGAATGTCGGGGTTTTGAGCTTTTAAACGTTGTAATGCTGACGATGCTTTAGTTTCTCCAATATGATCAGTGGAATGAAGGATTTGTCGTTGTAAGTTAGAGAGTTCTACTCGATCATAATCGCAAATAACTAAATGTCCTACCCCTGCTGCCGCTAAATACAAGGCTGCAGGCGACCCTAAACCACCTAATCCAACGATAAGAACTCGGGAGTTTAAAAGAGTTTGTTGTCCGATTTCTCCAACGGGAGGAAGAAGGATTTGACGGCTGTAACGTTGTGCTTGTAATTCGTTCATGAGTGTGCTTTCTGTGTTATGATTTGCGCATTTTAAACGAGGAAAAAACGATGCGACAAGTGGTTTTAGACACCGAAACGACTGGTTTAGACCCCAAACAAGGTCATCGTATCATTGAAATCGGTTGTGTTGAACTTTTTAATCGACAAATTACGGGGCAAACTTTTCATTTTTATTTGCAACCCGACCGCGCTATCGATCCCGATGCGATAAAAGTGCACGGTATTACTAATGAATTTTTATTAGATAAACCCCATTTCTCAGAAATTGCTAATCAGTTTCTCAAATTTATAGAAAATGCCGAATTAATTATTCATAATGCTCCGTTTGACGTGGGATTTTTAAATGCCGAATTAAAATTATGGAATCCAGAGCAACTTCCTATCGATAAAACCAATCAAATTTTAGATACTTTAGTCTTAGCACGACGATGGTATCCTGGACAAAAAAACAATTTAGATGCATTATGTAAACGCTTTAATATCAACAATACTCAACGCCAATTACACGGAGCATTACTCGATGCGCAAATTTTAGCCGAAGTTTATTTGGCAATGACGGGAGGACAAGTTGTTTTATTAGCACAACCCGATAGCGCACAACATATTAAAAATACTGAAGTTCGACGCATCGACAAAAATCGTTCACGTTTGCTAATCATTATGCCAACCGCAGAAGAACTTGCTTTACACGAACAACGTTTAGCAACTATTGATAAGAAAAGTGGCGGACAATGCGTATGGTTACAACAAAACTCTCAACAGGTGCATTAATTGTTTATGAACAAAGTGGTTTGTGGATCGTTAATTCTTTTTTATAGCATTGGATTACATGCAGCACAAATTTATCAATGGAAAGATGCGAAAGGTATTTGGCAATTTACCGAACAACCTCCGTTAGCAGGTGTACCTTACCAATTAAAAGAACTTCCTGATAGCACAGCGGTATTTAAATTAGAGGAAAAACCTACGACAATTTCCGATAAAAAACAAGAAGTACCGATTCAAATTCAAGTTGAGAAAAGTGATAGAGAAAAAACTGAGAAAATCGAAAAACCTGTTGTCATTCCTGATGCAAGAACTGAAAAGATGTCAAACGACGGGAGCATAAAAAAAACTAATGATATCAAACAAATAGCAGAAGAATCTAAAAAAGAACCTAAAAAAGAACCTTCAAAGTTAAAAGCAAAACGTCAAAGCCGTTATGTTTCTGATGTGGGTCAATTATTGTTATTAGAAGATTACCAGAAACTACAAGAGCTTTTAGAACAAGTCGAACGAAATACAGGAATTGAAATAGTGATTTTTACTTGTTATACTTTAGCCGATTATGAGTACGGAGAACAAAGCGTTGAAAAATTTAGTGAATTTTTAATTCAACACTGGCAATTAAATAAAAGCATTTTAATTATAATTTCTTTGTTAGACAAACAGTTACATATTCATACAACTTCGAAATTTAGTGACATTGAAAAGACAAAACTCCAAAAAATTCGGGAAAATATTTTGATTCCGATTTTTAAAGAAGGGCATTTTAGTGAGGGTTTATTGCAAGCTTCTCAAGCGATTAAAAAAATATTTGAACCGCAAGAAAAACTCAAACCCATTGAAATTAAAGAACTGCCTAAAGAAATCAAAGAAAAACCAGTCAAAGAAAGTCCTAAAAAAGAAGAATATTGGTTTGAAATCGTGGCGATTTTAAGTTTGGGGCTGTGGTGGACGCTCCTTCGGTTGTGGCAAAAAAGAAAGGGACGTTGCCCACAATGTTCGGGAAAATTCATTAAATATCAATTAAATCAAAAATTTACCGCGCTGCGTTGTGCAACATGTGGCACGCAATTAATTTTAGCCCCCGCCCAACCGCGCTGGCAATGGCGGCGGTGTCCGTCGTGTGGCAATCAGGGATTTCACGTAAAATCATGGAATTGGCTTATAAATCAATTAGATATTACGCGAGAGTGTCGGGTGTGTGGATTTCAGCGTCAAGAAAAAGTGCGGCTTTTACCGTTGAAAAACTCCGACGATGGTGTGGAGTAAGCCCTTGTTTTTGAATAGCTTGTTTATGTTGTGCGGTGCCATAACCTGCGTTACGTTCCCAACCGTATCCTTGATAAGTCTTTGATAATCTTTGCATTAATCGATCTCGAGAGACTTTTGCAATAATTGATGCACATGCAATGCTATAACAATATTGATCGCCGTCGATAATTGGAGTAATGTGATTTCCAAAAGGTTGATTTTTCGTAAGTTTTCCGTCTATTAGAATATAATCAACCTGTTTCAAACGTTTTAAAGCGCGTTGCATTGCCAAATAAGTGGCTTGTAAAATATTAAATTGATCAATTTCTGCTACTGACGCAATTCCAATTGCAAAATCAAGAACTTGGGATTGAATTAAAGGAAAAAGTTGTTCACGTTGTTTAGCCGAAAGTTTTTTTGAATCGGTAACTTGTTGAATAATATTGCAATTTTTAGGTAAAATAACTGCCGCCGCCATGACGGGACCACTTAAACAACCGCGTCCGACTTCGTCAACGCCCGCGATATGTAATAATCCGTTATTCCACAAAATTTGTTCATAATTTAGGGTTGGTGGGCTGCTTTTTAACATGATTTCTGGCACACTATTGGTTTTTGAGGAGCGTTACGCATTAAATGTCTAGTATTCATCAAATGCAAATGAGTTTTGTCCCACAGCAAGATCGGCTGTTATTTCGTTTGAATACCACTGACCATGCGGAGTTTCGTTTCTGGTTGACACGGCGTTATGTAAAATTATTTTGGATGGCGCTCTTGCAACAATTAGAAGCATCGCAACCCTATCAAAATCCTGATATTAGAGCAACTGTCGCCGCATTTCAACACCAACAAGTGATTGCAAATACCGATTTCAAAACCGCTTATCAAGAACCTGAAAATAAGCATTTTCCTTTGGGCGAAGAACCGATTTTAGCAACCCGTTTGCAGTTTAAACGAACAGACCAAGGAACGCAAATGTTATGTGTTCATCCCGACCAAGGACAAGGATTAGAAATCAGCGTGGATAATTGCCTAATGCATTCTATTTGTAGCTTACTGTCAAAGTGTTTGAAAACTACCGATTGGAACTTAGATTTTGAGTTAGCATCCATTTCTAATCAACCTTTTTCTACTCATTAATTTTTTAGAGGAACCCCATCAGATGGGCATTAACTTAGATGATATTAAAAAAGCAATGGACAATTTAGTAACATTAGATATTCGAACCATTGTGGGCGAAGTCACGATTGACGATGAGGGAAAGTTACGCCCTGCAGCAGGTGCTAAACAAATGATAAGTCGTATGAATTTATTACAAGGTGATATTACAACTGCCTTTCCCGAAGACTTTTTACAACCGCCTTTAGATAACGTGAGAAACTTTCATGCTTTACGCGAACGCCAAGGCATGGATATTGTGCAAGGAAACATTAAAGCATTACAACATTTTATCGGTTTAATTGACGCCTTAGAACGTCAAGGAAAACCAGATAAAATAAGCTCAGAAACTCCTCCTAATCAACCAGTGTAATACTCATGGCTGATTTTTCATTTAAAACGATTGCTGAAAACCTCTTAACCCTAGAAGTTAACACCATTATTAAACCGAATTTGATGGCAACTAAAATGCCGTCAAATCGGCGTGAAGCTTTATTAGAAATTTCGCGCGATTATCATTTCGCTTTAGTGGAATTGGAGTGTAGAGACCCCATTATTTGGACTTCAGGTGGGGTCATGGCTTTTCTTGAATTAAGATCGCGGGCAATTCAAGGGGCTAAAGTAATTAATGATATAAAACATTTATTGAGCAAAGATGATCGTCAACATTATCTTGAAAAACAAGTCATTTTAAACCGCATTCAATCTCAATCAGAACAACTTATTTCAATGTTTATTGCTTTGGCGAAAGTAAAAAATCCAAATTTTGATTTACAAACACATATCAAAGCAATGACTGCAAAAGTAGAAACCGCGGCTAAAGATAATCATACAACTGCAGAAGAACTTTCTAAAATATATGAGGTTTCTGACGGTGATAATTGTGTTTGGAATAATGATTTGCCGAGAGGAAAAATGCAAGATATTGACGATTTAGATTTAACGCCAACCCAAGTGAACTTAGTTCGTAAAATTTGGGAAATTGGAACAGAGCAAGTCGTGCTACAAACCGTTATTCATGCGGATGGTGACATTACCAGTCGGATTTCAGAAAGTTTATTATATGAACCTAATCCTATTTTATTTCAACTTCATCACGAATCTGTGCAAGGAGCGGTAGGTTTCTGGGTAAATCTTGTAGAAACTATTGGTAAAATGACCGTGAATTTCTTCCAAAGTAAAATTCTTAAAAAATAGTGGCGATCAATTCTGAATTACAAGCAATTCGTACGTTACGTCAATTCATTAAAGATGGTGGATTGACAATCACTACTGAATTTGCTTTTAAAAACCAAAATAAAATTGGTTTTCGAACCAGTATTCAACTTGATGGTTGCATAATTAATTTTTTTCCTGATCTAACCCACTTTTCTACATTTGAAGATCAGCAACTTTTAGAAAATTACTTAAAACAACATCAAGAGAAAATTAAATTTTTTTTTAATGAAATCAATAGATTAGGCTTGTTTTTACAACAAATGTTTTATTTGTTTTTTACAATAAATGCGTTTATAACTAGTTTCATGGTTGATATTCATAATGAGTTAGGACGGTTGCATCCTTTTTTAGTGTATTTATATGAGATTCATCCTTATTTAGTAAGTCTCTTTTGGTTTATGATAGGTGGCACAATAGGTAGTTTGATTTTTTATTATATAGTATTACCTTTTATTTGGTATTTGATTATTAAAAAAGTGAGAAAAAATTTTGATTTTTAGCCGTTATTTATATCGAGAAATTATGACTACGGCGTTAGCTTTATTATTAATTATTGTATTGATTTATCTAAGCCAACGTTTTATTCAATTTCTTGCCGAAGCTGGTGCGGGTCAATTACCTTTAGAATATGTTTTCAAATTGCTCGCTTTAAAACTGTTATGGGTGTTTGTTATTTTAATTCCTTTAACGTTTTTTCTAGCGATTTTAATGTCATTGGGACGCTTGTATAGCGAAAATGAAATTACCGCAATGTTCGCGTGTGGTTTAGGAACGCCATTTTTAGTTCAAAAAATTCAATCGTTAGCGGTATTTGTAGCGATAATTGTTGGTGTTCTAAGTTTTATTTTAGGTCCTTGGTCAGAAGCTAAACAAGAACAATTACGCCAAGAAATCCGCCAGCAATCGGAAGTAGGCGCATTAACCGCAGGACGTTTTCAAAGTTTTAATCAAGGACGGGGAATTTTTTATGTCGAGCATTTTGATAAAGAAAACTTGTCAATGAAAAATGTTTTTGTTTCCTTAGAACGCGAAGGAAAAAATATGGTAATGTCTGCCGATCGAGCTTATTTGAAAATAGAAAAGCAAACTAATGCAAAATATATTATACTCTTTGACGGTTATCGTTATGATATAAAAGAGGGTAGTTTAGAAATAACTGAAACTAAATTTGCTCAACATGCTATTTTAATTTACGCTGAACCCCAACCACTGCCAAATGCGTTTAAATCTCAAACTAATTTAAATTTATGGGAATCTAATCAAAAAGGAGCAATAGCAGAATTACAAATGCGGTTTTCTGCTCCATTATCAATTTTATTACTTGCACCGTTAGCAGTGTTAATGTCTCATACCACGCCACATCAGGGACGCTATAGCAAAATTGTGATTTCACTGTTAATTTATTTTATATATATCAATACTTTAGAAATATCTCAAAAATGGGTAGAACGTGATATATTACCGATTTGGTTAGGGGTGTGGTGGGTGCATGGCGTCTTAGGAATTGGAATTTTAACTACATTTTTAAAACGTGAGCAACACTAAATTTAATTATGATAGGAATTTTAGGGGGGACATTTGATCCAATTCATCATGGACATCTGCGTTTAGCTTTAGAAATGTTGGAACGATTAAGATTGCAAAAGATACATTTAATTGTTTCTGCAAATCCTCCCCATCGTCAATGTCCTCAAACGCCCGCAGAAATACGCTTTGAAATGGTGAAGCTGGCAATTCAACATGAACAATCTTTAATTGCAGATGATCGAGAAATTAAAAGAAACCGCGCGTCTTATACGGTTGAAACGTTATTAGAAATGCGTGAAGAGTTTGGTAAGGAATTGCCAATATGCTTAGTCTTAGGAATGGATGCGTTTTTAGGTTTGCCAACATGGTTTGAATGGGAGAAATTGCTTGATTTAACGCATTTGGTGATTACCCAACGTCCAGAAATAAATCAAACTTTTTCAGAATCATTACAAAATTTATTACAAAAACATCAAATTTATGATAGGGATAAAATAAAAGAAAGATCAATGGGTTATATTTTATTTGAAGCAGTGCCGATGTTAAATATTTCTGCGACCAAAATCAGGCAATGTTTTTTAGAACAGAAAAACCCCCGTTATTTGTTACCTGACTCGGTTTTAAAATTTATTTCTCAACAAGGTTTATACAACGCATGTTAAATTCAGAGCAATTGTCAAAAGTCGTCGTTCACGCAATGGAAGAACTCAAAGCACAAAACATTAAAGTTTTAGATGTAAGAAACATTTCTGGCGTGACGGATTTTATGGTGATTTCGAGTGGAACAAGTAATCGCCAAGTGTCTGCAATTGCTGATAAAGTGGCGGATGATGCCAAAAAAAGTGGGCAGAGGATTTTAGGTATTGAAGGAAAGAATCCGAGTGAATGGATTTTAGTGGATTTAGGTGATGTCGTTGCTCACATTATGCAACCACATATTCGGGATTTCTATCAATTAGAAAGATTGTGGAGCGACTTAGAAGAAACTCCTCGCGTGGAACATTAGAAAATGGCTTCTGATAATTTAGAGAATTTAACTAAGCAACTCGCTGATTTTGCTAAAGCTCGTGATTGGGAACAATTTCATAATCCTAAAAACTTAGCAATGGCTTTAATTGGCGAAGCGGGTGAATTAGTTGAACATTTTCAATGGCTTACTTTTGAACAAAGCGCAAACTTATCACCAGAGAAAAAACAAGCCGTTTCTTATGAAATGGCGGATATTTTAATTTATTTGTTGCGCATGGCAGAAAGATTAGATGTAGATATATTGCAAGCTACGCAGAATAAAATAAAAATTAATGAGCAACGTTATCCCGCCGATAAAGTAAAAGGCGATGCACGGCGAGCCGATGAATATTGAAAACAACTTTAGTGCAAATTTGTTAGCATGGTTTGAGAAACATGGGCGTAAAGATTTACCTTGGCAAACCCCTCGCTCTGCTTATCGAGTGTGGATTTCTGAAATCATGTTGCAACAAACGCAAGTTGTAACAGTTATTCCTTATTTTGAACGTTTTATTAAAACCTTTCCAGACATAGAAACTTTAGCAAATGCACCCTTAGATCAAGTATTACAACTCTGGACGGGTTTAGGCTATTATGCGAGAGCAAGAAATCTACATCAAACTGCTCAAATAATTGTTAACAAATTCAATGGGATATTTCCCGAAAAATTAGAAGAATTAGTTAATTTAAAAGGGATTGGAAAATCAACCGCTGGGGCAATTTTGGCGTTAGCTTTTGATCAACCTCAAACGATTTTAGATGGGAATGTAAAACGGGTTTTAAGTCGTTGTTATATAATAGAAAGTTTAAATGAAAATGAGTTATGGGAATTAGCAAAACAATTAACGCCAATCCAAAGAACCGCAGATTATACGCAAGCAATTATGGATTTGGGTGCAACGATTTGTACGAGAACTAAACCTCGTTGTTTAGAATGTCCACAGCAACAGATTTGTCAAGCACATCAGGAAGGGATAGAAACTTGTTTTCCAATTCCAAAACAACGTAAAACATTGCAGATAAAAAAAACGCAAATGTTGATAATTCAAAATGCGCAGCAAGAAATTTTATTACAACGTCGTCCATTAAAAGGTTTATGGGGAGGCTTGTGGGTTTTTCCAATGAGTGAAGAATCTATAGAAAAATGGTTTAAAGAACATAGTGAGGGAAAAATTGAAAAACAATATATTTTTCTAGCCTTCCGTCATACTTTTACCCATTTTCATTTAGATATTACACCGATACATATTTTAATGGAGGAAAACCCGCAATTTGATTTACCCAATAGCCAGTGGTTTTCGACTGAGAAACTCGAAGTAGGATTAGCAGCCCCCGTTGTAAAACTTTTACAACAATTAACGTCATTTCAATTGATAGGAGCATGAATTATGACCCGCATGGTGCAATGTATAAAATTAGGTAAGGAAGCAGAAGGTTTAAAAGTTCAGCCTTATCCAGGCGAATTAGGAAAAAAAATCTTTGAAAATATTTCTCAAGAAGCATGGAACTTATGGTTACGTCAACAAACCATGATTATTAATGAATATCGTATTTCTCCGCTTGATCCACGAGCAAGAAAAATGATTGAAACAGAAATGGATAAGTTCCTTTTTGGAGAAGGCTCAGTACCTCCGCAAGGATTTAAACCTCATGAATAAATTTATATCTAAATCAATTGGATAGGACAATTTGGTACTAAGTAATAAAGAAATGTTCAGAAATTTTATTCTCATACTCGAACGTGGGAAGAAAGAATTTCACAAATGGTGATGTTCATAAAATTAAGGAACTCATCAAAGTAAAAAATTACATCTTTATAAACAAAATCAATTTATTAGGAATATAAAATTAAAATTTTGTATTCCTAATTTTTTAGGGGATAATGTAAAATCTATAAAGAGATAAGGAGAAAAGATAAAATTAAAAGAAAAGATACAATTAAAAA
>JGI20214J51088_10003466_pt1 | contig 10391 bp, 9 predicted proteins | sample WetSurMetagenome_FD_51088 | JGI IMG/M metagenome (IMG submission 51088) | reverse complement strand
CAGCCGGTCCGCGAGCGATTCGCAGGCGGCCTTCAGCCCCAGGTCGAATAGAAGGGGATTGCCGATTTCCGTCATCAGGGCGCGCGCCTCCTGGAGAGATTCCACGAGGAGCGCCTTGGCCTCCTTCACGATCTGTTCGTGCTCCGGCGTAACGCCCTCGATCATATCGAGCCGCATCCGAACCGCCGCAAGAGTCTGGGCGATATCGTCGTGCAGGACTCCTGCAATCCGCTTGCGCTCCCTCTCCTCTGCAATGACAAGTTCCGAGGCGAGCTTGCGCAGATCGCTGCGGCTCTTTTCAAGTTCCCGCGCAGTCCGTTCAAGCTCCTCATTGGATTTCAGAAGCGCATGTTCGGTCTCTTTGCGCAAAGTGACATCGAGCAGGGCGATTCGCCAGCCCTTTCCAAACCGGTTGTCCTCGTAGGGCGAGGTTTCCATCTGTCCGCAGAAGAAAGAGCCGTCGGGCCGCCGGAGCACAAGCTCGCAGCTCTGCCGGGTCTCCTTATCCTGCGCCGCTGTCAGGTGGAGGTAATAGGCATCCGCCTCTTTTCTGTCCATGAATCTCGAAAGTTGAATCCCGATCAGGTCCCTGCGAGAAGTCCCGAGGAGGGTCGCGGCCGTGAGGTTCGCTTCCCGAACGACGCGGCTGTCATCGAGGGCCAGATACCCGATGGGCGCGGAATCGAAAAGTTCCATGTAGCGGTCGTTGGCGTTCGCCAGCTCGAGCTGGGCCCGCCGAAGCTCATCGTTTTGGGCATTCAGCTGTTCCTGGTGCGCTCTCAATTCGTGCACGATCTGCTTGAAATCGCCTGGAGGGCGATCCGGCGACCGATCCGGGGGTTTGCCTTGCCGTTTGGGATTCTCTTTGTTCATCATGGGCGTGTGACGTCATTGAACGACAGCAGAATCATGCCCGGATCTCCGGGGATGAGTTCCAGACGGCGGGCGTTCAGCAGGAATGAGCGCCGCCCGATCTGCGGAAAATCATGATCCACCCGGTAATCGAACATGCTGGCGTTCAACGGGAGGATCTCTTCCAGCAGCTTTCTCAGGGCGGGGACGTCCCATTGACGACCCTCCAATTCATAGATCTGCTTGTCGATCGTGCCCTCCGGGGTTGTGCGGAAGGTCTCGAAAAAGGCCTTGTTCGCGGAGATGACCTTGAGTTCCCCATCGAGAACCATCAGCGGTTCGCGGAAGGTCTGGACGATGCTTTCGAAAAAATCCCGGCTCGCCTCCACCCTCTTGAAAAGCTCGATATCGATGGAGGAGATCACCACTCCGCTGATCGCATTTTCGGCGGTCCGGTAGGGCAGGATCCGCATCAGGTAATGCTTTCCGTCAAGAGTTGTGATTTCCATCTCTTTCTTGACAAGGGTCTTCAGCACGTCGCGGCATTCCTGCAAGAGGTTTTCAAAACGGAGATTGGACGCCAGATCGCTCAGCGGGCGGCCGATGTCGGTCGCGACAAAATTAAACAGGGCCCTTGCATTTTCCGTGAAGCGCATGACATGGAATCGATCATCTAGAAAGACGGTGCCCACATTGGCGCTGGTGAGCACGTTCTGCATGTCGTCGGTGGCGCGGGCCAGTTCGTCCATCTTGATCTGCAGCTCTGTATTCACCGTCATCAGCTCTTCATTGAGGGACTGCATCTCCTCTTTCGAGGTTTCCAGCTCTTCGTTGGTGCTCTGCAACTCCTCGTTGGCGGACTGCAGTTCCTCGTTCGACGCCCGCAGCTCCTCGTTGGAAACCTGCAGATTGTCAATGGTCGATTGCAGCGACTCCTGGGTGTACCGGAGCTCCCGCTCGAGCATTTCCGAGTGATCGTCCGGTCTTTCGCCGTCTGCGGCCCGGGGAGGCTCCGTGTGCTCCTGCCCGGGGCGGATCGTCACAAGCACGAGGCCCCGCAGCGATTCCGGCTCCTGGATCGGGGTGACCGTGAGAATGGCTTCGGAGTGGCCCCCGTTGGTCTTGACCCGGATATGATCCCGCACGATTTCGGTATTCTCGTGGAGCCCGGCTCAGCGTTCCATGCAGCGCCTGCTTCAATCCTTCCCGCGCCATGTCCACGACATTGTTGCGCGGCCTCCCCTCCGGGGGTTCCAGGTAGAGCCCGCTCCTGCCGTGGATGTACACGATGGTCCCGCGCGGGTCCACGACCACGCTGCAGGGGGCGAACTGCGAAAGCAGAAACTTCTGGATCTGCGCCGCCTGGAGGTTCGCATGGATGTCGGCAACGGGCTGCGCTGCGGCAGCATCCCTGACGCCGACCCGGGGTATCCCGGTGGGCCGTGCCGTGACGAGTTGGGTCTCCGCGACAGCCTGCTGCCGCCGGTAGATCTTGCGCTTGGCATCGACCGGCGCAAAAAGGTCCTTTGCAGGCCCGGTCGTCTCCGAGGACCCCAGGAGCAGTATGCCCCCGTTCTTCAGGGCGTGATGAAAAAGCTGAAGGACCCATCGCTGCATCTCCGTGTTGAGGTAGATCAGCAGGTTGCGGCAGACGATGAGGTCCATCTTCGTGAAGGGGGGATCCTTGATCAGGTTCTGGGGGGCGAAGACGATCATCTCGCGCATTTCCCTTCTGATCCGGTACTGGCCCTCTTCCCTGATGAAATACCGGTCCAGCCGTCCCTGGGAGACATCGGCCGCGATCCCTTCGCCGTAGATTGCCTGGCGGGCCGTCTCGATGGCGCGGGCATCCAGGTCGGTGGCAAAGATCTGGACGGGGAGTTTCCTCGACAGCTTTTCCATGGACTCGTCGAGAGCGATCGCAACCGAGTACGCCTCCTCTCCGGTTGCGCATCCGGGCACCCATGCCCGGAACGCCTCATCGTCCTGATGGGCTTTCAGCAGGTCCGGCAGGGCCTTTTCGATCAGCGCCTCGAAGGCTTCCGGGTCGCGGAAGAAACTCGTCACGCTGATCAGCATTTCTTCGAACAGCCGGCTCAACTCGGCGGGGTTTTCCTGGAGATAAAGGACATAGCGCCCCGTTTCGCTGATCCGGAGAACATTCATCCTGTGCTTGATCCGGCGGTTGATCGTATTCACCTTGTACGTGGAAAAATCGACTCCCTTTTGGTCTCTGAGCAAGAGGAGGATCTGCTGAAGGGGCTCCCCCGCAATGACCGGGAGATCGACTTTCCGGGGGATGATGAGGTCGTTTGCATAGCCGGCGAGCTGTTGAGACATCTCCGACGGGGTCAGGACGAAATCGGCAAGACCCGTCGCGTTGGCGCTTGACGGCATGCCGATATAACGGGCCGAGGTCGAATCCTGCACCATGACCATCCCGAAGGCTTCCTTGATGGAGCGGACCCCCAGCGTCCCGTCGCTGCCTGTCCCGGAGAGGATGACTCCAATCGCATTCTCCCGCTGATCGAAAGAAAGCGAGCGAAGAAAGAAGTCAATGGGAAAATGGGGCAATGTGCCCGGCAGGGCGGAAAGGTGAAGCACCCGTTCCGCGATGGAGAGCTGCGATCCCGACGGCGCCACGTAGACCTTGTTCGGCTCGACCTTCATTCCCTCCGCCGCTTCGATCACGGGGATTCGCGAACTCCTGGCCAGGATTTCCGGCAACAGGCTCGCGCGTCCCGAAGGCTGATGCGTCACGACGACAAACGCGATCCCCGTATCATCGGGCAAGTTCGCGAAGAGCTCCTGGATGGACTCCAGCCCGCCGGCGGAGGCGCCAATGCCGGCGATCAGGCATTTCGGCTTGCCTTTTTTATCTTTTTCGCTTTCGGAGGGGTTATGCTCGTTTCCGTTCACCATTGCGTTGTTGCCCTCCCTGGTTCTGGCAGGATCAGGTGGAAAATGGATGGTCTATCGCCGTTGAGGCCGGGATATACGGGAAACACTATTACAATCACGATCAGTACTGTCCGGTTAAGGTTTGAATAAATCCACTTGGTTGCTGATTTCAGGTTCCGTAATTTGCTTCATGGCATCTCGAACCAGTTGCTGGATGGGCTTTTTCTCGAAGAGATTGACCTCCAGGATCTGCAGCAGAGTGTGAAGACTGCCGGGGAGGCTGAGCCGCTTTTTCAGGATGGCCACAAGCAGGTAGATGCAAAGCGCCACCCAGATCTGGATTTTGACGGCATTGGCCGACGTTCCGTAAAAGGACTTGATCCGTAGGTGCTGTTTGATCCACTTGAAGAACAACTCGATCTGCCAGCGCAGCTTGAAGATATCCGCCACGGTCCGTGCCGGGATCGTGAAGATGTTGGTCAGGAACACAAGCCGCTTCTTCGTTTCGGGCTCCACGTAGGAGACCCGTCGCAGGGCCTCCGGATAGGCCTCTCGGGAACGAGTTGTGGTGAGCACGATGGTCTGATCGGCGCGGACAGGTTTCTGGACCGGCTGCGAACTCAGGCGCCTGTACCGCAGATTGCTCTTGGCTCGGATGACGAAGAAAGCCGGCTGCCGATGGACGGCATAGAGCCGCCGGAAGTCCGTGTAGCCGCGATCCAGCGTCACGATAGACTCCTTCTGCAGGGGCACGGTGTCCAGGAGCTTGACATCGTGCACACTGCCCGGTGTCAGGCTGACAAAGGTCGGAATCGCACCCCGCAGATCCAGAAGGGTATGGAGCTTGATGGCGCCTTTGGTCTTGCGGAACGTCGCCCAGGGGAACAGCGACAGGCACAGGTCGATCGTTGTGGAGTCCAAGGCGTAGACTGAGTGCTTCAACTCGATGCCCAGCTCTTCGCCCCGATAGAGGGCCCGGGCCACAGCAATGAGATGGTATCCGAAGTCCTGGTAGATCCGGTAATCGCGCTGTTCGTTGGCATCCGCCAGAGTGGAGCGCGACACCGGGCCCCGGAAGCCAACGTGGTAGAGCTTTTCGTGATGCGAGTTCAGGCATGTCTCGATGTCCCGCAGGCTCTCCCGGTACGTGAGCTGAGCAAAAACCAGGCACAGCAATTGATCATAGCAAGGGAACCGTCGAATCCGGTAATTGCCGCCGTAGCGGCGCACGCATTTGTCAAACTCGTAACGCGGCAGATGCTGAAGCAGCTGCGCAAAGACCGTCCGTCCTGGATTCATCGGTATCCTCCCCGATCAGTTCGGGGCAGACTACCGGTCAGAACGGCCGAAGTAAATTCAAATCGGAAAAAACGAAAACAGCTTCTTTGCGCTTATTTTTCAATGTGTTATCTGTTGTGTGTAATTTCTTAACCGGACACTACTGTCTCACGATATATAACCCCGAGTCCTCTTTTTCAAATGTCACCGCCATTGACTCGACTCCTGTCTGAATAGTTATCCCCCGGGTTGCTGTCTTTATTTCTCCGTGCTGGCAGGGGCTTCGCCCTCTTCCGGGCATCTCAACGCGACGCGTACTGCATGAAGGCGACAAGGAAAGGCAGGTGTGCGAATTTTCTGCTCTCCGTCTCGACAAACCCGAGTCGCCGATACCATTCCTTCAGCTCTTCCTGGTCCGCGATGACCCCGATCCTGACTTCGCGGCAGCCAAGCTCTCCGGCCTCGGACAACACGTGCGTGACCAGGGCCTTGCCGAATCCGCGCTTTCTTTGATCCGGGAGCACCGCGAGGCGCTCCAGGTTGCACAATCCCGGTCTCACCGGCTCGAGAGCGGCGCATCCTGCAATGCGGCCCTCACTTTCGAGAACAAAATAGTTCACGCCGCGATCCATCTCTTTTTCGATCCAGTCCGCCCTGCAGTTGGATGGATGGCGCGGGCAATTCTCCTCGGTCAGACCGAAGCGCTCCGCCACGTCCCGGAAGGAACCGCGTATCGTCGCCGCCAGGGCGTCGATGTCTTCCCGGGTACATGTACGGATCCCGTTATTCATGCCGCATCCCGTTTCGCACGACGAATTCCCGGACCGGCAGAGCGGAGGGCTTTGCCGCCTCGAGTGTCTTCAGCATGCGTTCCCACTCGCTTCGGGGTATGGAAACACCACGACATCGTATTCGGGGGATTCGATGACCCGGACGTTCATCTCGTTATTTCTCTTGAGCCTCGAGGTACTCGCGCCAGGGTTCCCAGTAATATTCCTGCCAGCCCTGGCTGACGCCTGCAAAATCGTCATCGGCCACGTTCACGTGGACAAGCTCGATGCGGCCGCCGTCCTCGTCGGGCCAGAAGGTCAGGATCAGGGTGGAGTCGATCTCCTCGTCCGCCCAGTGAGTCGCGCGCCAGGACTGCACGATGAGCCGTTTCGGCACGACCTGGAGGATCGTGCCCTTGATCATGTCGTCAAAAGCCCGGAATGCAGCGCCGGGCTTGCTGCCGATCGTGACGGGCGAGCCCGTGAAGGCCGCATGCGCCGCGGGGTCGAGATACATGTCAAACAGCTGATCCGGCGGGGCGGGGAGAACGGCCGCCTGGATGATCGTCTTCGGCATAGTCGGACCCTCCTTTCGCATCCTTCGACAGTTATCAAGTCAGTGAGGAAAAACAATCACGATCTTGCCTTTGGCTGCGCCGGCGGCGCCCTCGCCGTACGCATCGAGCGCTTCATCGATGGAGCACGTTCTNGCGACGTCAGGCGCTGTCAGCTTTCCCTGCTCAAAGGCGGGCCGCAGCTTGTCCAGGATATCGGCCGAGGCAACCGAATCGAAGGAGAGGGTGCTCAGCCCGAAAAGCGAGAGGCGGCGGATAAAGAAATCGACCAGGTCGAAACTCACCCTTCTCTCCCCGACCGAGACGATGTTCACTTGTCGGCCCCCCGGCGCCAGGGTCTTGAGCGAGACTTCAAAGAGCGGGCCGCCGACGCAGTCAAAGGCGACATTCACGCCCTTTCCCTGTGTGAACTGCTTCACGCGGGCCGGGATGTCGTCGGAGCGGCTGCCGAGGGCCAGATCGATCCCCAGCCTGCGCGCCGTTTCCGGATCGGGGGCCTGGAGATCCACGCCAATGACGCGCGCGGATTTCGTTTTCGCGAGCCTGGCAACGGAGCTGCCCACGCCGCCGCTTGCGCCGGTGACAAGCACCGTTTCCCCGTCCTGCAGTTGCGCTTTTTCAATCAACCCGACGTAGGCCGTCAGGTAGGTCCTTCCCACGCAGGCGGCCTCGATGAAGGACAGATTCTTCGGCTTGGGCCGCGCGGCCTTTTTCGGGATGACCACATACTCGGCGTGGCTCCCGTCCCGCGTGAAGCCGACATCGCCGCCGGTTGCCCAGATCTCCTGCCCGATCAATTCCCTGTCGCCGGCGACGACGACCCCCGCAACGTCCTGGCCCGGAATCCTCGGAAGGACCGTTTTCTTGTATTGCCCCATCACGTTTTTCCAGTCGCTGGGGTTGAGCGAAGTGGCATACACCTTCACCAGCACCTCGTCGGCCCCGGGGACGGGCGTGGGCACTTCCTCGACGTGAAGTTGCCCGGGCAGATCCCCGAAGCTGCTGAATCGCAGTGCCTTCATGGGATTATCTCCTCTTGCAAATCGTGGGGTTTGTGCGTGCGATCAATCGACAATGAATAATTTTACGCCGGTGTGAGTGAACGAGCGGTGCGGCTCCGCGTTGTCCGCCACCTGGTAGCTCATGCCGCGCTTGAGAATGAACCTGCGGCCGTCGGCCAGTTCGGTGTGCAGCTCCCCTTCCAGGCAAAGCAGGATGTGCCCCTTGCTGCACCAGTGATCGGACAGATAGCCCGGCGTGTATTCAACCAGCCGGACGCGGATGCCGCCGAATTCCCGGGTGCGCCAGTACGCAACCCCGGTTTCGCCCTTGTGTTCCGTCACCTCGACAGACGACCAGTCGGTCGTCCCGAAGGAAATATCCGTCATCTGCATGATCTTGCCTCCCTGAAAAGAGTTGTTACGTTTTAAACCCAGCAATGGCCCGACATCCGCGCCATTGCCTCCAATTTCAAGGGGTTAAGACGGACTTATCACAACTTGGCGCTTTTTCCAACCGCCATCCACCTCTTCTTTTAAGAAGGGGCGATCAGGTATTTTTCAACGGACCAGGGAGGGATGCCGGAAACGGAGCAGCTTATTCAGGAAGGGTTTATTGCAGCTTTTTTGTCAGGATGTTCTTTAGACTGCGCCGAACACTGTCAAACAGAATGAATGGAAAGAAAACAAACATCAAGACGGCATAAACCCAGATAACCGGCGCGGCTAAAACGATGCCTGCTATCTTCAGCCAACCCACATTATGCCACGTCCCGACTGCGAAGAGCAGCATCCCTGCCAAGCCCGGCAGCCAGCATCGCTTCATGATGCGCGAAATCGCAAACGGTGCGAGCAGGATGTTCCTTGTCTTTTCGTGCAGAAGCATACGGACACCGATAAACGATGAAGTGAAGCGCACGAAAGCATCCAGAGCAAAAGCCATGCCTTATAATTAGATCTTGCCTGCGATTCGCGTTCCCAATCTTAATCGGACAAAAATTTCATTTAATAAGAACGGGGAAAAGGCTGATCCGGCATGGAGGGCTGTTCGTTTCACCTACGACTTCGCACATCATCAAGACAAGACAAAGTGGACATTTGTGCTTGAAAGAACAAAAGGCAGGATCATTTCTGACCCTGCCTTTCTTGTTTTCGAAATAGTCGCAACATCCATGGAGTTGATTAGGAAGTAATGACGTATTTTGTACCGACTGTGTTGATGATGAACTGGTTGGGCATCTCCTTGCTGAAAGCTTCAACTGCCTCGAATCCGGTGCAGTGGGTCGGCACAATGTATTGTGGATTGATCACTTTTATGTCGGCAACCGTTTTTTGTATGACCTCCGGTTTTGCGCCGGTTAGGTGAAAACCGCCCATTACCATGTAAACTTTTTCGATGCCCGTTATCTTCTGCGCATGTTTCACGGTATTTACAATCCCCCTGTGGGCACATGCGGAAAGTACAACCAGTCCCTTTCCCTTGGCATTCAGGATCACAGCCTGCTCGCCGGGGAAGGTAGTCGGCACATAGTCGTTTCCTTTCTTCTCCACAAATCTGGGCGGGACTTTTTCATAATCCGTTACTTGTTCAACCTTGCCTGTGAAATAGGCTCCGGGGATCAACGGGGTGGGATCTTTTATCTCCACAATCTTGATGAAACCGAGCCCTTCGACATCCTGTCTATTCAGACCCAACAGGCTGATGACATTCCCGTTGGGCAACCTCTGATATGTCCCCACAAAGAATGGGTCGCCCACATAAAGGGGAATGCCTTTTCGGAACGCATCCTTATTTGCTTTCATGATCTCGAGAAAAGCCTGCTGATGATCCCAATGGTCGTGGCTGATCCCGAGGGCCTCGACTTTGGCCGGGTCAACCTTCAGGAGCTTCATGTTTTTCATGACCCCCTGAGGATCGGCTCCAAAATCGAAGAGGCAGCAGTGGGATTTCCCATCGACGACGTTTTCTATCTGGTAGGCCAGACCATGCTCGCCGTGCGGTGCGGTGTCCAGAGGAGACGTAACTCGTTTGAGTCTTTTGGCTATCTTTTCATCTGAACGGGTGGCATCAACATAGTTGTCGGCAAGAACCGTGATGCTGATGCTGTCGGATTCCGGAATCTTGACCACTCCTTGTGCCACGGAGACTCCTGGAAATAAATCACCCGCAAGAAAAACCGTGCCCGTGACTGCCGTAGCATTCAGAAACTCTCTGCGTGTCATGTCCCTGTCCATACATTCCTCCTCTCTGGAAATGTAATAAGCACATGCAAAATCTGATTGCTGGGGCAATTCAGACATGAAGACACAGGCGCTGTCAAGCAGATTAATGAGCTATGGAAAGCCAGGCTTGTTTCAAACTTATACGCACGATTTGCATTTGAAACGGGGTATTCGCGGAGAAGTGCTTAAGACCAAGACTTCAGGAAGCTATACGTAACATAATCTGTTTTTCTTATGGATCTCGGTTTGTCAGGTCCTGCTTACCTTGACATGACCCCTGTCTCTCTTGCGGAAGTCCCCGGTGTCCAAAACCCCCGGTTAACGTCAGTCGAAAATCTCGCCCTCGGGCAGGGGCACCTGCAGGAGATAACCGAAAATGGCCATGAGCACGAACGTAACGGCCATCCCCACGAGCACCGCCTTGACCACCATCTTCCAATCCCTCCGCTTGCCGCTGGTGTACCAGGCAATGGATGCAAAACCCACCACGCCCGCCAGGGCGAATCCCAGGTATCGAAACAGCACAACCCACAGCAGCAGGATCCCCATGACCACGGCCATGTCCAGCCAGTTTCTTTCTTCCTTCCCGCCCTCCCCGTTATGATTCTCCACCTCCATCCCCCGGCGGCGCGTGAACGACTGGATCAGCGACACGACGATGAGAACCGTCATGAGGATCATGACCGCATCGGGGAAAATGCCTCCGAAGGGGGTCGTATAATCCCGATTACCCCAGAGTACGGCGACGAACGCCAGCATGATGACGGAACCCAATCGATCCTGGAATTTCGCAT
>JGI20214J51088_10003465_pt1 | contig 10391 bp, 10 predicted proteins | sample WetSurMetagenome_FD_51088 | JGI IMG/M metagenome (IMG submission 51088) | reverse complement strand
ATTCATTTCCTGGATGTGGCTTAAACTTTCAGTAAGTTCTTTATTGAGGGCTGAATATTCTGTATTCAGATTGAAATAATTCTGGTTTTGTTTTTTAAGGAACAGTTCACTTTCCTTTAGAGCCTGTTCTGCTTTTTTGCGCGCTGAAATGTCGCGTATATTGCATTGAATTACCTTTTTATTACCAACAATATACACGTTACTAATGAATTCCACTTCTGAAGTTTTTCCATTGCGTTGCTGTATTGGCATATCCTCAAAACGTATGTATCCCTTGTCTTTTAGTTCGGTATAGGCACCTTCCGATTCTTTCTTATTGCCAAAAAGGCCGATTTCCCAAAGTTTTTTTCCAATAATTTCCTCAAGAGGAGAATCTATCAATTTAACAATAAAAGGGTTGGCCTCGGTAATGCTACCGGTTTCAAAATCGAGAATGAGGATTCCGTCTTTGGCTGATTCAAACAATCTTCTGTACCGGACCTCTGATTCCTTCAGCTTCTCAATTACCATTGTATTTCTTGTTTTTTCAATGGTATCGGCCACTTGTGCATTTTCTTGAATGTTTTCAGTCTGTCTGTTTCTCATAACCTTTTATTTTTCATCTAAAACAATATCAATATTTCTGTTTATACCCTGCTTAAAATAACGGGCAGAATAACATATACATGGTAAAGGGTGTATCAGACTTACCTTTCAATCTGATCCTGCAATTGTTTTCGCGCAAAGAAAATTCTGCTTTTCACCGTTCCAAGCTGCAAATTAAGCGCCTCTGCTATTTCTTTGTACCTAAATCCCTCATGGTACATGATGAAGGGGATTTTGAAATTTTCAGAAAGATACCCAATGGTTTTTTCAAGTTCTTTAGAGCAATACTCAGAATCAGGGGAAATGGAGCCTGCTGGGACTCCGGTATACAATAAATAACCATCTTTTGCCTGTAAACTTAAGGTATTCCGGTTTTTTGAACGGCGATACTGATTAATGAAGGTGTTTCTCAGAATGACGTAGGTCCAGGCTTTCAGGTTCGACTCGTATTTAAATTTGCTGCTATAGGTTAGCGCCTTTAAAAAGGTATCCTGAACAAGATCTTTAGCATCTTCCTTGTCAGCAGTTAACCGGCAGGCAAATCTCATCAGGTCTTCGTCCAGGTTGCTTAGCTTAAGTTGAAATTCTACTGCTGTCATTACAAATAAATTAAAAGAATATTTTTCCTAAAAGTACTGGACAAAGTTTAATTGCTGTTACACATTTATTTTAAAAAATTACATAATTCACACATTATGAATGAGTAACCATTGCATTTAGAAGAAGGGTTTTTGCATTTTTTAATGTATATTTCAGCTACTGGCAAAGCAAAGCCGCTTTAATACCGGCAATTTGCCAGTAGTCTTTTTGTTTCATAGCGGTTAACCATTTATTCTCCTTATCTACGTTATTAAAAAAATTACCTTCAGGTTGAAGGCAATGAGCAATAAACCTGAAATATTGACGGATATATTCCATATCCTTATCATCGCCTGTTAATTTGTAATGCATACACATGGCAATCAGAGCCCGTGCATTATTATCAAGGGTATACCCAGAGTTCATATCGGGTTGATGGATTATGGAATGCTGAATAATTCCGGTTTTAGTCGTCATTAGTTTCATATGGTTCAGGGAAATAACCGGCAAATTGTAATGAAGGATAATTTTTCCATTACTTATTCTTTCAAATAGCACAGCATGTTCAACCGCTGCGTTTTCCCAGACCGTGGAAAATGTTTTATTCAGGACATTTAAGCTGATTGTTTTTCGTAAGGGTTCATTGGTTAGCAAACCAGTTAGGGCAATAGACAATTGCTTTGAATTCTGAAAATCAAAAAGGATACCTGCACCATCACTTAACGCTTCGCGGGCATAAGGAATTGGACTGGAGATAATGGGGCAGGCACAGCTCATGGCATAGACAAAAGCTTCACTGACTGTCTCACTTGAATCTTTAGAGGTACACAAATATATATCGGTTAATTGCAAATATTCTAGCAGATCTGGTAATGCCAGATTGCTGTTAATAAATTTTACATGATGCGACAGCCTAAAGAGCCTGACTTTTTCTTCAAGTTTTTTACGGTAACTTTCTGCTTCTGCCTTTAATATTTCGGGTGGTGTTTTGCCGATGATCAGAAAGATTACTTCTGGGTTTTGCTTAATAACAGCCAATAATGCATCAATGGTCGTTTCAATGCACATTCCCGGATTTAGCATGCCCACTGTAGTTAAAACCACCCTGCCTTTAAGTCCGTATTTCTTTTTCAATAATTCGTTGCTTAGTTGGGGAACCAAATGAGTGCCATAAGCTATTTCCACTATTTTGTGATGGGGCAATCCATATTCATCCTGTAAAATTCGGGCCGAATTATGGGTCATAACAATGACTGAATCACATGCAGCAGCAATACTTCTAATTTTTATCTTTAATGAGGCATCCGGATTAGGCAATACTTGGTGAAAGACAATAACAATTGGTTTTAAAAGCGCACCTAGAAACCGCAAAAAATGTGGTTCCTGCTCCTTAAAAAAAGCAAAGTCATGCTGAATCAGTATAATTTTCAGGTTGTTGTTGCTGTTTAGTTGTGTTGCTAATATTTCGTATTCATTGGCTATTGAGGACTTAAGAACATATTTTACTTCATCGGGATAGGAATAATTAACCGCCCCCGATTCAAGTGCACAAACCTTTATTGACATTGAGTTGCTGAATTTTTTATTGAGGGCCTTAATCAGTTCGCGGGAATAAGTAGCAATACCACCATCATCCGGTGGATATGGGGTGACAAATAATACTTCAGCTAATGCTTTTTTAATATCCAGGGCCGGTCTGCTACTATTTATCCGGGGAACAATGCTGGAATGAATGATGTTTTTTACTGCAACCAGTGCCTGATTATGGGTGAGCTCATGATCATTACTATCACTCTTGCTTATTACTGAAGGAATTGATGCGCCATTATTTTTAAAATTCCACCTGGTTCTTTTTAATAAAAAACCATCCATGTTAAGGTCTATCATTTGTTTTTATATGTTTTTTAAAGATTGGTTTTATGACTATAATGGGAGGCATGGTGTCGCCCAATAAAAACCCCCAGGGTTTCAATGGTTCAATATGGTCGAAAATGAGTTTGATAATGGCCAGGAGCGGTATTGAAAGAAACATACCGGAAATACCCCATAAAGCATTTCCTATAATTACTGCAATTATGGAGAACAAGGCGTTTATTTTTACTTTTGAGGCAACAATTTTAGGAACAATGTAGTTGTTGTCAATCAGTTGGATGAGATAATAAATGGCAAGTACATAAGCAGCATACCAGCCCGATGATTTTGTAACCAGCGCAACCATCATAGGTAATGCAACGGAAACAATTCCGCCGATGTAGGGGATGAGATTTAGCAGCGCACCTACAATGCCTAATAACAGTGCATATTCAATGCCAAATATAACCAGTGTTATAGTTTCAAGCACTGCAACAATGATGGTTTCAATAATCAAACCTATCAGATAGCGCTGGATTACCGTTTTAGTCTGGGTAATTACTTCACTTACCCGGCTTTGGTTGTTGGTATCAAAAAGCTTATGAATAAAATCAATCAGGAGGGGATGATAAAACAACAACATAAAAACATATACCGGTATTAAAAACATTACCACTATGGCACTGCCTATGCCCAGTATTGTTTTACCAATACCTGCGCTGCTGGTATTAATGAGTTCACGCTGCATTTCAGTTACCCAATCATGAATCTTATGCGGATTTGTATTGGAGTAACCAGAAAACCAGGTGATTGACTGGTTGAGTAGTTCGGTGAATTTGTCTAGCAGAATAGGCCATGACTCAGTAAACCGGTTTACCTGTGAAAACAGGAGAACCCCCAGAGTAGCAATGATCATGAAGGTAATGAACAAGGTAATAATGATGGCAATTATTCTGTTCATTTTCAACCAAACAAAAAAATTCACCACCGGGTGAAGTACAATGGCAATAATTACCGCAAAAACTATGGGAATAATAATACCTCTTGCAATGTACAATAATGCCAATAAGGCTATCAGGCCAAAGAGCATAAGGATGATCTTTGCGTAAAGCGGAAATTTTTGTTCTTTATTAACCATAGTCATGTTTAACTATATATATCAGCGCAGCAGATTAAAATAGAGGTTCATTTCTGCATAATGGATACTGAATCAGGAAAGCTGACCTTAATGCATTATTACTCTTGTCCGGTATAATGATTGCTGATGTTCATTGAATTTTTCCGGTTAAAAGCTTGGTTTGCGATGGTTAACATAAACACCGTATCTTCTCGTGATACAAGCTTGTATTCTATTTTTTCATGAAGGGTGAGCAATTGCCCTTCATTTAGAATTACCGATTCCTTTTGGGTATGAAAGGCAAGTTTCCCTTCAATTATGTGAAAGGTAACTGAATCACCCGACTGGAAAGAACTGATTTCTGTTCCATTATGCAAAGCAGTGATCACGATTTGCTTATCGGGTCTTTTTAAAACAACAATTGCATCTAAATCCCCTTTTGCCCAACTATTACTATTTTTTAGCTTTTTAACCAGGGTGGGCATATCAAATATAAGCAACGGAGTGATTTTCATGCTGATCAAACTTGGTTAATTGAAATAACAAAAGGGGTTAACTGTCATAATGGTGCATTGTATATCCTGTGTATTCAGTAAAGGCACAAGAATGATTAACCTTATGTGTTCCCTTTTCTGTGCAAAATGTGTTGTGCTACATAACTGCCGAATGAATGAATAGCGCTTGTATTACTGGACATAGCTTTGGTAATACCAAACTGCAAAACAGCACCGAATAATTTTCTGAATCGATTAACCGATGAACCAATAAACAATTTTTTTGAAAAATAACCGGTAGCTAAGCCCAGGGCGGATCCAACAATATTTTCAATCAATAAGGGTGATGTGAGCATATCGTTTAAAGTACCCTTAACAAGATTGGCAGGCTTTAATTGCTCATATACCGTATAAAATTCTCCTCTTAGTTGCAGCAGTTTTTCAGCCTGTTCTGTTTCCAATGATTCAATTGCTTTATTAAGCCTGTCGTTATAGCTTATGTTTTCCATGGCATGTTATTTAAGCAATTGTTTAATAAGGTAATTACCGATAGCTTTCTTAATCCGTTGATGCAAAAAGAAATGCAAAACAAGGGCCGAAACGCAATAAAAAGCAGCTACGACAAAAAAACCAAAATATATTCGGCCCAGGATTTCGCCAAGCCAGAAAGCCAATCCCAAATTGAAGAAAAGTATAAACGACACCAATAAAACAAATACAACCGTGTGGGGTATTATACCGGATATAATATCCGATGATTTGCTTATGGCTTTGAGTCTGGCTAATTCTAAGCTTGTTTTACCATATTCTAATGCTCTTTCCAATAATGACCCGAGCAACTTTGCATTGTCATCCATAGCAGTGGTCATTGTTCCATTCAACCCTTGACAGTATTATCCTCTTTTGAGTTCTTTGGTTTGGTTTTGCTGTTTTCGGCAAAATCGGTAACCTCTTCCTTAACAGCATCAAATTTTTCAGCAATGCTATCAAGAAACTCATTGAATTTATCTTTTAAGGTGTTGGCATAATCTTCTCCTTTTTTGGCCATTTTGTTCCGGGTAACGGTACCTTTTTCGGGCGCAAACAGAATTCCCAACAATGCTCCGGCAGCAACACCAGCTAATACACCCAATAATACTTTTCCTGTACTCATAATTTTCTTTTTAGTGATGGTGATTATAAATTGAACAAAATATTGCCCTGCCCATGCTTTAGGTTCAGTACCCGGTGCATTTTGGCAACTTTTTTCTGGCAAACCTTACTAGATTCTTCTACCTTGTATAAGTCTGAAGAGTACTGCTATAATTGCAATTACCAGAAGTATATGTATGATGCCGCCGGCATGAAAGCCGACCAATCCTATTGCCCATGCAATGAGCAGGAATACTGCGATGATGTAAAGTATGTTTCCCATGATGAATGTATTTAATTATGCATCAAAGGTGGCTTCCTTTGATTCGGGAACCATTACACTATTTTGTGTATTCGTTACATCATTCACACATTTCCCAATACTTTTCGCCTTTTGTGTTTCAGATTTTTGAAATGAGATGGCGTAAGGCCTGTCATTTTTTTAAATTGGTTTGACAGGTGAGCCACACTACTGTAATGCATTTTATAAGCAATTTCTGTAAGGTTAAGCTCATCGTACACCAGTAATTCTTTTACTCTTTCAATTTTATGCGACAGGTAAAACTGCTCAATGGTGTACCCTGTAACTTCGGAAAACAGGTTGGCCAGGTAGGTATAATTGTAATTGAGTTTTTCAGTAAGGTAATCGGAAAGGTTAGTTTTAATTTGTTCATCGGTAAAATGAACGAGTTCAATAATGGTTGTTTTTATTTTCTCAACAAGTATGCTCCTTTTATCCTTCATTAATTCAAGTCCCGCTTTTTTGAGGGCAACGTCCAAACTGTTCAATTGTTTAATTGTCATTTCTTCCATCACTTCAGCCTTTCCCAATTCGAGCACCACATGATGAACTCCAAGCTTTTCCAGCTCAGATTTCACCACCATCTTGCATCGTGTGCAAACCATATTGCGGATAAAGATTTTCAAATGGCTTGGTTTTCAGATTGGATGCTACAAAATGCTAATTTATAACAATTTTAGCGATTTTTGGGTCAAACCAGTCATTAAGAATACCCTGCCGTGCATCATTCTTTTGGGCAGAGCATATTATTCTGTATCAGGGCAGAACAGTGAATAGATCCTTGCTGCTCTCAATGCCTGAGGCAGCCCGCTTTTGGTATCAGAAACCGGGGGTTACAAGTTCGGGCCTGTGAAATTTTGATTAATACATATTGTTCCGCTGCTCCATTAATTTTTCATCTGAAATATAATCGTCATATTCCATTTGTTTATCAATGGTTCCTTTAGGTGTAATTTCAATGATCCGGTTACATATGGTTTGAATAAACTCATGGTCGTGCGATGACATGAGGATATTTCCCTTAAATTTCGACAGGGTGTTGTTAAAGGCCTGAATCGATTCGAGGTCGAGGTGGTTGGTTGGTGTGTCCAGAAGCATCACGTTGGCATTGCGGATCATCATACGGGCAATCATGCAGCGTACGCGTTCACCACCCGACAAAACGGTGGTTTTTTTGTAGACTTCTTCTCCTGAAAACAGCATCTTCCCAAGATATCCCCGGAGGTATAATTCACTGGTATCTTCCGAGAACTGTCCCAGCCATTCCATCAGGGTCATGTCTTTCTCAAAGAATTTTTCATTTTCAAGCGGCAGGTAGGCTTTTACTATGGTTTGTCCCCATTCAAAAGTTCCATGGTCAGGCTTATCATGGCCTTTCAGAATTTCGAAGAGTGCGGTCATGGCCCGTGTATTTCGGGAAAGAAAAACAATCTTGTCATTTTTACCAATAGTAAAGCTGACGTTTTTAAAAAGGGTTTCTCCCTGAACCGATTTGGTAAGATCCTTAACCATTAATATATTGTTCCCCGGTTCCCGTCCCGGTGTGAATATAATGCCCGGATATTTTCTTGCCGAGGGTTTTATTTCTTCAATATTGAGCTTCTCAATCATTTTTTTACGGCTTGTGGTTTGTTTGCTTTTGGCCACATTGGCACTGAAGCGGGCAATAAAGGCCTGTAATTCCTTTTTCTTCTCCTCGGCCTTCATGTTCTGCTGGAGCTGTTGTTTTAAGGCCAACTGGCTCGATTCATACCAAAAGCTGTAATTACCGGCAAACATGCGCACACTGTTATAATCAATATCCACTGTGTGGGTGCAAATGGAATCGAGAAAGTGCCTGTCGTGCGACACTACCAGCACCGTATTCTCAAAGTTCGATAAAAAATGCTCCAGCCAGTGCACCGTTTCAAGATCGAGGTCATTGGTTGGTTCGTCCAGGAGCAGATTGTCGGGCTTGCCAAACAAAGCCTGGGCCAGAAGAACTTTCACTTTCTCTTTTCCGTTGAGTTCCTTCATTAACCTATGGTGCGATTCATTCTTTATTCCCAATCCGCTTAACAACACAGATGCGTTGCTTTCAGCATTCCAACCGTCAAGATGCGCAAATTTTTCCTCAAGCTCAGAAGCTCTGATTCCATCAGCTTCAGAAAAATCAGGTTTTGCATAAAGGGCATCTTTTTCATTGATCACTTTCCAGAGTTCTGTATGCCCCATCAACACTGTAGTAAGCACGGAATATTCGTCGAATTCAAAGTGGTTCTGCTTCAACACAGAAATTCTTTCCCCATGACCTATAGAAACTGACCCCCTCATATTTTCAACCTCGCCGCACAACATTTTAAGAAAAGTGGTTTTCCCGGCACCATTGGCCCCAATAATCCCATAACAGTTGCCGGAAGTAAATTTCATATTTACTTCCTGAAAAAGGACGCGTTTCCCAAATTGAATACCCAGGTTTGATATTGTTATCATTAAATTAGATTCTGTTTACCGTTGAAAAAAAGAATACCAAATAAAAGCCTGCAAAAGTATACAAATATTTTTAAGTCTTTGGATTAATTTTGAAATAAGCAAACAACACGCAATCAACAGTTTAAAATTACACCATTGCGATATTCCGGGGCATCCGGATTGTAAAATATTTATTTTCGTTGCACAAACGGCCTGATATCCAAAGATAGCTCAGGGTGTCGGCTTGTTTTGTGCATCTTTAGCAATGGAGGGATATTTGAGAAAGAAATCGTGCGGAATTTTATGGAATTTCACAGATTAGCGTTAATTTGCATTATAAAACGTGCATGTAAATTGATGCCGGGAGGGTGGATTTCATGGGATTTAGCGCCATGAATTACGGAGGATGCTGCTTGGAAGACCAATCTATTATAATTATTAACCATATAAAATCAGGAGGGATATTCAGATGTTCGGCAAATGGGTAATACTGGGCTTATGCTTTACCGTTTCGGAGGCATTCGCACAAAAAAACAACCGGATGGAGCTGGGACAATTACAGACCGGTGCTACGGTCTCCTTTGTCAGGTCAAAAGAAAGCGAGTGGGGTATTGAAATAGCCGGGGGTGAAGCGCCACGGATGATGCAGGCAAAACCTGCCAGGGTAGAAATTTTCCGGTCGGAGGAGGACATTGTTGCGCTTGAATCGGGATACCGTAAGATACGCCGTACTTCTGGTACCATTGATGCGCAGGCTGATATAGTTGCCGGCAACATGGTAGTTTTTCATATCAGTGATCATTGGAGTATTAATGGAGCAGTGGTTTCGGTACACAGAACAGTATCAGTGACAGGGAATGCGGCTGGAGGTTTCAATTCGTCGGTTATTTTTTCAGTAGATACTACGGAAAGCTGGACCGGGTTAAATTGTCTGGCCCCAGGTTTGTTGTATGGTGATGCTGAATATGATGGCGAACGCTCACCCGGTGGCACATTGAACGATGCCGCGCAAAGGTTTATAATGCGGGAGGATATGCTTCCGGCGCCCCTCTTTGCTCTGCAGTTCAGCAATGGCTCCTCGGTGGCTATGCTCGATCCTGCGCCACGGGGCGAATCAACAGCAGAGGAGACAAAATTATTGAAAGAGGTGATGACCGATGAACGATTCCGTTTTGGTTCACTGGGAGCCTGGCAATTGGAAAAAGCACCTGTGGAATTCGGCTTCTGGTTTCCCGGAAAGGTCTGCCTATATTCCAGAGGTATGAATGTGCCCGCAAAACCCAAATGGATATGTCGTTATCATCCGATAATCCAGGGTGTAAGCCACAGTTATGATGTGAGCTTTCGGTTTGGCGCTCATGAATCATTCCGCGACCTTACCTGCAATACCTGGCGATGGGCCTGGAATACACTCAGGCCTGCGGTTATCCCCATCGACATTGAACAGGTTCGCCGTGTGCTGACCGATCATCTGGAAGCCCAGGCTGTTACCATTGAAGGGCGTACCGGTATTCCCTTTGCACTTTCCACCATGGATACTGCAAAACACAGACAGTGGAACTGGACCATGTCTGCCATGGGCTTTGTGGGCAAAACCATTGAATGTGCCGATCAGTTGTTGCGCGAAGGCGACCGGGATACCTCGGAACGCGGTCGGAAAATGCGGCAAACGGGCTTGTCCATTATCGCATCTATGATTCAGGCCTTGCCAACAGTGCCACTTCAGGGTACCGGTTATGATCTTGCCACTGGAAAACCCTGGGACCATGTTTGGCTTGCTCCCTGGTTACGAAATGCTACGGAAGATATGCGGGTGCTGATGCGGGCATACCGGCGTGAACGTGTACTTGGCTACCAACATCCGGAATGGTTCAACTGGGTG
>JGI20214J51088_10003463_pt1 | contig 10392 bp, 11 predicted proteins | sample WetSurMetagenome_FD_51088 | JGI IMG/M metagenome (IMG submission 51088) | reverse complement strand
CTGTATCGAGCGACGGTCGTGTGCAGCAGCATATGTTCACAGATAGCGGCGATGCCCGTGAGCCGGTGTGGGGACCACATCAATGACAAACCTAACATAAGGAGTAGCGCCATGAAAAAACTCGTTGTCAGTCTTGTGTTGCTGAATCTGCTGGTGGCCTGTGCCAGCGAGAAACCGAAGGAGGCTCCAGCGCCGGCGCCGGCCCCTGTCGCTGCGGCACCCGCGCCTGAGGCAGCCCCTGCCCCAGAACCCGTGGTCGCGGTCGATCCTCTGAATGACCCGAATAACATTCTTGCCAAGCGCAGTGTCTATTTCCCGTTTGATGTCTCAGCAATTCAGGCAGCCGACAAGCCGGTCATCGAAGCGCATGCAAAATACCTGAGCGAGCATCCTGATCGCAAGGTTCGCGTGGAAGGCAATTGCGATGAGCGTGGCAGCAAGGAGTACAACCTGGGTCTCGGCCAGCGTCGTGCAGACAGCGTGAAGCAGATGCTTATGCTGGGCGGTGCGAAGGCCAGCCAGATCGAAACCGTCAGCTATGGTGAAGAAAAGCCACGCTGCACCGAGCACAATGAGCCATGCTGGATGCAAAATCGCCGGAGCGATATAAAGTACCAATAAAGCACTAAAGCAGTAACCATGCTGAAGCTACGCGCGCTCTTATTGCTGGGTCTGTGCTTCGTTATTCCCGCGCAAGCAGGATTGTTGGAAGACGACGAGGCACGCAAACAAATCCAGCAAACGGAGGCGCGTGTGCTGAAGCTGGAGGATGCCGTCAAGCAGCAAACCAAGTCCATGCTGGATCTGCAAAGCCAGATAGATGCACTGAACACATTGATCCGTAACCTTCGCGGGCAGAATGAAGAGATCAATCACGGCTTGCAGGATGCCGAGAAGCGCCAAAAAGATTTCTACGTTGATCTGGATACGCGCTTGCGCCATTTCGAGTCTGCCGAGGAAGCCGCCAAGGAAGCAGCCGCTGCTGCTGCAGCCAAAGCACCCGTGGTACCTGTTTCGACCGATCCGTCCGACCCCGTTCCCGAGGATCGCGCCTTTGAAGCCGCCTATACCTTGTACAAGTCCGGCAACAATGCGAATGCGGTCAAGGCATTCCAGGATTTCATCAGGAAGTACCCCGATTCGGTGCATGTTCCCAATGCCAGCTATTGGCTGGGCAATGCTCAATTTGCGATGAAGGATTACAAGGGCGCGTTGGGTACTTATCAAGGCTTTCTCAAGGATTCAGCTGATTCCCCCAGGGTGCCCGATGTGATGTATGGCATCGCGCGCTGCCAGCAAGGATTGAAGCAACCCATCGCCGCACGCAAAATGCTCAAAAAAATCGTCGCCAAATATCCTTCCAGCGAAGCCGCCGCCAAAGCCAGGAAACAGCTCGCTGCCACCAAGTAGTTAATATGTCGCAAGTTGATCCAGGCGCACAATTGCGCATCACCGAGATTTTTTATTCCCTGCAAGGCGAAACCAGCCGTGTCGGATTGCCGACGGTGTTCATCCGCCTGACCGGTTGCCCGTTGCGTTGCACCTACTGCGATACGGCCTATGCTTTTACCGGCGGTCAGAACATCGGCATGCAGGATATTCTCCGGCAAGTGGCCGAATATGCACCGCGTTATGTGACTGTCACCGGGGGGGAACCGCTCGCTCAAAAGAACTGCCTGATTCTGTTGCGAGCGTTATGTGACGCGGGTTATGAAGTGTCTCTGGAAACCGGCGGGGCGTTGGACATCAGCCAGGTGGATTCGCGCGTGATGCGCGTGGTGGACATCAAGACTCCGGCGTCGGGCGAGGTTGAAAAGAATCGCTGGGAGAACCTTGCCTTGCTGACCGGACACGACGAGATCAAATTCGTGCTGTGCGATGAAAATGATTACCAATGGGCGAAGCAAATCATCCGGCAGCATCATCTGAACGAGAAATGTGCGGTGTTGTTTTCTCCGGCGCACGATACGCTGAATGCCACGCAACTGGCTGACTGGATACTGCGGGATCGACTGCCGGTCAGGATGCAGGTTCAGCTCCATAAATTCTTGTGGAACAACGCGCCGGGACACTGATGATGGCCGGGACAATAAATAAGAAAGGGGCCGTGGTTCTCTTGTCCGGGGGGATGGATTCTGCGACCGTGCTGGCCATGGCGCGCGCGCAGGGATATGTATGCTACGCGTTGAGCGTGGATTACGGGCAACGCCACCATGCCGAGCTGGCTGCCGCGCAGCGTGTAGCCCAAGAGTTGGGCGCGCAGGAGCATCGTGTGGTGAATATCGACCTCACAGGTTTTGGCGGATCGTCGCTGACGGACAACAAGATCGCGGTGTCGCAAAAACCTACCGAGGGCATCCCGCTCACCTACGTCCCCGCACGCAACACCATCATGTTGTCGCTGGCNCTGGCCTGGGCCGAGGTGCTGCAAGCACAGCACATNTTCATCGGCGTGAATGCGGTCGATTATTCCGGTTACCCNGATTGCCGACCCGCCTACATCGAAGCTTTCGAGCGCATGGCGAATCTTGCCACCAAGGCCGCTGTGGAAGGGCATCCACTTTTNGTTCACGCGCCATTGTTGCATTTGTCCAAGGCGGAGATCATCCGGCAGGGTCAAGCGCTGGGCGTGGATTTTGCGCAGACCGTTTCATGCTATCAGGCAGATGAATCAGGACGTGCCTGCGGCGTATGCGACTCCTGCCGCTTGCGTCGCGCCGGATTTATTGCTGCCGGCGTCAATGACCCGACTCGATATCGCGATTAATGATCGCGCAAGCTTTTTTGAAAGGTGTTTTGCGTTGACAGGGTGGGCTAAATCCGTATAATTCGCGCTCCGTTGCGAGGGGTCGTTAGCTCAGCCGGTAGAGCAGCGGACTTTTAATCCGTTGGTCGCGTGTTCGAATCACGCACGACCCACCATCTTGCAAAAGAGCCTCTGTTTCCCACGTTTTTTCATGCCGATTTAGCTCAGTTGGTAGAGCAACCGCCTTGTAAGCGGTAGGTCATCAGTTCGAATCCGATAATCGGCACCAAAATTTACAGGACTTGCAGCAATGCAGGTCCTATTCATTTTTTGANAACCGTAGCCAAATCGTAGCCTGTCAACACCGAGTCCAATCGAGAACGAATCTGCCAGATGGCCGAAGGAAAGGTGTGCTCATGTCTCAGCNTGGCCCCTGCTTTCCATCCGCCAGTGCAACGGGTTGCCGGGCCGGGCGACCCCCTGAAATCCGGGCTCGACTCCGTGCAAAAGAAACTTCGGCGCAAACTTTCGACCCGAGCAGAAGCGAACGGTCACCGTTACCATCAAAATCGGCCAACGCCGATCGTCCATTTCGGAAGGGACAACCTTGAATTTTCTGGCTCATGCATTGCTTGCAGGCGAAGATCCTGCNCTGCTCGTGGGCGGGGTCATCGGAGACTGGATCAAAGGCCCCTTGCCNGGANTATTGCCGGACGATCTGGCAAGGGGAGTAGCCCTGCATCGCGCCATAGATAGTTTTGCGGAATCGCAGCCGGCCTTTCGGCGGAGCCGCTCGCGCGTCTCTGTGGATCGGAGACGTTATGCCGGAGTGCTTGTTGATGTGTTCTATGATCACCTCCTGGCCCGAAACTGGGCAGCCATACATCATCGGCCACTGGACGAGTATTGTGACGCTGTCTATCAATCGATCGAGGGCAGGCTTAGCGAGCTTCCCATCTCCTCGCATCCCGGGTTGATACTGATGGCGAAGGAGGATTGGCTGACGAGCTACGCAAAGATTGAAGGCATCGCTGACGTATTGGCACGAATGTCGCGCCGAGCCCGGCAACCCAATCCGCTGGCGAATGGAGAACAGGAGTTTCTTGCGGACGTTGATGGGTTTACAAGTGATTTCCATGAATGGCTTGATGACATGAGAAGGTTCTGTCAGCGGTGGCAAGCCGGGTAAAGCGCAACGCACAGCCCGCATTGGGTCGCTGCTATTCACGAGTGCTTGCAGCGATCCGAAAACAGGCCTGAACGCAACGTTACGATAAACAGCTTCCGGGCTTACTATAATGCAACGCCATGTTCCGCGCCGTGCCAATGGCGGTCGTTCGGGAACTTTGCAGTAAATGCACTGGCCCTCAGCTTCCTGCGCATTCAAAACGTTCCCGCTGAATCAAGCCATTCTGTTGAGATATTCCCGGTTCCAACCAGACCGGGAACGAATCAGCCCAAATGGCACGCTTCATTCCAGCTTTTCCTTCCACATATCCCATAAAGCAAGAGCCTCAATCATGTAGGACAAAATCCGACACGATTTTCAGTGTCTCGCCTATGTTTAATACCATGAAGAGTCGATATTGTGATCATTCCACGCTTCTCCTCCCTAGAGCGTGTGTCTTAACGCCAGTTGAGACTTTGCCCCCTGCCGTCCCCCTGGCTGGGGGCGTTCTTTTTCAGTTGTGGTCTTTTGCGGCTATGATTTTGAAGGGCAGCTTTCGGATAAGTTATTACACGGATCGAAGGGCCGCCATTTACGGAACTTCAGCTTCATTTCCCGCTCTGTCCATATTATCAAAACATGTTCTGATGAAACTGTCATATGAATAACTGTTTGGCCATTTGAGAGTTCACATGATTGAGTTGCTTTCTAACCCGCAGATGTGGATCGCGTTCCTTACGCTCACGGCTCTCGAACTCGTGCTCGGAATCGACAATATCATCTTTATTTCGATCCTGGTTGATAAACTCCCGCAAGAGCGCCGTACCCTGGCTCGCAGGGTTGGACTGTTTCTCGCCATGTTTATGCGCATAGGGCTTCTACTCCTTCTTTCCCGGATTGTTGGGATGACTGAGCCACTCTTCTCTGTATCGCGCCATGAAATCTCTGGTCGCGACCTTGTACTGATCAGCGGCGGTCTTTTCCTGCTCTGGAAGAGTACCAAGGAGATCCACCAGCTATTGGAGGGCGAAAAGGGTGAAGCTTCGGCGGCGGTCCGCGCCACTTTTACCGCGGTCATCCTCCAAATCACAATCATTGACCTCGTCTTCTCTCTCGACTCGATCGTAACGGCTGTGGGGATGGTCGACCAATTGGAGGTTATGATCGCTGCTGTCATGGTTTCGGTGCTGCTTATGATGGCCTTTTCCGGCAAGATTGGACGCGTCGTCTCAGAGCATCCGACGATCAAGATGCTTGCCCTTGCTTTCTTGGTAGTCATTGGTGTTGTGTTGATCGCTGACGGGTTTGGTCACCATGTCCCAAGAGGTTATGTGTACTTCGCTATGGCATTCGCCGTCGTCGTCGAGTCGCTTAACCTTCGAATGAGGAAGCGTGCGGTTCGCCCAGCCGAGTTGCATGAGCCCTACACTCGTGACCACTAATGGGTCCGCGTTCCTTGGAATGGTCCAACGCGCATGGACACTGACCCTCAACAGCGGCGTTGCATGCCGTCTTTCGCCTCGGATATGCGTACGTTGAATGACCGTTTCCCGGAATCTCAAGGGATTGCAGTTGTCGAATGCGGCGGCTTGCGAATGTCAGCCTTCGTTTGGCGTACTGATAGAATTGTTTGATAATTGGGTGCCGGACAAAGTCGCAAGTGGCCAGCAATGGATGGGAATATTGGTACAGCCATTGCGTATATCAGGTTCGACATATCGCATTGGTGCGTTCAATTCATAAGCAGGAGATATTTCATGAAACCGGACAAATCATTTGTGGCACTCTTTTTGGCTGGGCTGACCACCGTAACGGCTGCGCAACCCGATGATCTGAAGGGCGGGGGACAGGCAGGCCCTCCACCCCAGGCAATTGCTGCATGCAAAGGCAGATCCAGCGGGGCATCATGCAGTTTTGTCGGCCGTGAGAACCAGACACTGTCCGGGACCTGCTATGCACCGCCAGGAGGAAACCATCCTCTGGCATGCCGCCCTGATGGGGCNGCAAAAGGCGAAGGCGGGAAAGATGCGGGTGCCCAGGGAGCGCAAGGGCAAGGTGGCGCGGCGACGGGCGGACTGGATGGCGGCTATTAGTAACTGAAGTCTGCGGGGCTATTAAGCGCAGAACTGTTGATGAGTGCAACCTGCCATGACATAGGCAGGTTACACATTTCTGAAAAATATCTGGGACCGCACCACGCTATTGGCACGAAGCGGAGTGCCAACCACGGCGACCGCGCTTCCCGGCAAAAGTGACGGCAGCGCGTGACATGCTCAGTACACGAGCACGTTAGTAGCGGCCACGCATTCGCTGACGAAGGTCGCAGCACCGACGATGGTGGCGCCATCGACCATGTCCGACTGCGCGATCTTGCGCGACCCGACGCACGGACCGCACACGTAGATCTTGCCGCCGGCCTCGGTGTAGGTCTTCAACAGATCCTTGAGTGGCGGGAAACCGGAAGCAGCCACATGGTCGGCCATGCCTTTCACCGTCAGCATCACGCCGTTGCCCTGGAACCCCATCAGCACGTCAACGTCCGACGCCTGCGCCGTGACTGCCATGACGAACGGGATCGTCGCGAGCTCGGGGTTTTCCGGCCCGTTTGTGACCATCAACACCAACTTCTTTTTGTTGTCTGCCATGATATTTACTCCTTGTCTGGTCGATCAAAAATTCAAAAGCAGCTTGGCTTGCTGAAACCTGATAGCTGATCTCGTTCAGGCCGAAGCGAGCAGATAGGCACTGCAGATCGCGATCGCGCTGCCCAGCAGCCGGGACAGCAGAGCGTGATTCTTGCGAGTAGCGATACCCAGCGTAATGCCGCTGAGGTGCAAGGTCGCCGTCGCGGCGAGGAAGCCCAGCGCATATTCCGCTGGTGCGGCCGATTGGGGCAGTTCGAGGCCGTGCGCGTAGCCGTGCAACAGGCCGAACACTGCAGTGATCTCCACGCTGAGCGAGGTTGGCAATCGCAGCGAGAGCGCTACCAATAGTCCAAGTGCCAATACCGAGACGGCGATGCCCGCTTCGACCAGCGGCAGCGCTTGCCATTGCATCGCGATACCGGCTCCGGCTGCGAGCATGGTCATGAATGCGGCGGGCAGCAGCCATATCTTTCGTCCGCCCCCTTGTGCCGCCCACAGTCCAACAGCCACCATCGCGAGCAGGTGATCAAGTCCGGAGAACGGATGCATCAGTCCCGCAGTCAATCCGGAGACATCGTGGCCGGGATGGGCGGATGCGGAGCTGCTTGCGACCAGCAGGAAGATGGCGGCCAGAAATCTTGTTGTAGAGCTACGCATGATGATTCTCCTTGATGATGACTTACATGATCTTGACCTTGACCAACTCTTCCCCGTTCGGGTCGGTCACATGCACCGCGCAGGCGATGCACGGGTCGAAGCTGTGGATGGTGCGCAGGATCTCGATCGGCTGTTTCGGGTCATGCAATTGGTGGCCTTTCAGCGCAGCCTCGTAGGGGCCTTCCAGACCCTGCGCATCGCGCGGGCCGGCATTCCAGGTCGAGGGAACGACCGCCTGGTAGTTGTCGATCTTCGCATCCTTGATCACGATCCAGTGCGCCAGTGCGCCGCGCGGCGCTTCCATGAAGCCCACTCCTTTCGCGAGCGAGGGCCAGGTGGAGGGTTCCCACAGTTTATCGTTATGCGTCTTCACGTCGCCCGCCTTGATATTGGCGATCAACTGGTCGTACCAGCCCTGCATCGCATCGGCAAAGATCTTCGTCTCCAGCGTGCGCGCGGCGGTGCGCCCGAGCGTCGAGTACAGTGCTGTCACCGGCAGGTCGAGTGTTTTCAGCGTCATGTTCACCAATTCCTGGGTCTGCGCATGCCCCTTCGCGTACAGCATCAGCACGCGCGCCAGCGGCCCGACCTCCATCGGCTTGCCCTGCCAGCGTGGCGACTTGAGCCAGGAATAGGAAGCGTCGGTATCGAGGTTGGCGTAGGGCGGTTTGGGTCCGGTGTAATTCAGTTCGGTCTCACCCTTGTAAGGATGCAGGCCTTTATCCTTGCCCACGCTGTAGTCGTACCATGAGTGGGTGACGAATTCCTGGATCTGGTTCTCGGCATTCAGGTCGACTGGGTGGATCACGGACAGGTCGCGATTCAGGATCACGCCGGAAGGGATGAGATAACTGGATGGATCGCTCATGCCTTTTTCCGGGAAGTCGCCGTAGGTCATGAAATTGCCGATCCCTTCGCCCTGTTTGCCCCAGTCCTTGTAGAAACCGGCTATCGCGAGCGTGTCCGGCACGTAAACCTGGTCGACGAAATCACGCATCTGCCGGATGATGTTCTGCACGGTTTCCAGCCCCACCATGTTCAGCGAGGTGGCCGCTTCGCCGCCGCGAAAATGGGGGCCGTTGCCCTTTCCCTGGTGTTGCGGATGGATGCTGATCGCGCACGGCACGCCGCCGACCAGAAAATTCGGGTGCGGGTTCTTGCCGCCGAAGATGGCGTGCAGCTTTGCCACGTCGCGCTGCCATGCCAGCGCATCCAGGTAATGCGCCACCGCCATCAGGTTGGCTTCCGGCGGCAGCTTGTAGGCGGGATGTCCCCAGTAACCGTTGGCGAAGATGCCGAGCTGGCCGCCCTCGACAAAGGTCTTGATTTTTTTCTGCACGTCCGCGAAATAGCCCGGCGAGGATCTCGGGTAGGCGGGGCTCACCGTTTGCGCCAGCGTCGAGGTAGCCTTGGGGTCGGCATTAAGCGCCGACACCACATCCACCCAGTCCAGCGCATGCAGGTGATAGAAATGCATCACATGGTCGTGCACGAATTGCGCCGCGATCATCAGGTTTCGGATCAGTTGCGCGTTGGGCGGCACTTCGTATTTCAGCGCGTCTTCCACCGCGCGCACCGACGCGATGCCGTGCACCAGCGTGCACACACCGCAGATGCGCTGCGCGAACGCCCATGCGTCGCGCGGGTCGCGGCCGCGCAGGATGATCTCGATGCCGCGCACCATCGTACCGGCGCTGGAAGCACGTATGATGCGGTTGTCTGCATCGGTCTCCGCCTCGATGCGCAGATGGCCTTCGATGCGGGTGATCGGGTCGACGACGACGGTTTGTGCTGTCATGTCCATTTCCTCAACTATTCAGGTTCCTCAGCTATTGAGAAATTCCGCCAGGATGCGGTATTGCGCAGCCGCCTCCGCATTATCGGTGCCGATGCCGGTGGCGATGGTTTCGCAGGTGCGTGCCATGCGCGCCTGCATCGCGGCATCCCAGGCGGGATTTCTGCCGGGTTCGGCAGGCTGGACGCAAGCCAAGCCCGCTTCGGCAACGAAGTGTCCGGCCTGATCGTTCCAGTCGCACTCATGGCCGCACCGGGTAAAACTTTCCACGCTGGCCGCCTTGGCCGACTGGAATGCGGCGCCGAGTTCGGCATCGGTGATGTCGGTGCGCCTGGCCGAATCGATCGCGTTCCTCACCCTGGCATCCGGCCACAGCTCCAGCACATTCTCCGCGAAGCGCGCCGCGACCAGACGACGTGTGGCAGCGGAAAGGAAACTCAAGGCTGCCTTGAATTCGCTGTCATTGCCGATTTCCATCTCATCATCCTCCTTCGTGCAGGTGAGCGGCGATCATCTCGGTCAATCCTACCACCGGAATATTCATCTTGTAGTGCTCGAGACCTTCCTCCAGCACGATGCGGCAATTGGCGCAGGCGGTGACCAGTGTCTTTGCGCCGGTCTGTTCCAGTTGCGTCTTCTTGACCTTGAATGCGGTGAGGCGCAATTCCTCGGCTTCTTCGATCGCGCTCACTCCGCCGCCACCGCCGCAGCACCAGTTCATCTTGCCGGGGTCGCTGGTTTCCACGTAGTTCTTCGCGACCAGATTCAACAGTCTGCGCGGCTGTTCGATCACCCCTCCGCGCCGCACCAACTGGCAGGGATCGTGGAAGGTGAGTTTCGCTTCCTCGAAGCCCGAGGTCTTGAGCAGACCCGCATTGCGGAAACCGTCCAGCACTTCCAGGATATGCAGTACTTCAAAGGTATACGGACGGCCGACGAGGTTGGGGCCTTCCCAGCGCAAAGCGGTGTAGGCATGCCCGCATTCGGGACTGATCACGGTCTTGACCTTGAGCTTTTCCGCACCGTCGACGATGCGCTGCACCAGCACCTTNGCNATNTCNGAGACGCCGATCTGGATGCCGCTGTTGGTCGCCTCGAATGCGCTCGAACACAGCGTCCAGCTCTTGCCGGCCTGCTTCATGATCCTGGCGACGGCGCTCAAATATTCGGGGAAGTTGATGATCTCCATCGACGACATCAGCACCATGTATTCCGCGCCTGTCACGTCCAGCGGGATCTCGATGCCGGTCTCATCCTGCACATGTTTCATCTGCGCCTTCACTGCGGGCAGTTTGATTCCCATCGGGCTGCCGATCTCCACCGCGCGCTGCGATGCGCCGACCAGGCCATCGGGCGCGTGGCCGGAGATCGCCATGCCTTC
>JGI20214J51088_10003461_pt1 | contig 10395 bp, 8 predicted proteins | sample WetSurMetagenome_FD_51088 | JGI IMG/M metagenome (IMG submission 51088) | reverse complement strand
CCGCCGAGGACCACGCCCGCGCCGAGAAGCAGGGCCTGATCCCCCAGGTCGAGGAAGCCCCGCGAGACCCAGCCCAGGAGGAGCGTGTCCGAACCCGCCGAGCGGTGCAGGAGGAGGTGGGCGGCGACCACCGCCAGGAGCGCCCCCGCCGCGGCGAACGCTCCCATGAGCATGCCCCCCACGACGAAGGGCCCGCGGACGCTGGCGCCCGTTGCGCCCACGAAGTGCAGGATGGCGATCTCCTCCCGGCGGTTGAGCGCGATGATGCGGCAGATGGCCGCCACGGTGAAGACCGCAGCGATGCCGAGGGCGCCAAAGAGGACCCAGCCCAGGAACTCTGCGAAGCGCGTGTAGCTGCGGAGCCGGTCCACCCAGTCCCAGTCGAAGAGGACCTGCGCCACGCCCGGCAGCTTCCCGGCGCGCACCACGAGCGCGCGGACGCGGTCCAGGTCCAGGGGCATCTTGAGCCGGAGGGAGAGGGACGGAGGCAGAGGGCTGTCCCCCTGGGCGATCCCCGTGCCCTTGAAGGCGGGCGCCAACCGCTCCAGGACCTTCAGCGCCTCCTCAGGGGAGACGAACTCCACGGAGGCCACGGTCGGGTCCTTGGCCAGCTCCTTCTGGAGGGCCAGGACCTGGTCCCTCGGGACCTCGTCCGCGAGGAAGACCCGCACCTCGAGGTCGCGCTCCCACGTCTTCAGGATGGTGTTCACGTTCCCCGTGAGGTAGCGGGAGAACCCGAGGACGAAGAGGGAGAGCGTCATTACGAAGCAAGCGAAGCCGTAGAGCGCCTTGTTGCGCCGGAAGTCGAGGATCGCCTCCTGGATGAAATAGAGGAGCGTGCGCAGGAGGCTCATGGCGGGGAGGCCTCCGGAGGGAAACGACGAATTCGGAATTCGGAATTCGGAATTCGGAATCTGTGGGCCGAATGCCGGATGTCGTACAAGGAGATCCGAATTGCGTTTCCCAGCTTCGGTCTTTCCACTTCCGCCTTCCGCCTTCCGAATTCCGAATTCATGCTCATCCTACTCCCCCCCGTCCACGACGTGCCCGTGGTCGAGCAGGATGACCCGCCCGCCGAACTCGGCGATGAGGCTCTTGTCGTGGGTGGCCACCGCCACGGTCGTTCCCGCGGCGTTCACTTCTTTGAAGAGGGCGAGGATCTCCCGCGCCAGCTCGGGGTCCAGGTTGCCCGTGGGCTCGTCGGCGAGGAGGATGACCGGGCGGTTGATCAGGGCCCGGGCGATGGCGACGCGCTGCTGCTCACCTCCCGAGAGCTGTTCGGGGAAGGAGGACATGCGGTTCTGGAGGCCCACCCACTGGAGCGCCTCGTAGGCCCGGCGGCGCCGTTCCCTCAGGGGCACGCCCTGGATCGTGAGCACGAGGGCCACGTTCTCGTAGACCGTCCGCGTGGGAATCAGGCGGAAGTCCTGGAAGACCACGCCCACGCGCCGGCGGAAGGCGGGCATCTGCGTGGTGGTGAGGCTCTCCAGGTGCCGGCCGTTGACGAGGATCTGCCCCGCCGTGGGCCGGATCTCTCGGATAACGAGCTTGAGCAGGGTGCTCTTCCCGGCCCCCGACGAGCCGGTGATGAAGCAGAACTCCCGTGGATGGATGGTGAGGGTCACGCCGCTGAGGGCGTGGTGTTCGCCGCGGTAGGTCTTGTCGACGTTATAGAAACGGATCATGCGCTGGCATCCGCCGCCAGTCTCGGCCCACCTGCGTTGTCAGGCGCGCCCCCCGAATCCTCAACGTACGTCTTGAGTACGCCTGCGGTTCGGGTGTCGCGCCTTCCTCGCATCTGGGCCGATCCGGGCGGCATCCGTCCACCTCGCCTCTTGATGATCGCGCAGCAGCCACCGGCCTTGAGCCGCGGCGGCGGCACGTTCTTACCTATCTCACCTTGCGCTCGAGCAGCGCCTTGGCGGCCTCGGCGATGGAGACGGCGTCGAGGCGGAAGTGTTTGAGGAGCTCGCCCGGCTTCCCGGAAAACCCGAAGGCCTCCTTGACGCCGACGCGGTGGACGGGCACGGGGAAGCGTTCGGCCAACGTCTCGCAGACCGACGAGCCGAGACCGCCGTAGACCGAGTGTTCCTCCGCCGTGAGGACGGCGCCCGTCTTGCGGGCGAGGGCCTCGATGGCGTCCTCGTCGAGGGGCTTGAGGGTGGAGACGTTCAGGACCTCCGCCTCGATGCCCTCCTTCGCGAGGGCCTCCGCCGCCTCGAGCGCGTGGTGGACCATGAGCCCGCACGCGGCGATCCCCACGTCCTTGCCCTGCCGGACGGTGTGGGCCTTCCCGAAGACGAAGGGGCACGCGTCGTCGGGGTAGAGGACGGGGAATTTCTCGCGGCTGAGGCGCACGAAGAAGGGGCCCTCGGCCCCCGCCACGAAGCGGACCGCGGCCACCGTCTCGGCGTAGTCGCAGGGCACGATGACGCGCATGTGCGGCAGGCCGCGCATGAGGGAGAGGTCCTCGAGCATCTGGTGGGAGCCGCCGTCCTCGCCCACGGTGACGCCCGCGTGGGTGACGACGATCTTCACGTTGGCCTCGCTCAGGCAGACCGACTGCCGGATCTGGTCGTAGCAGCGCCCCGTGCCGAAGACCGCGAAGGTGGAGGCGAAGGGGATGAACCCCACGGTGGAGAGCCCCACCGCGGTGCCGATCATGTCCGCCTCCGCCACTCCCGCGTTGAAGAACCGGTGGGGGAACGTCTCGGCGAACCAGTTGGAGCGCGTGGAGCCGGAGAGGTCCGCGTCCAGGGCCACGATCTTCTCGTTCTCTTTTCCTAGGGCCAGGAGGGTCTTGCCGTAGGCGTCGCGGAGGGCCTTCTTCTCGCTCATGCCTCACCTCCGAGCTGCGCGAGCGCCAGGTCGAGCTCCGCCAGGCCGATCTTGAGCTCCTCGTCGTTCGCCGCCTTGCCGTGGAAGTCGACGTTGTTCTCCATGAACGAGACGCCCTTGCCCTTCACCGTCTCGGCCACGATGAAGGTGGGCTGGCCCTTGGTGTTCCGGGCGGCCTCCAGGGCCGTGAGGATAGCGTCGTAGTCGTGGCCGTCGATGTGGTGCACGGCCCAGCCGAAGGCCTCGAACTTCTCGGGCACGGGCTCCTCGTTCTTGATCTCCTCCACGATGCCGTCGATTTGCAGGTGGTTGTGGTCGAGGATGGCGCAGAGGTTGTCGGTCTTCCGGTGCCCCGCCGCCATGATGGCTTCCCAGGTCTGCCCCTCCTGCAGCTCGCCGTCGCCCACCATGCAGTAGACGCGCTGCGGGGAGCCGGCCAGCTTCAGGCCTAGGGCCATCCCGTGGGCCACGCTCAGCCCCTGGCCCAGGCTCCCCGTGGAGATCTCCACCCCGGGGAGGAACTTGCACTCCGGGTGCCCCTGGAGGCGCGAGTTGAACTTGCGGAAGGTCAGGATCTCCTCGTGGGGGAAGTACCCGACCCTCGCCAGCACGCCATAGAGCGCCGGGCTCGCGTGGCCTTTGGAGAGGATGAAGCGGTCGCGGCCCTCCCAGTTGGGGTTCTTAGGGTCCAGGGCCATCTCGTGGAAATACAGGCAGGTCATGAGGTCGATGGCCGAGAGGGAGCCTCCCGGGTGGCCCGATTGGGCCGCGTGCGTCATGACGAGGATGTCTTTACGGATCGCGTAGGCGATCTGCTTCAGCCGTCTGATCTCGGGATCCATCGCGCCTCCGGGGGATGACAAGTGAGCATCTTAGCGGAGGGGCGGGGACGGGGCAAGGATGCCCAGGCCGCCAGATCTTGGCCCATCTCCTTTGTCAGGCTTCGTCGCCCGCATCCTCAATGTACCCTCCGGGTATACCTCCGGAGCGGACGTCTCGCCTTTCGCGGATCTGGGCCAATCCGGGCGGCATTTGAACGAACCCGGATGTGTCGTTCAATCTTCACCGGCTCAGATGCGCGTAGGGCGGCAGGGTGGTGACGCGCGGGTCCTCGAGGGGTGTGCCGACGGTGAAGTGGTAGACGGATTGGAACGTCTCGTCGCGGAAGCCCAGGAGGCGGTGGACCTCGTCGTCGAAGTAGCAGCCGATGCCGGTCCCTCTGAAGCCCCAGGCCTCGCTCTCCATGTAGAGGGCCTGACCGAGGGCGCCCGCTTCCCAGAAGAGTTGGCGGTAGGCCCAAGGACCCTCCGAGAGGGCTCCCTCGAACTCGGCGAGCATCCCGAGCGAGAAGGCCGAGTCGGCGGCGATGTCCTGGTGGCAGGAGGCGATTCGCGAGGCCTGGGAGAAGTCCTCGGCGAGCAGTAGGCGCAGCCTGAGGTGAGGCGGACAGCCTTCAACCGGACTCCAGGCCCATCCGGCCTCCATCCGCTCCCTGAGCGCCTCCTCGCCCTCCTCGGAGCGGGCCAGGAGGTAGAGCCCGGGCTCCAGACCCTCCACCCGGTGCACGAAGAGGACGAAGTGGACCCGCGGAAGCCATGGAAGGGCGTCGACCGGGGGAGCACCCCCGCGGGGGAGGCACGCGTCGAGGATCGCGAAGAAGGCCTCGCGGGACATGGGCGTCGCGCCGTCGTACGCCTGGGCGCTGCGCCTCTGCCTGAAGAGGTCCACCGCCGAGAGGGGCGTCGGGGCCGGTCGCTGGGGCGGGAGGATATTCTTCGGAACCTCCCGCCGCCGGGACGTTCGGGGCTTGCGGGCCGCGTCTCCGGCCTCCTCGATGGCCTCCCACCAGAGCCGCCTGGGGCTCAGCCGGCTGGCCTTCCCCTCCCAGCGGGCCGATGCGGCGGCCGCCAGAAACGCCTCGGGGTCGGGGCTCTGCCCCGAGGGCCCGACCCAGAGCACCAGATCGGGGTGCTCGCGTTCCGCTCCCTCGAAGTCGCCCTCCCGGTCCAGTCCGAGGAGGGCGGCGATGTCGGCGTCGCCCCAGTCATCCAGGAGCCTCGCCCTCCATCCGAGCGCCGCCGCGGCGTACCGCAGCGCGGCGAGCGCGTGGCCCACGTCGTGCTGGCAGTAGCGGTAGGCGCGCTCGCCGTACTTCCAAGCCTCTCGCCAGTGGACCGAAGAGAGCGCCAACAGGACCCCTCCGCCTGGAAAGGCCCCGCTCCAGGCCGCTCCGGGCTCGGCCCTGAGCTCGAGGGCGTGCTCTCCGGGCGCGTAATGGTATACCCCCCCGGAGAGCCCGGGCAGGTCGGGGCAGAGGAGGTAGCCCTCGGTGGGATGGAGGTTCCCGCTGGAGGGGTTGCACCTCAGCGCCCATCGGGCGCCCTCGTAGGATTTCCACGCCGCGAGCCCCAGGGACACTTCGAAGAGGATGCCCAGGGAGGCCTCGTCCAGCGGGGAGGCCGGCACGGCACCCGGGCGCCTCAGGTCGGTGAAGGACGCTTCGAGGCGGTTGGCACGGAGGCCGAAGGCGTGCCGCGGGGCCCCACGGAAAGTGCGGAAAGGGTCCGGCTGATTCGGCCAGTCGAGGCCCTGCGGGCCCCGAGCGTAGCCCGTCAGTGCGTGCTTGGTCCGCTGGTGGTAGTCTCGGATCCTATCCCCTGTGGCGTCGGTCACGTCCCCATCCCTTCCGGTGGCTCTGACGTAACCGATGTGAGCCTCGTCACATTCCACGCCACCGGCGGGCATGAACCGATCCGCCGGGGCGTTGGAGAGATCAGTGGAGGTCCCGATGCGTCGAGTGGCTCCGATCTTGCTGGCAGGCGTGGTGGCGATGGGCCTGGTGTCCGCCCTCGCCGAGACACCGGGAGGGGGCTTCGCGAACGTCCAGCCCATCTTCGACAGGGAATGCGTGAAGTGCCACGGGCCCGAAAAGCAGAAGGCCAAGCTGGATCTGAGCCCGGGCGTAGCCTACAAATCGCTGGTCAACACCCCCTCCAAGGAGGAGCCCACCCTCCTGCGGGTCAAGCCGGGGGATCCCGACCAGTCCTACCTCATGCTCAAGCTGGAGCACAAGAGCAGCGATGGGGACGGCATGCCCAAAGGGTTCTTCGGCGCCCGGAAGCTCCCTCAGCGGGACCTGGATGCCATCAGGTCCTGGATCGCTTCGGGGGCCAATCCCTGAAAGCCGGGGGAGGCAGAACCTTCCCCGCACGCGCCAAATAACCCAGGACACAAGGGTCACCGAGACTCCCCTCGAGGGTCCGGCCCGAAGGGGGAGCTTTTTCAGTTTTCCTTAGTATGATTGGTTGTTCGCCCGATTGACCCGGCCCGCGACGGCCGCGATTTTGGGGCATATCCCCCCCGTTTAGAGATTCTGGCTCGCCCCCGTTGTCCTATCCCTCATCCCTCCATTAAAGTTCCAAGGTGAATCCGGGGGGATGAAAATAGGAGGGCGTGCCTTGTCCGAAAAGCGTACAGGCCTATACCGAAACCTCATGAGCTACGTCGGCGGCTTGATCGCCATCGGCAGCGCCCTGCTGATCCTCGGCACCGTCGTGGTTGGCTTCAGCCTCAAACAGCCGAGCCCCTACCTCGGCATCTGGACCTACATGATCTTCCCCGGGTTCTTCGGCCTGGGCGCCGCCACCTTCTTCTTCGGCATGTGGCGGGAAAGCCGCAGGCGCCGGAGGCTGGGAACCGCGGAGGCGCTGCCTTACCCGAGCATGGACCTCAACGATCCCAAGCAACGGAAACGCTTCGGGATCGTCCTCGTGGGGGGGGGGCTGCTCGCGGTGCTCTTGTCCTTCGTGGGTTACAACGCGTTCCTCTTCACCGAGTCCATCACCTTCTGCGGGCGCATCTGCCACACCGTCATGGAGCCCGAGTACCAGGCCTACCTGAACTCGCCCCACGCCCGCGTGCGCTGCGTGGACTGCCACGTGGGCGCCGGTGCCGAGTGGTACGTGAAGTCCAAGATGTCGGGGCTCTATCAGGTCTACGCCGTCACCTTCCATACGTATGAGACCCCCATCCCCACTCCCGTCAAGAGCCTCCGCCCAGCCCGGGCCACCTGCGAGGAATGCCACTGGCCCAACAAGTTCTTCGGCGCCCAGCTCATGCAGAATCCCCACTTCAGGTACGACGAGAAGAACACGCCCGAGCAGATCAGCCTCGTCGTCAAGACGGGCGGCGGCCGGCCCAAGCTCGGCATGAACGCGGGCATCCACTGGCACATGATCATCAACACGACGGTCACCTTCGCCCCGGAGGACGAGCATTACCAGGTCATCCCCTGGATCCAGGTCAAGGATGAGAGCGGCCGCATCACCGAGTACGTCGACAGGACCCGGCCCCCCACGGCCGAGAAGCTGGCCTCGCTGCCCCGACACGAGATGGACTGCATGGACTGCCACAACCGGCCGTCCCACCAGTTCCCCGCGCCGGAGACTGCCGTGGACAAGGCCATGGCGGGTGGCAACATCGACCGCGACCTGCCGTGGATCAAGAAGGTCCTGGTGGACAACCTCGTGAAGGACTACAAGACGAGGGCCGAGGCCCACGCGGGCATCACGCAGGCCGTGCAAGCCTTCTACGCCAAGGAGTACCCGCAGGTCTCCAAGGACAGGAAGCAGGCGATCGACGTGGCCGTTCAGACCGCTCTCGACATTTACGACCACAGCGTCTTCCCGGACATGAACGTGAACTGGACCACCTACACCATGAACATCGGCCACAGGAATTGGCCGGGGTGCTTCCGGTGTCACGACGGGAACCACGTGACCAAGGAGGGGAAGGTTCTGAGCAAGGAGTGCACCACCTGCCACACCATGCCCCAGCGCGGACCGCTAACCCCCCTCGGCAACGCCGTCCCCTCGAGCACGGAGAACTGGCACCCCATGCCCCTCGCGGGCAAGCACGCCGACCTCCTGTGCAACCGCTGCCACGCCGCGGGATTCCGCCCCACCATGGACTGCGCCGGGTGTCACAAGCTCGACACGAAGGCCCCCATGATGGGCGGCGACTCCTGTCTCAACTGCCACCCGGCCCCGGGCGTGAAGATGCCGATCTCCGACTGCAAGGTCTGCCACGACAGCCTCGGCGGCCTCCACAAGAAGGGCGGCCACCCGGGCGCCTCCTGCACGGACTGCCACAAGCCCCACGTGTGGAAGGTCACCCAGCGGGCCGCCTGCCTGGCGTGCCACGAGGACAAGAAGGACCACAACGCGCCCAACTTCTGCGGCGAGTGCCACGAGTTCACCGGCAAGGGCTGAGCCCGGGCGGGGCGCACCCGCGGGGCGAGGAGGGGAACGATGATGGAGCGGTTCAAGGACAGGGAACACCTGTTCCGGATGGGGGCCCTCTTCCTGGGCGCCCTCGCCCTGTTCATGGTGCTGAGGGCCGTCTTCGTGCCCAAGGGGTTCGGCACGTACGGCCACTACCGGGAAGGCGCCCTGAAGGACATGGCCTCCCTGCCTCTCCACTACGCCGGCCGGCACGCCTGCGAGGAGTGCCACTCCGACATCGCGGACGCGCGCAAGGGCAGCAAGCACGAGAAGGTGGCGTGCGAGGCCTGCCACGGCCCCCTCGCGGTGCACGCGGCCGACCCCGACAAGCTCAAGCCGACCAAGCCCGACGCGGTCAAGCTCTGCCCCGTCTGCCACACGGAGAACGTGGCCAAGCCGAAGGGCTTCCCGCAGGTGGACCCGAAGGAACACGGGGAGGGCAAGCCCTGCGGCGCCTGCCACAAGCCCCACCATCCGGAAATCGCGTAGGAGGCCTCCCATGACGACCGATCGCCGAGACTTCCTCAGATCCGCGGGCGCGCTCATCGTCCTCACCGGCGCCGCCTCCCTCGCCTGGGAGAAGGTCCTCGCGGGCGAGCCCGAGAAGGCCCCCAACTACGAGATGAGCGACCACTGGTGGGCCATGCTCATCGACATCGAGAAGTGCATCGGGTGCGGCAACTGCGTCCGGGCCGACAAGGCCGAAAACAACGTGCCCGAGGAGTTCTTCAGGACCTGGGTGGAGCGCTACCACCTCCCGCCCGCCGACCTCCTGCACCCCAAGGAGGAGGTCCTCCCCGAGGTGGACTCGGGCAAGGAGGGGGGGGCCGGCGGCTTCCCCGAGAGGTACAAGGCGGGCGACGGGTCCAAGAACTTCTTCGTCCCCAAGATGTGCAACCAGTGCTCCCATTCGCCGTGCACGCAGGTCTGCCCCGTGGGCGCGACCTTCGAGAGCCCCGACGGCGCGGTCCTCATCGACAGGAGCTACTGCCTCGGGTGCCGCTACTGCGTCCAGGCGTGCCCCTACGGCTGCCGGTACATCGACCCTCGGAGCAACACGGTGGACAAGTGCACGCTGTGCTACCACCGCATCACCAAGGGCCTCACCACGGCGTGCTGCGAGAACTGCCCCACGGGCGCCCGAACCCTGGGCGACCTGAAGAACCCCAAGGACCCCATCCACGAGTTCCTGCGCACCCACAAGGTGCAGGTCCTGAAGCCGCAGATGGCCACCGGCTCCAAGACCTACTACAACGGCCTCGACGGCTCGGTCCGGTAGGGGGGGAGCATGGAATCGATCCTGTACGGCGTCCAGGGCTTCATGTACCCCAACGAGGTGGAGCTCCAGTGGAGCATCCTCATCGTCCTCTACCCTTTCATCACGGGGCTGGTGGCGGGGGCCTTCATCCTGGCCTCCCTCGAGCGCGTCTTCAACGTGGAGGCCGTGAAGCCCACCTACCGGCTGGCGCTCCTGACGGCCCTCTCCTTCATGCTCGTGGCGCCCCTGCCCCTCCAGCTCCACCTGGGACACCCCGAGCGCTCCCTCGAGATGTACCTCACGCCCCACACCACCTCCGCCATGGCCATGTTCGGGTTCGTCTACCTGTGGTACCTCATGGCGGTCCTCGTCCTCGAGATCTGGCTCGACTACCGCAAGGACATCGTGCTCGCGGCGCGCGCCACCACGGGCTGGACCCACAAGCTCTACCGCGCCATGGCGCTCTGGTCCGACAACATCAGCGAGCGCTCCCTGGAGATCGACGACAAGGTGGGGCGCTTCATCACCATCGTCGGCATCCCCTCGGCCTTCCTGCTCCACGGGTACGTGGGGTTCATCTTCGGCTCCATCAAGGCCAACCCCTGGTGGTCCACTCCCCTCATGCCCATCGTCTTCCTCTTCTCCGCCATCGTCTCGGGCATCGTCCTGGTGATGCTCATGTACATGGTCGTCTCGTGGGTCCGGCGCACCGAGATCGACATGAACTGCCTGGACACCATCGCCCGGTACTTCATGTACGCCTTCATCATCGACTTCTCCCTGGAGATGCTCGACCTCATCCACCGGATCTACGAGGCCGACGAATCCTTCAAGAGCTTGAACTTCATGGTGCACACCAAGCTCTACTTCTCCCAGGTCATCCTCCAGATCATCATGGGCACGGTGGTCCCCATCCTCCTCCTGGCCCTCGTGCAGCTCGTGAACATGAGCGCCGCGGCCCGGAAAGGGCTCTACGTGCTCTCGGGGGTCCTCGCCATGGTCGGTATCTTCGCCATG
>JGI20214J51088_10003460_pt1 | contig 10397 bp, 7 predicted proteins | sample WetSurMetagenome_FD_51088 | JGI IMG/M metagenome (IMG submission 51088) | reverse complement strand
CGTGACAGCGGNTGCGAAAGGTTAATGGCGGTTTGGCCGCCGAATTGTACTATCGAAGGCGGCGCAACACCGTCGCACATTTCGTTTTCCAATATATCCCTGACGCTTTCTTCGTCGAGCGCTTCGAAATATAGTCGGGAGCTGGTATCAAAATCAGTTGATACAGTCTCCGGATTTGAATTGATCATAACGCTCTGGTATCCCGCTTTCTTCAGTGCCAGAGCTGAGTGCACGCTGCAATAATCGAACTCGATCCCCTGCCCGATGCGGATGGGACCGCTGCCGATAACTACGGCTTTCTTATCTTTAATGGCGGCTGCTTCATTCTCATTTTCATAAGTGCTGTAAAAATAGGGTGTATTCGCTTTAAATTCGGCAGCACAGGTATCTACCATCTTGTAAACAGGTCTGATATTCCAGAGCTGCCGTAAATTACGTACCTGCTCAGTCATACTATCGGACAGCGTTCCCATCTGCTCGTCGGAAAACCCCAGCCTTTTTGCTGATCTCAATAGTTCCGGCGTAAGCGGCTTATTTAATAGTTTCTTTTCCATGTCGATAATATTCTGCAGTTTATCTATAAACCAGAGGTCTATTTTAGTCTTATTGTGGATTTGCTGCCGGGTAATACCCCGTCTCAGGGCAGCCATGATAGCCCACAATCTCAGGTCATTGGGGTGCAGAGGAAATGCATTGATGTCATTTCCCAGCCATGATGGGTCTTCCCAGAGCAACGATTTATTCCCGAACTCCAGCGAGCGGACAGCTTTTTGCAGGGCAGCCTCGAAGGTACGATCGATAGCCATGACCTCTCCGGTGGCTTTCATTTGGGTGCCGATCACCCTGTCGCCAGAGGCAAATTTGTCGAACGGCCATCGCGGTATTTTCACTACTACATAGTCCAGTGCCGGCTCGAAACAGGCAAGCGTTTCACCGGTTACCGCATTAGGAATCTCGTCCAACCGCTTGCCTACTGCTATTTTACCGGCCACACGTGCAATGGGATATCCGGTAGCCTTACTGGCCAGAGCTGAGCTGCGGCTTACCCTCGGATTAACTTCAATAATGTAGTATTCCTGGCTGGCAGGATTGAGTGAGAACTGGATATTGCAGCCGCCTTCGATGCCGAGAGCACGGATGATTTTCAGGCTGGCAGTACGCAGCATCTGATAATCTTTATTCGTTAACGTTTGGCTGGGGGCAATAACTATGCTATCGCCGGTATGCACTCCCATCGGGTCGAAGTTTTCCATATTGCATACGGTGATACAATTATCGGCAGCNTCCCGCATCACCTCATATTCGATTTCTTTCCAGCCACCCACCCATCTTTCGAGCAGCACCTGGTGAATGGGACTGGCTGCCAAACCGACCCTGATCGCTGAATCAAACTCTTCNAGGTTATAAGCTACACCGCCGCCGGTACCGCCCATGGTATACGAAGGACGCACGATCAATGGCATACCTAACTTTTTAGCTGCCTGCCTGGCATCTTCCATGTTAGTAACGGCAAAGCCGTCCAGCATCGGTTCGCCGATACTGGTCAGGAGCTTTTTAAACAGTTCGCGGTTTGAGGCATTACGGATAGTCTGTATTGGCGTTCCTAGAGTGCGGACATTATATTTATCGAGGACTCCGGCGTCTGCCAGATCTACCGCGAGATTAAGACCTACCTGTCCGCCGAGAGTCGGCAGCATACCGTCAGGTCTCTCTCTTTCTATAATACGTGTGACAACATCTACAGTGAGCGGTTCGATGTAAACCACATCGGCAATGTCCTCATCAGTCATTATAGTAGCCGGGTTAGAGTTGACCAATACTGAAGTAACGCCTTCTTCGCGCATGGCTTTACAGGCTTGCGTACCTGCGTAATCAAATTCTGCTGCCTGCCCTATAATTATGGGGCCGGAACCGATAATTAATACCTTTGATGGTTTTTTCATGTATTCAGAACACTCACATTCTCGAGGCAATCTCAATTATTCTTTACCATTTATTTTTTACTGTTCTTTATCATATCGATAAACTTATCGAACAAATACCTGTTGTCCATTGGTCCCGGCGAGTCTTCAGAGTGGTACTGGACTGAGAATATCGGCAGTTCCCGGTGTGCTACCCCTTCCACCGTATTATCATTTAGATTAATGTGGGTTACTTCCAACCCATCTTTCAGGCTGTCAGGGTCCACCGCGTAACCGTGGTTCTGGGCGGTAATATGGACACGGCCTGTGGTAAATTCCTTTACCGGGTGATTACCTCCGCGGTGCCCAAATTTCAGTTTAAATGTTTTACCGCCGAACGCTCTTGATATTAATTGACAGCCAAGGCAAATACCCATAATCGGTTTTTTATCTGCCAGTTTGCGGACGTTTTTTACGATATAGTCCAGCAGTACCGGGTCTCCGGGCCCCGGTGATAACAAGATTCCGTCAGGTTCCAAACTGACAATATCCTCTGCACTGGTAGTACATGGTACTGCCGTCACACGGCATCCTCGGTGACGCAACATTCTCAGTATGTTATATTTCAACCCGCAGTCTAGAGCTACAATATGATAGTTATTCTCGTATTTTCCGTTAACGTCCCATTCATAAGTTGCCGGAGCGGTTACCTCACGTACAAAGTCGATCGTTCCGTAGTCTGGCTGTTGCTTCAACGATTCTAATGCTTCCTGGGGGTTCTTTGTGCTGGTGATAAGTCCCATCATTACGCCGACGGAGCGGAGTTTGCGTGTAATCTCCCTGGTATCGATACCGCTGATTCCGGGTATTCCCGACTCCTCCAAATAATCATGCAACGTTTTTTTACTGAGGTAGTGACTGGGCTGCAGGCATTCCTCTCTGATGACGAATCCGCGTACCTGTATTTTCCGTGATTCGACGTCGTCTACGTTTATACCATAGTTACCGATAAGCGGAAATGTTGGTAACACGATCTGTCCGGCATATGAAGGGTCGGTTAATATTTCCTGATAGCCGATCATACTCGTATTAAAAACAACCTCACCATATGAATCAACACCGGCACCGAAACTCATGCCTTCATATACGGAACCATCGGCCAGTACCAGATATGCTTTTGTCTTCATGTTAGCCTTTCATTTCAAGATGCAAACTTTCGTTCTTATATATTGTCCGGCCTTCGTACGCCGTAAACATCACTTTGCCCTTCAGGATAGATCCGGCAAGAGGCGTATTTTTACCTTTTGATACGAACTGTTCCGGATCGACAGTCCAGCTAAATTCAGGATCAAAGATAACTATGTGTGCCGGATTACCGGTGATAATGGTGCCGGTAACCCCATACTTGCCCCCCAGCAAGGCTGCCGGTGCTGCCGTCAGACAGCCCAGTAATTTCTTTAAGGGTAAGCTGCCGTTATGTACCAGTGCCATCAGGCTCCCCAGTGCAGTCTCCAGACCGCTGATACCGAAAGCTGCCTTATCGAAAGGGACTTCCTTATCTGCGGCAGTGTGCGGCGCATGGTCGGTAGCTATTAAGTCCAGTGTACCGTCCAGCAGACCTTCGATTAGTGCTTCGATATCTCGCTGTGTTCGCAGGGGAGGATTTACTTTCGCGTTGGTCCCGGCTGTTATTACGTAAGTTTCACTCATTGTTAAGTGATGTGGAGTCACTTCAGCAGTCACCCTTATTCCTGCTTTTTTCGCCTTTCGTATAATATCTACAGAACCAGCGGTACTTACATGGGCAATGTGTAAAACACCGCCCGTATCGCGGTTCAATCTCACATCGCGCTCAATCATGGATTCTTCAGAGCCGTCAGGCATACCTCGAAGACCAAGTTCACGTGCGACTGCTCCGCCATTCATGTCCCAGCCGGAGTTCATAGCCGTATTTTCACAGTGATCGATAATTGGCACTCCTGATTTCATGCTGAATTCCAGAGCCCCTGCCATTACTTTGTCATCGGCTATCGGTGAGCCGTCATCGCTGAACGCCACAGCACCCGCACGCAACAGTGCAGACATGTCTACCGGCTCCTTGCCCCGGCGTCCTCTGGTTATACAGCCAATAGGTAACACCCCCGTAATTTTATCCCTGGAGTTACGGACAGATCTAATAGTATCAACATTATCCGCCGGTGGTTCGGTGTTCGGCATAGCACAGACTGTGGTAAAACCGCCTCTGGCTGCCGCATGCGTTCCGGTTAAAATTGTTTCTTTATTTTCAAAGCCGGGCTCACGCAAATGACAGTGCAGATCGATGAATCCGGGGCAGACTATCATGCCCTCAGCATCGATAACGCTGTGTTTAAAGTTAACCGGCGTCATTCCGGGTTTGCTCATCCAGGCTATTTTCCCATTACGGAGTAACACGTCGCCGGTATCGTCCAGGCCGCTCGCCGGGTCGATAATCCGTCCGTTCTCGATGAGTATAGTTTCCTTCGGTTTCATTACTTATTAACCTTATCGGCAAACTGTGTGTATCTGCTGGGTTTGAAACCACTGGACTCGGCTGCTTCGGCAGAGTCAAAGATTATCAGATTTTCCGGTCTGATCTGCTGTGCCCAGCGGCTTGCCGCACTGTGAAATTTTTTGCTCTCTGTCTTACCCTCATGCCATTCTGTGCTGGCAATATACTTTGGTTCGAAACCGTGCTCACAATACGAGCAGCGAAGCGTTATCGGTTTATAACTGACAATCTTAAATTGCGGTTTCAGGTATTTAATCTCGGTTGCCTGTAGAGAAACACATTTTGGATTGGGACACTTAATACCTGAATTCCGGTCGTATACTGCATAGCTGGTTTTTAATTGTACGTTCTGTTCTTTTATTACAGGCATATCTTTTTGTCCCAGCAGCATGGCAATCAATGCCATCCGGACCGGTACGCCCTGTGCCGCCTGCTTGAAATACATGCTGCGCGGGTCGGCATCCAGTTCATAAGCTAGCTCATCTACTCTCGGNAGAGGATGCATAACTATTGTCTTACGGAATGATTTGCCGGTGAGCAGCTTTTTATCCACTACCGGATAGTCGTTTTTTTCAGCCTGCTCTTCTACAGAAAAGCGTTCCTTCTGCGGGCGGGTCACGTAAAGTGCATCCACGCCTGACTTAAGCTCCATATCGATATCGATATCCGGCATCATCGCCAACTGGTGAGGGCTGCTGGGTGTCGTGTAAATAGCATTCAGGGGGAAAAGACTGCCTTTTTTCTTAGCATCCGGTGTGTATTTTTCTACCTCTCCGCCGTACTCGTTTATTAGTTTCTGAATCACGTGTTCCGGGACTTCCAGGCCTTTACTCGGGCAGAACAATATATTGGCACCGAATTTTGCCAGTGCGAAAATCAGAGAGTGAATCGTCCGGCCGTATTTAAGGTCGCCCCAGAGAGCTATATTCAGACCTTTTATGGTTTGTCTTTCTTTCCTTATGGTATAAAGGTCCAGCAGTGTCTGCGTAGGATGCTGATGCCCGCCGTCTCCGGCATTGATTACCGGAATACCGGCATAATCGGCAATCACTCTGGCGGCTCCTTCCCATGGATGTCTGATGACTATAATATCCGCATAACTGCCTATTACGCGAGCCATGTCCGCGATACTTTCTCCCTTGGCGAGAGAGGTCGCGTCTATATCCATCGCCGAGATGACACTGCCGCCGAGACGGTGCATAGCGGTCTCAAATGATAACCTGGTTCGTGTGCTCGGTTCGAAAAAGAGGCTTGCCATGACTTTCCCGCGGCAGACATCCAGTTGTTCCGGCATAGATACTGCCATTTCATCAGCTAGAGTGAATACCGATTCCATTTCTCCGACAGAAAGGTCGTCAATGGTCACGAGACTTCTATTCTTGAGAGTCATTATATTCCCCTCTTGTAGCCAGTATTCCGGATGGTGTGTTTTCCGCACTGACGATGGCTACCTCGTCGACCTTGTCTATTTCGGCAACTCTTACCTGTATCTCTTCGTGTTTGGAACTCGGTACGTTTTTACCTACGTAGTCTGCCCGTATGGGCAGTTCACGGTGTCCCCTGTCTATCAATACGGCAAGCTGTATCGATTCGGGACGTCCCCGGTCGATAAGTGCATCGAGAGCTGCGCGTATACTGCGTCCGGTATATAAAACATCATCTACAAGCACAATAGCTTTATTTTCTATATCTGGTAAATCGGTGCCGTGAATTACCGGTTTTATGTTTAAAGAACGGTCGTCACGGTATAAGCTAATATCAAGAGAACCTGCCTGGACTTTGCTGCCTTCAAAATGCTCGATATTCAAGCAGAGGCGCTGAGCAAGGGGCACGCCCCGGGTATGAATTCCCACCAGGACCAGATTCTCTACGGAGCGGTTGTGTTCGATGATTTCATGCGATATCCGGGCCAGTGTACGCCGTATATCGGCTGAGGTCATTATTATTTTTTCGGACATACAAAAACACCTCTTGCCGTTTATCGGCAAGAGGTGTTTTATACTCCGCTATCATACCCTTGCCAATCTCACGGGACTGGTTTAAAGGTTCTTGTGACTATATATATGTTACTATAATAAGGTGACATTTTCAACAATTATTTATTAATTATTTTAGGCGGATTTGAGAACTTTCAGATTGGAGTTAACTGTGCCTAAAGCCTCAATAATATTTAAAAACGCCGGCATAATTACGATGGATAATGATATTCCGAACCCCGGTATAGTTGCCGTGAACGGCGACAGGATCGCCTTCACCGGTAGCGCTGACGAGATAGAATCGTTCACCGGCCGGGATACAAAAATAATTGATTGTACGGGAAAAACACTGGTGCCGGGAATGATTGATGCCCACTGTCATCTTTACGCTTACATGCGTAAGCTGTTAACGCTGGACATTGGACCGGACAAAGCCCGTTCAATTGCAGATATCCGGAGAATCATTCGCGAGGCAGCCAACAATACCCCGCCTGGACAATGGATCCAGGCTACCGGATATAACGAATTCTACCTGGCCGAAAAACGCCACCCTGCGCGGTGGGATATTGATGAAGCTACTACCACACATCCGGTGCTCCTGATACACCGCTCATTGCATGCATGCGTTTTGAATAGTATGGCTTTATCGCTGGCGAAAATAGATATTGATACCGAAGAACAGCCCGGTACGATGGTTGAGAGGGATAGCTCCACCGGCGAGCCAAGCGGACTGCTGTATGAGATGATCCCTTACATCAGAGAAAAAGTCATGCCGCCGCTGTCGGAATCGGACTTACGCATCGGCGCGTCGCTAGCCAACAAAACATACATTAGTAATGGTATAACATCGCTTCACGATGCCAGTTTTACCAGCGATCTGGCACGGTGGAAAGCTTTGCATAATCTGCAGCGGGAAGGGTTCTTCACTCCTGGAATCGCGATGATGGCAGGACTCGATAATATTCAATCATTCCTTGATGCAGGGTTTAGCACAGGGTATGGTGATGACCGTTTGAGGTTCATCGGTCTGAAAATAATCCCATCCGAGTCTACCGGAGAGCTATATCCGCCCCAGAAAGAATTGGACCGGATTGTCCTGGACTATTACCGTCGCGGTATTCCGGTAGCCATGCATGCGGTAACCCGGGAAATGGTGGCCGCGGCAATTTCAGCTTTCGAAAACGCCCGCGCCCAATTGCCTGAAAGTAGAGTCAGATTACGTATCGAACATTGTTCCGAGTGTCCGCCGGAGCTGGTAAAAAGGTTACAAAAACTTAAACCTGTTATCGTGACCCAGCCGCCGTTTGTCTATTATAACGGAGATCGCTACCTTAAAGTCATCCCGGAAAGTGCCCACCCCTGGCTTTACAGGTTCAAAACCTTTTTTGATATCGGATTGACTGTGGCAGGTGGTTCGGATACACCTGTAGTACCGGGTAACCCCATCATGGGTATTTATGCCGCGGTTACCAGAAAAACGTTAGGCGGACATATATTGTCTCCGGAGGAACGCATTTCCGCCGGACGAGCATTATATATGTACACCGTTGCTGCCGCGAAGGCGTCAGGTGAAGATACTATAAAAGGTTCGATCACTCCGGGAAAATTGGCCGATATGGTCCTGTTGAGCGAAGACCCGCTAAAATCCGATCCGGAACGCCTGAAAGATATCAAAGTACAGATGACCGTTATCGGCGGTAAAATAGTCTGGGAGGACATGTAACATTTTGCCCGCGGCAGATAATATATTGACATCGTAGTGTGCCGTCTGTATTCTGGACTTATAAGGTAGTTTTGAAATGAGAGTAATTAATACCAAAATATTTTTAAGGCTCGGTCTTCTGTTCGCAGTCGCAATGTCCTTACTCGCCGGACTGCCGTTTTCGGTTTTCGCTCAGACTGAAAAAACCGTATTGACTATGAATGTCCTTTACGGCAACTTCAATAACACCGTAAAAGCAGGACAGGACAATATAATATATTTCCAGGTTGGAAATGGCGGTAATGTATCTCTGAACCATATCGTATTTACCGCACTTGTACCCGAAGGTTGGACGGTAACATTCAATCCCGATTCTATTGAATCGCTGGGACCGGGTGCTTATTCCACCGTCGAAGCTAACGTTAGGCCTGCAGGCAGCGGCGAAAGGGATAATACTATCAGCTTTATCGCCCGGAGTAACGAGACACAGCAGGTATTGCCGGTGTATACCCAACTGGAGTCCACGTCAGGATACTGGATATGGATCGGTTCGGGTATCGCGGCTGTCTGTATTGCAGTTTTTATCTGGGTATTTTTCAGGCTGAACAGAAAACAAACATAGCGGCCGGAATGATATGAGAATTTATGGAATGATATTTAACGGAGGTTATTAATGATCGAGAGAGTCCATGAGCACATCATCGAAGAGCTGAGAACAAATACCCGGACCGATACTATATTTGTGCTCACCTCTATAGTATTAAATCTTATTTCACTGGCAGTAAACGCGATAATCGCTTCTAACAATAACGATACATCTGCAACAATTGTGATGTTTACCTTCGTCGCATTGATCATAGTGGTCAACATCGTCGCCGAGATCGGCCTTGTTCGCGGCCGGCAGACCCGGACTAAGCTTACTAACGGTCTCCTGAAGATGTATAAAGACAACAATGTCGAGGGATATTACGATTCATCATTACTGGATAACTATAAAACGCGTTATAACCTGTTTATGCTGGTCGTGTTATTTACCGGACTGGTAGCCTTGATCGTGCCTTTCATAATCAGATAATCCGGATTAACGGATTTGACTGGTTGTAGCTCCCCTCTTATAATAATATCGAAATTAAGATACAGGAAGTGCGTACGATGGCGAATCAAATCGGGAAGAGATACAAGTGCACTAAATGCGGCTCGGAGTTTATCGTAACCAGGCCAGGTGCGGGTACCGTTACCTGCTGCGGTCAACCGATGGAGCTAAAAAAATAACCCCCTTGTGGAGTTCCTTGCGGAGGATATTATGTCAAACCAACTAGGGAAGAGATACCGCTGTGCGAAATGCGGTACCGAAGTCTTATGTACTAAAAACGGTGAGGGGGTTATCAACTGCTGCGATCAGCCGATGGAGTTGGTCCAACCCAAACCGCTGCCATCTTCGGACTAATACTAAATTGCATAATCAACTATACTTATGTTTGTCCTCAGACAGGCTTCCCGATTCCGCTCACCCTAGCTTGTCCTTCCGCAGAAGGAAGCCTGTCGAAGGGAGCGAAATGTGGTATTTACCACAGGTGAGCGAATATTATACCTTGCTCTGATAACGTTAGTTTTGTAGTTAGGTACTCGTACATGCATTTAGTTGGTGGCACCTTCAGATGAATGGCCTGTGAGGCATGCGAGTGTTTATAACCTGCAGGGTCCCACTAATCGTTATTTAGTCTGGATCAGCGAGAAGAACTCTGCCCGTGAGGCGGCATTTTCGTAATAAATTCCCCGTATCGCTGAAGTTATTATATGACTTCCGGGTTTCTTTACTCCGCGCATCACCATGCACATGTGTTCGGCCTGGACTACCGCGATCACTCCGGATGGTTTCAAACCGTCCATTATCGCATTCGCAATCTGTGATGTCATCCGTTCCTGGACCTGCGGGCGACGGGCGATTATTTCTACCACACGCGCCAGTTTGCTTATACCGACAATATGCCCTTCTTTATCCGGGATATAACCTACGTGTACCGTTCCGTAGAACGGCAGCAGATGGTGTTCGCACATGGAGTAGAAAGGTATGTCTTTGACGATGACCATTTCACGGTGGCCCTGCTCAAAGCCTACTTTCAGCTCTTCTTTAGGGTCTACCGTCATTCCGGCAAAAATTTCGGCGTACATTTCCGCCACACGCCGGGGAGTGTCCTTCAGCCCTTCTCTTTCCGTGTCCTCGCCGATAGCTTCGATGATTAATTTAACCGCCCGCTCGATCTTTGCTTTGTTGAATGCCATTAGGA